>RRZU013560214.1_pt1 | contig 16145 bp, 13 predicted proteins | sample 2165561 | NCBI WGS metagenome assembly RRZU01 (sample SAMN10456909, study PRJNA506462) | wastewater metagenome | isolation source: wastewater sludge | place: USA: Moscow, Idaho
ATTTTAGATCACTGGGAAATGTGCTCTAACCGGAACCCACGGCGTCCGGCCTGAATGCGCTTTCGCGATTTTAGATCACTGGGAAATGTGCTCTAACCGGAACCGATTGCGCCAATCAGTGCAAATACTGCATATTTTAGATCACTGGGAAATGTGCTCTAACCTGATCAATTATTAACCGCGCCAGAAATACCGCACTATATGAAAAAATATGGGTGCGGCAAAACAAATGGAATCTACCCGATCCAGCATGCCGCCATGGCCTTGAATCATGTCTCCCCAATCTTTCACGCCGTAATCGCGCTTGATTGCCGACATGACCAGCCCGCCCAAAAAACCCATTATGCAAATCAACAAGCCGATCAGGCCAGCCTGAAGCGGTGAAAACGGGGTGATAGGCGACATCAAAACCGCCACCAAAGTAGCCGAAGAAATGCCGCCAACGGTACCCGCAACCGTCTTGGACGGGGAGAGTTTCGGCATGATCTTGCGCTTGCCAACGGCTTTTCCCCACACGTATTGCAGCACGTCGCTTGACTGCACCACCACAATCATAAAAATCAGAAGCAAGACATTATTTTCATACGGAAAATTTTCCAGATGCAGATTCATCAATGCGGGCACATGCGATACACAGAAAATGGAAATCATCGCCGCCCATTGCGTTTTGGCGGCTCTTTCCAAAAATTGCTCTGTCTCTCCACTCAAGCTGGCAACAATTGGAAGCAGCAAGAAGCCATAAACAGGAATGAAAATGGAAAACATGCCATACCAATCGGAGAACACAAAATAATACTGCAACGGCAATAAAACATAAAAGCATATCACCATTACCTTGTAGTCACCTCTGCGCTTATACACCAACGTAAGAAACTCACGCAGCACCGCAAATGAAACCAGAAAAAACAAAACAATTGCACCGATTCGTCCCAACCAGAATGCAAAAAACAGAACGATTGTCATCAACCACCATGCATATATGCGTGCATTGAGATTGGCAATCGTTTGATTGCTTCCCTTTTTGAACTCCAACCACTTCCCAATCGCAGTCGCCACCACCAAAATGGTAAAAATCGCCAAAAAAACATATCCTGCCTGCAACGGCATATGACGAAGAAGCGCAGTTGATCCGAACAAATTCATGAAAACTTCCTCAAGCATTGCATGGCAGACTATTTTTCACTCTCAAAAGAAGAAAGAGATAACAGTTCGTTATAGGTATGTTGCAAAAAACTCTTTCTCGCTTCGCCCTCTTGCCAAGCAAGTTCTTTACCAATCCGCACATCGCACAACAATGGCACAGGCAAAAAAGCACCTTTGGGCAACACACGGCTGATGTTGTTGATCCATACGGGAATGAAGCGCGCATCAGGGTTTTTGCGTGCCAGATGATAGATGCCGCTCTTGAAAGGTTGCAACATTTTGCCATCCTCAACATTGCGTGCACCCTCTGGAAAAATAATGAGTGATTCGCCCTTTCGCAGCGCCTCTGACATTTGCTCCAACCCTGCGTGCGGATCACTTCCTCCCCTCTCAATCAACAAAGCATCGAATACATTTTGAATGATAAAACGCTTGATTCCACTACTCAGCCAATAATCCGAGCCAGCAACTGGTCGAGTACGCATCCTCCAACGCCCAGGCAAAGAAATCCATATCAACAAAAAATCACCGTGGCTGCCATGATTGGCGTAATAAACCTTCCCTTCTGGAGAAAATTCGAAGCCATTGGCCGCGTTAGGTCGCACGCCAGCCAAAAATGAAACCAGCAAACAGAGCGCCTGGTCTATCAACCACGCAGCTGCCTTCTTAATGAAAGACATGGATTTCACCCAAAGTTGATAGCAAAATATTTCATCCAGAAAACAAGATTATCGAAAACAGATTTGCAGCAACAATACAACACATTGCAAAATCGTCAAGAAAGCAGCTTTTTTCAACAAGCTCAATGCCCCCGAGCAACGCTGCTGCATTTCTGCAGCGCCCTTCGATCGACCAAGCCCTAGCATCCATCGATATTCATCAAAATCTTCAGGCATCAATCGATCAGAAGAAAAATCTGCAAACAAGCGCCCATCAAAATCCATTCGAAAATGAAAGTAGATCAAAGCCACAATCAATAAAACCTGTATCGCCGTCAAAACGCCATTCAAATAAACAGCCGCCAAAAACAACAACGCATTGCCAGCTGCCATATAACGAGCACTGGCCAACAAATGTGCCAGCGTTTGCGCCAGAGCTTTTTCTGAATTTTCCATCATCACCGTTTCAAACAATATAGTTTGATATGTTTTTCAATTCAATGGCTTGCAAAACCGCCGCCTTTACCTCTAAAGGCAGCACCATTTTTGGTCGCATCTGCTTCAACAGCGCAACAGCTTCTTGCAGATCAACAAAACCGCCATGGCGCAAAAGCCAAGTCAAAACAACTGCCGCACTGCGTCCATAACCCAACGCGCAGCACACCAGAACAGGCCCGTTTTTTCGATCGATCAAATTCTGAAGATGATCCGCCGCTTGCGCCAGCTCAACCGCAGATGGAGGAACCATGTCCAGCATAGGCAAGGAAACATAATTTTCAGGCCAGCTCTTGGCTGGCAGCTCGGCACATACATCCAAAGCTGCTTGAAACGCTCCTAACGCACGGATGCTGCCGATATGCACTTTTCCCGGCATCACTTCTGCACTCAATTCTTGTTTACGCAGCCAAATGCGCATATTCAGATATGCGCCCAAGCGGCATGGCCATAGCAATAAACTCGCTGCAAACGCATGCTGACCACTTGCCTGCTTCTGCAGGGCTGTTGCACCGAAACGTGCATAAACGACGGCCAGTAACAGATACGCTGCCGCAGGCCAAAGCAAGAACAGCCACGCGCCACCCAATACCGACAATGCGGCAAAAGCAGCGGAAACAAGCAGATAAAAACCTGCCCACCGATAATGTTTTACAGAAGGGATTATTCGTTGCAATAGCGGAGAGGGCATCGCTTCATTCTTTTGCCAGGGCAATGCCCACAGCACCAACGCACCTGCTAGTACGCCAGTTGGTATATCAATGAAATGATGTTGCCATGTTGTCAAAACCGACAAGGCAATCAGCCCAAGCCACAATGCCCAAAAAAGGCGCCAATACCCGCGCAGCCTGTACCAATAGAACCGCCCAACGATCAACACCAACATGATATGCAGAGAAGGAGCCTGGTTATATGGCTGATCAAATGCGGCAAGCGAAGCAAACAAGCCGCCTGCCAGCCCTTGAGTAAATGGTTTTTCCCAACTGAACTGCAACGGGAATAGCAGAAAACAAGTTACCACCACTGCCTGCGCCGTCATTAATTGCGCAATATAGCGATGTTGCTGGCGCGTATCGCTGCAAAGGAAAAAACCCAATGCATAAAAAACGTTAAGCGACCAATACGGCACAATCGGCCATGCCCAAAAGGGTATGCCATGCTCCCAGGAAAAAACGATTTCAGGGATGTCGCTGCGCTGAGCAGTCAGCCAATTGGCAAAGCCGTAGGTGGCATAAAACACTGCCCCTACCGCGGCAAGTTTGATGCAAGAAGCGATGAACGACGGCTTCATGGCTCTTTGGACAGCTTTACACCTTGACCGCCAGACTCACCGTGAAAATTCCGTCCTCGTCAATCCATTGCCGGATTTTCTTGAATCCAGCCAGCCCGACAAGCTGATCCATTTCCTGCTGACTGCGGCGGCGCATGACCCAGTTCGGACTGCCTTTTTTATGGCTGGTTAGTGCGCGCGCAATCATTTCCAGTTGCGGATGCCACGGCTGGCAGGTATAGATCAAATAGCCGCCTGCTTCAATCGCATCGCCCATGCCATGCAGCGATTGCAAAATCACATCGTTATCGGCAAACAATTCATGCAGACCGGAGACAATGCCTAGAGTCGGACGAGGCGTCAGATCCTTGTAGTTGTTTCGTTCATAGGCATCGGCTTCTTCAAAGCGCACGGTGTCTTGCAAACCGCGCTCGGCAATCAGGTTCCGCCCCGCTTGCACATTGATGGCGCTGTAATCGCGCAGCAGCACGCTTTCAGGAAGTTGATCGACCGTTAATGCGTCCAGCACATAGCGTCCATGGCCTGCGGCAATATCCAGTGCATGTACCGGCTTGCCAGCTTCGCGCAACCTGCGCATGGCCGCCTGAATCGCCTGGCCGATGTGGACTTTGCGCTGGCGAATGCCGCGCCAGCCAATGGCGTTGAGATAGCGCTTGTCAGCCATCCGGCCAAAGGCATTGCTGCCCTGTGGCTGGTTGCGATACACATAATCGAGCGTACTGCCGGAGTCGAAGCCTGTTTCTTTACCAAGTTTCAGCCCCTCGCTCCATCGAGCGCCCAAGCCGATCAACCAACGCTGTGCGGCCCAATATGCCCCACGCAGAGTAAACAGAGAAAGCGGTGTGGCCAATTCGTCGGCTTCGCGTCGGCTGTCGCTATGAAGGTGGGCGCGGGTAACGTTTACCGAGCACAACGGCTCGTCGAATCGCTCACGGATAAAGCGGCGCATTTCCACAAACACCTGCTCGCGTTTTTCTTCACCCAGGGTGTCGTGATAGAAGTCTTTGAAAATATGGCGCTCTTTGACATGGCTGCCAAGGCAGTTGTAGAAATCGTGCTGCGGTTTGTGGTGAACAACCCAATCACTATCGGAAATAAGCAGTTGTATCGGCGTGGTAATGGCTTGGGCATCGGCCACAACGCGCTCGGCAGCATCATGCAATCCCAGAAGAATGCGCACGGAAATGGCGCGTGCAATCAACGGATCGTTGTCGTAGCTGGCTTGACGCTCCTTGTCACGGGTCAGATAGTGGGATTTGACATAACTGTTCACAAAAAAGTTGCCACGCCATTTCTGCATCAACTTCAAACCCGCACGGGCGAATGGCACATACAGTTTGACCTTGAAAGCCGGTGAGGCCAATACGGCACAGCGAATCTGGGGAGCATAGTCGTGCAGCCAGGCAGACACCAAAACGGCGCCCACACTTTGAGCAATCACGGCCACATTTTCAGGCGGGATGCCGTATTGCCTTTCGATATGTTGCACAAACGCCTGAACATCAGCCACGGATGTGCCCAAGCTGGGACTGTCTCCGCGCTCGCCGGGACTGTGGCCGTGACCGCGAGCATCCCAGGCGAAATAAGCATAATCGTCAAACCCCAGCTCATCGGCCACAAACATCATGCGACCAGAATGCTCGTGTCCACGATGAAACAAAACAATAGCCTTGTCATTACTGCCATTCAGGGTCGGGCGATAGCGATAGAAAAGTTCCGTTCCGTCAGCGGTAATGAATTTTTTTTGTTGTTCCATCATCATGGCACTCTTGCTTTCAAGAAAAAGAAAAGCGATTACGAATCTGCATTGGACAAACCATTGCAGACCCGCCTCACGCAGGTGTAGCCTAGCAATGCAAGCAGCACCCACATTGCCCAGCCAAGCCACTGCGGAAGGCTGTTTGCAAGCGCATACCACAAACCCAAGCAGCCAAACACGAACGCGCGATCGCTCTTACCCATAGGTCCATCGTAACGGCGACCATTGCCATGTACCTGTCCGAGCACACCGCAAAATTCGCTCATCGTCGCCAACCAGATAAGACCACCTATTTGCAACCCATTAAGAGGAGCAATAAAAGCAAATGGCAAATAAAGTGCGGCATCGGCAACCACATCGGTTATTTCATTCAAATAGCCGCCAAGTTTCGACTGCTGTGCAAATTCGCGCGCAAGCATCCCATCAGCGGCGTTTAATGCCATGCGCACAAAAAGCCACACAGGCAATAGCCCAAACCACACCGGTGTACTGACAAAAACAATCAGCAGAACAGCAAGTAAAACAGAAATCACGCAGGCAAAAATCGTTACCTGATTGGCAGTAACGCCATGCGCATGCAACCTGCGCACCAGCGGACGCAAAAGATTCTGAAAACTGGCTTTCAACGCATAAATGCTCATGACAAATTCAAATTCAGTGCAGGTTGACATGAACAGGTTGCTGAAGCCTGCTCACATTTTTGCGTGCCGTGCCTTGTACTCCCAACAATTGTCAAACAAGGCGCTGGCCGCAGTCATGCCAAGTAAGTTTAACGAGCGTTTGCAACGTAAACGCAGTATGGTGTTTTGGAAAAACAGTCAAATGGGTGTACACAATCAATCATGTTGTCCTTTTTGCCAAGCCTGGTAGGATGAGCTAGGAGAAAGGCGGCACACTTGAGCCAACACGGCTTTCACTGCATGAGCGCTAAAAACGTGCAAACAAGCTTGAAGGCATGATAAAGCGCAGCAATCAAAACAAAAGGCTGCAACATTTCTGTTGCAGCCTCTGATTTTCTGATGCTAAATCAGCTATCTATTCACGAATTGATGAAAAATCAATACGCATCGCCATCATAGCGGCGGCTAGAACCATCGCGGCGAGCGCCCGCGCCATAAGGGCTGCGGAAGCCATCGCCATTGCCGCCGGCACCACCACCAAAGCCACCTTCACGGCGGCCACCACCGAAACCACCTGTGCGTGGGGGGCGCGGCTCCATGGGACGCGCTTCGTTCACCACCAAGGCGCGGCCACCCATGTCTTTGCCGTTCAGGCCAGCGATGGCTGCCTGTGCTTCGGCGTCGCTGCCCATTTCAACAAAACCGAAACCTTTGGAACGACCCGTGTCGCGTTCCATCATCACTTTGGCACTGCTTACATTGCCGTGTTGTGCGAAAAGCTGTTGCAGATCGTTATCGCGAACAGAATACGGCAAATTGCCTACATATAGTTTGTTGCCCATTTACGGACTCTCTCCTCAAGACCCAATCAAAAGCGATGTCCGTTTAGATAAAACGCAAAACAAACCTATGCAATTTCTCAAAGACGCATCGCATTCCCATATCCTTCGCCCGCCTGTGATCCCAAACAAACTCAGAATATGAGCGCATTATGATTGATCGCATCTGCATTTTTGCCTTCTGCAAGCACCCTGCAAAGGTATTTGTATCAAGTGTTGTCAGGATGACGCACCAATTGCCAGCATTTGCATCAACCGTTTTGCAGCGCCCGCCGGATTTGCTCGATCGTCAATAGCTCGGTCAAAACCTGAGGGTTGGCAGACTGGCCCGGGCGATAGATTGCATAGGTGGGCACAGCGGCACGCCCAAGACTGCGCAAGGATGCGGTGATGGCGGGGTCGCTGCGCGTCCAGTCGGCTTTGAGCAAAACAACGCGGTTTTGCCGTGCCAATTGCGCAAATGCCTCTTGGTCAAAAACATTTTTCTGATTGAACTGGCAGGTAATGCACCAAGCGGCGGTGTAGTTCACCAAAACCGGCTGCCCCGCCTGCAGGGCCGCCTGCACCCGCTCTGGAGACCAAGGCTGCCAACCCTCTTCTGCTATTGTCGCCTGCGCAGCGACAGGCGTTGCGGTCAACTCTTTACCTTGCAAAGCGCCCATGCCCAGCAACGCCAGCGCAAAAAACACTACGCCCAAACGCCGCGACCAGCCCTGCAACTGCCATGCCCACAACAGCCCCGAGAGCAAAACCAGCATGCCCAACAAGGTCGCCATACTGCCCACCCCGCGCTGCTGCCCCAATACCCATGCCAACCAAACGACGGTAATGAGCATGGGGAAAGCCATCCACTCTCGCAAAACCAGCATCCACTGCCCCGGCTTGGGCAGCTGACGCAGCATGGCCGGCGCAAAGCTGATCAGCAATACGGGCAAGGCCAAACCCAGCCCCAGGCAAGCAAACACGGCCAATGCCTGCCAGGCAGGCAGATTCAAGGCAAAGCCCAAAGCCGCCCCCACAAATGGCGCCGAACAGGGGGATGCCACCAGCACGGACAGCACCCCTGAAGCAAATGCCTGAAGCCCCACGCTGCGATTGTTGCCAGCGTTTTGCCAGGTAGCCGGCAGCCACTGCCCGACTTCGAACATGCCCAGAAAGTTCAGGGCCAGTACGGTGAACAAAACCGCCAGCGCCACTACCACATAGGGATTTTGCAACTGAAACCCCCAGCCCAACTGCTCGCCTCCGGCACGCAGGACAAGCAAGACAGCTGCCAAGGCCAAGAAGCTGGCGATGCAGCCCACGGCATACAAAATCCCGGTCAGGCGCAGCTCACGCACGCTATGGGCATGCTGGGCAAAGCCCAGCACCTTGATGCCCAAAACAGGAAACACGCAAGGCATCAGGTTCAGCAACAGCCCCCCAAGCAAGGCGCCGCCCATGCTCAGCCACCAGCCCCAACCTACGGCAGTTATTGAGGCTGACGCACCCACTGCTGGCGGTACTGTTTCTGCCTGCGCCTTTTCGCCTGCGGAATGTGTTGGGGCAACTTTTGCGACTTCCGTATTGGTATCTGCTTGCGCCTGCATGTTCGCGGGAGTCGGCCAACCGCCTGACAGGGGCGTTTGCAGCCGATACGCCCAATGCGCGAGTGCCTGCTGCGCAGCGCGCGCACTGTCTGCGTCCGCATGAGCCGAGCCTTGCACAGCCAGCACCAAGGCCAAATCGTCCGGGTTGTGCATGCGTTGCGGGTTCAGTGGCAAGTCAAGCTGCCAAGCATGGCCTCGCCAACTTTGCCGGGCCGTGGCCTGCACGTCGAACACATCCCATGCCTCTGGGTAAACAGACAGCGTCTTGCCCTGCCAGGCTGTTGGCAAGCCCGTTACCTTGACGGCCACGCTGCTGCCATCGGAATTGGCCGCAGCTTTTATTGCGGCTTTTCCTGTCAGATCAATCGGCAGGCGCTTTTGATTGGCCGCGAATATGGCGGCGTGCTCCTGCAATGGCTGGCCCAGTGGCAGTTGCAGGCGCAGTTCCCCCTGCTGTGGCACGCATTCGGTGCGGCATGCCAGCCAATTGGCTTGCAACACAATCGGCACAGTGCCCGTTGCCGGCAAGGCCGGTATGCGCACGGGCACGGCCAGCAGCACATCATCTGCATAACCGAAATTGACCAAGCCACCCGCCATGAACTTGGCAGGCACCGGCCATGCAATCTCGCCAGCCTCCCAGCCTGTGGGCAATTGCCATTGCAGGCTGGTTGCCATACCGGCCTGGCCGGGGTTTTTCCAGTACGTGTGCCAACCAGGGGCGTGCTGCATATGCAGCCCCAGCCACAGCATTTGCCCTTCGGCAACGCCTTGGGGCGCCCAAGCCAGCAGGCGCGCGGTTACGGCATCCGTGCGAACGGTATGCGTCTGCTGCGCGCCAAACCACCCAATGTTTTGCGCCCAACTCAGCCCCAACGCGGTCTGCCACAACAACAAGGCAAGCCCTATGCGTTTGAGCTGCTTCCACCATCCCTGCATCGCCATGTGCTTTCCGTATCCCCGATCAAGTGCAAACTGCCAAACGGCATATTTTCCGGAAAATGGCTATCATCATGCAATATGGTCGCCAATACAAAGCCCCTTTCTCTGCCAAACCCATCACGCTACTGGGGCGAATGGTGCACCACTGACTGGGCTGCGCTGGACAAAAACCGCGCCATTGCCGTTTTACCGGTGGCCGCGATCGAGCAACATGGGCCGCATCTGCCGCTTCAGGTCGATACCGCCTTGGCCGAGGGCATGATCAAAGCCTGCCTGCTCCACTTGCCAACTGATTTGCCCGCCCTGTTCCTGCCTGTGCAGGCTGTGGGCTACAGCCCCGAGCACACCGCTTTTGCCGGTACTTTAACGCTTTCGGCCGAAACGGTCATGCGCGTCTGGACGGAAATTGCGCAATGCGTGGCCGCCAGCGGCATCCGCAAGCTGCTGATTTTCAACACCCATGGCGGCAATGTCGGATTGCTGGATGTTGTGGCGCGTGATTTGCGCGCCCGGCTAGGTATGTTGGTCTATACATGCAGTTGGTTCAACCTGCCTTTGGGCGATGCAGCAGACGTTTTTGATGCGCACGAGCACCGCTTTGGCATCCATGCCGGGGCAATCGAAACCAGCCTGATGCTGGCGCTGCACCCCGAACAGGTGCAGATGCAGCAGGCACAGAATTTTTCCAGCACATCTGAACAACGCGCCGCTACCCTGCCCATTCTGGGCAATGGCCGCAGCGCCAAGCTGGCTTGGCAGATGCAGGATTACAACACCCACGGCGCTGTGGGCAATGCCACAGCGGCCAACGCCGACAAAGGCCGGGCGCTGCTACACGCCACAGGCAAGGCCTTGGCCGCTTTGCTGACCGAATTCGACCAGCTACCCACAGATACCTTGCGTGAATAACTAACTGTCTTTTTCACGTCAATCTTTCGCAAGGTTTGGGACAGCCTCTTACAATAAAGCCCCATGCAACAAGTCAAACAGGATCTGCTCGCCGCCTTGGCCGCCGAGCTGGAAAAACTCAGTCCCGGTGCAGGCGAAAAAGCCGCATTCGAAGCTCCCAAACAAGCCCAGCACGGCGATTGGGCCACCAATGCCGCCATGCAGCTGGCCAAGCCGCTCAAGCAAAACCCGCGCGCGCTGGGTGAACAGCTCAAGGCCGCACTGGAAGCACAGCCCGCCTATCAGCAATGGGTGCATGCCATTGAAATTGCAGGCCCCGGCTTTTTGAACATTCGCCTCAAGCCCGAAGCCAAGCAGCAAGTCATCCGCGAAGTGCTGTCTGCGCAAGAGCAATACGGCATGCAACCTGCCTCTGGACAGAAACTGATGGTGGAATTTGTGTCGGCCAACCCCACCGGCCCTTTGCACGTCGGGCACGGGCGGCAAGCCGCCTTGGGTGATGCCATTTGCAACCTGCTGACCACGCAGGGCTGGAACGTCACACGCGAGTTTTATTACAACGATGCCGGCGTGCAAATCGCCACGCTGGCCAACAGTGTGCAACTGCGCGCCAAGGGCTTCAAGCCCGGCGATGCCGAATGGCCCGAAGCCGCCTACAACGGCGACTATATTGCCGACATTGCCGCCGATTTTCTGGCGAAAAAAACCGTCAAAGCCGACGACCGCGAATTTGCCGCCAATGGCGATGCGGATGACCTCGACAACATCCGCCAGTTTGCCGTGGCGTACCTGCGCAACGAGCAAGACAAGGATTTACAGGCATTTCGCCTCAAATTCGACAACTATTACCTTGAAAGCAGCCTGTACACCGATGGCCGCGTGGAACGCGCCGTACAGCGCCTGATCGACCAGGGCCACACCTACGAACAGGACGGTGCCCTGTGGTTACGCACCACCGATTTTGGCGACGACAAAGACCAGCGGCAGCATGCAACAGCAGGACTTGTTGGGTTACGCACCACCGATTTTGGCGACGACAAAGACCGCGTCATGCGCAAAAGCGACGGCACTTACACCTATTTTGTGCCTGACGTGGCCTACCACCAGGCCAAATGGGAACGAGGCTTTACCAAAGCCATCAACATCCAGGGCACAGACCACCACGGCACCATTGCCCGCGTGCGCGCTGGCCTGCAGGGTTTGGAGGACGGCATCCCCAAAGGCTACCCCGACTATGCGCTGCACACCATGGTGCGCGTGGTGAAAGGGGGCGAAGAAGTCAAAATCAGCAAACGTGCAGGCAGCTACGTGACCCTGCGCGACCTGATCGAATGGACCAGCGCCGACGCCGTGCGCTTCTTTCTGCTCAGCCGTAAGCCCGATACCGAATACACCTTCGATGTGGATTTGGCCGTACAGAAAAACAACGAAAATCCCGTCTATTACGTGCAATATGCCCATGCACGCATCTGCTCGGTGCTGGCACAATGGCAAGAACAAGGCGGTGAACAGGCGCAACTGGCACATGTCGATCTGACAGCACTGGATACCCCTGCCGCGCAAACCCTGCTGTTCAAACTGGCGCAGTATCCCGACATGTTGCGTGCCGCAGCCAGCGATTTTGCTCCGCACGATGTAACTTTTTACCTGCGCGAGTTGGCAGCGGCTTACCATAGCTACTATGATGCCGAACGCATCCTGGTGGATGATCCCGCCACCAAACTGGCGCGTCTGGCGCTGGTAGCGGCAACCGCCCAAGTGCTGCGCAACGGCATGGCCCTACTGGGTGTTTGCGCCCCGGAAAAAATGTAATTTGTGCAAAAAAGGTTGGTATGAGTTTCTTTTCGTCTTTGCATTTGATTCGCTCGCACACGCCAGACACGGCCTGTGCCGCAGACATGGCCGTTGCCCGTTCTCGTGGCGGCAATACAACGCTGCAAGCCCAGCGCGGTATTGGTCTGGTGGGTTTCATCGTCGGTATCGTGGTCGGCTTGGCGGTAGCCTTGGCGGTTGCCGTGTACATCACCAAAGTACCCACGCCTTTTACCGACAAATCAAAAGCCAAAACGGCAGAAGAGCAGGCAGAGGAAGAAGCTCGCCTCAAATCCTGGAACCCCAACGCGCCCCTGGCCAGCAAAACGCCTTCTGCCAGCGGCCATGTTCAGCCTGCACCGACTGCTCCTCCGCAGGCGACTGCGCCGGTCGCGTCCGACCCGACCGCGCAAGCCCCGGGCACACCGGATGAACCTGCCGTGCTGGGCGACCGCGAACAGGAATTGGCGCGCGCCCGCGCCGAAGCCGAAGCCAAGCTCAAAGCCGATATGCGCGCGCAAGAGCTGGCGCGCGCCAAAGCCAAGGCCGAAGAAGACCGCCGCCGCGAAGAGGCCAATGCTTCCAGCGACCCCATTGCCGCCTTGCTGCAAGAGCGCACCCGCCAACAGCAGGCCGCAGCCAACACCAACAGCAACACGCCTGCCCCTGCAGCACCCGCCAATACCGGCAGCAGTGAAGCATTCATCTACTACGTGCAGGTGGGCGCATTCCGCGACCCCAACGGCGCAGACAACCAAAAAGCCCGTTTGACCATGCTGGGCATGAATGCCCGCGTCAATGAGCGACAACAATCCGGTCGCGCCGTTTATCAGGTACGGTTGGGGCCATTCCAGAACAAGAAAGATGCCGATGCAGCGCGTGCACGTGTGGAAAGCAGCGGCATGGAAACCGCCTTGGTACGTGTACAACGCTAATCAACAGAAAGACGACTCCATGAACAACAAGCTATCGACCATGAACCGCCGCGATTTTGCTCGCCTGCTGACCATCGGCTCTGGTACCGCCCTGCTTGGTGGCTTGGCAGCCTGCTCGAAAGAGACGCCTGCTACGACATCCACTCCTGCGGCAGCCCCTGCAACCGGCTCTGCGCCAGCTGCTGAGCCCATTGCGGGCATCGACTACAAAGTGCTGCAAAAGCCCATCGCGGCAGAAGCGCCTGCGGGCAAGGCCCTCATGATTGAGTTTTTTGGTTATTGGTGCCCGCACTGCGCCAACTTGGCACCTACGGTGGAAGCATGGCGCAAGCAGGCTCCTGCCGAAATCCATTTCGAGATGATACCTGTCAATTTCGGCACCCCCGCTCATGAAGCCCTGCAACGACTGTATTTTGCACTGCGCGACACCAACAAGCTCGAGGTCATGCATCTGAAAGTGTTTCAGGCCATCCATCGCGACAAAGTGAATCTGTCTTCGGATACGGCCGTTCTCGGTTGGGCCAGTGCACAACCCGAGTTGAAGGATAGCAATTTCGCACAAGCCTACAACGGCTTCAACATGGCTGCCGAAGTTACCCGCGCCAATCAACTGGTAAACGCCTACGAAATTGACGGCGTGCCTTCTTTCGGCGTGGCAGGCAAATACTTCTGCAACGGCACCATGGCCAAGAGCCTGGATCGCGCCTTGCAGATTGCCGAATCGCTGGCCGTGAAAGAGGCTAAAAGCAAAGGCTGATCGCTCGCGATCTTCCTGAGCGCACCCTGCCCTTTCTTCTGATCGGGCGGGGTTTGTTGTTTATGGCGTAACCTCATGCCTAGGTCAGTACAGGCATTGGCTGCTTCTTGTTGCCTCATCAAGCAGGCAGTCCGCCGAGGCACATGCTCCATGACTCCTCTTTTCTTGTGAAAATGCATAAAAACGCACAGCTTGCTTGGCTGTTTCAAGCGTTGGCCGGTACGCTCTGCATACAATATTCCTATCCGTTCACCCAGCCGGAGTCGTGGTTTTCATGAACAAACGTTTTCTTGTCTTTTTGAGCACATCAATTTTTTTGGGCATGGCTCCGGCCCATGCCGAGTTGGCCGATCGCACCAAACCCATGCACATTGAGGCAGATTCAATGCGATACGACGACATCGGCAAAATCACCAATGCCACAGGCCGCGTGATTGCCACAAAAGGCACGCTGCTTTTGCGCGCCGATGCGGTAGAGGTTCGCCAAGACGAGCAAGGCCACAACTTCATGGTGGCAACCGCCAGCACGGGTCAGCAAGTCTTCATGCGGCAAAAGCGCGAAGGGCTCAACGAGTTTTACGAAGGGCAAGCCAATCGGGCCGAACGCAACGAAAAAACCATGGTCACTACCCTGATTGGCAAAGCCACGTTGCGCCGCATGGTGGGCGACAAAATGGCCGACGAGGTGCAAGGCGACACCATCGTCTACAACGAAGCGACCGAGGTTTATAACGTCACCGGCGGCGCAAAAGGAAGCACACCGCCCAGCGGCGTGCCCTCTGGCCGGGTGCGAGCCACCATCGCGCCGCGCACGCCTGCAGCGGCCCCGGCGGCATCAACTCCCGCCAATGCAACACCTTTGCAGCCCAGCCCGCAAATCGGGGGCAGTGTCGGGGGCGGCCAATGACGGAAAACGCCAACAATACGATTACACCCACTGCGGCTGACACAGCACCAGAAACTGCCGCGCCTGCTGCCGTTTCCAGCGTCCCCAGCGAACTGGTGGCTAGCCATCTGGAAAAATCCTACGGCAAGCGCAAAGTCGTGCACGATGTGTCGCTCACCCTGCGCAATGGGGAAGTGGTGGGGCTGCTCGGGCCCAACGGCGCGGGCAAAACCACCTCTTTCTATATGATCGTGGGGCTGCTGCGCGCCGATGGCGGCACCATCACCATTGACGGGCAGCGTGTCGAAGACATGCCCATTCATCTGCGCTCGCGCATGGGGTTGAGCTATCTGCCGCAAGAAGCGTCGATCTTTCGCAAGCTCAATGTGTCGGAAAACATCCAGGCCGTGCTGGAACTGCAACTCGATGCGCACGGCAAGCCCCTTACGGCCAACGCCATTCAGGAGCGTTTGCAGCAACTGCTGCAAGACCTACACATCACCCACTTGCACGACACGCCCGCGCTGGCGCTGTCAGGCGGCGAGCGCCGCCGCGTGGAAATTGCGCGCGCATTGGCCACCCAGCCCCGGTTCATCTTGCTGGACGAGCCTTTTGCCGGTATTGACCCCATCGCCGTGATCGAGATCCAGCGCATCATCGGCTTCCTCAAGCAGCGCGGCATTGGCGTGCTGATTACCGACCACAACGTGCGCGAAACGCTGGGCATTTGCGACCACGCCTACATCATCAGCGATGGCCGTGTGCTGGCGGCAGGATCGCCGCAAGAAATTGTCGCCAACACCGACGTGCGGCGCGTGTATCTGGGCGAGCATTTCCGCATGTAAAGGACACAGCAACACATGCAACCGGGCCTTCAGCTACGCACCGCAACCAGTCTGTCGCTTGCGCCGCAATTGCAGCAGGCGATTCGGCTGTTGCAGCTCTCCAGTCTGGAGCTGCAACAAGAGTTGCAGCAAATGCTGATCGACAATCCCTTTCTGGAGCAAATGGACGACGACGCCTATGAGCCCGCCTCAACGGCAGAAGATACGTTGCCCGAGCCAACCACCGATGAAGGCGGAGCCGAAGAAGACGGCCTGCCCGACAGTTTTGCCCTGCTTTCCGACGACAACAACGGTGTGGCCGTGGTGCACGAACACGCCGACAATTGGAGCGAAACCGCAGACCAGGGCAATACCTCGACCAGCGATAGCGACACGCCTGAACCTGCTCTTGACGACGCGACCGATCTGTCGCTAGAAGCCCCTTGGGGCGAAGGCACGGCGGATGATGCAGGCGATGCCGCACAGGCGGATTGCCTACCCCAAACCCTGTACGACCACCTGCACCAGCAAGCCTTGGCCTTGCGTTTAAACGAAACCGATCAGGCCGCGTTGTATTGCCTGATCGAATCCCTCAACGAAGACGGCTACCTCGAAGACTCATTGGCCGAAGTGGCGCAATCGCTGTTGGCACAGCAAGCCCCTTCCTCGCCAGAAGAAGCGGAAG
>RRZU010547548.1_pt1 | contig 16140 bp, 12 predicted proteins | sample 2165561 | NCBI WGS metagenome assembly RRZU01 (sample SAMN10456909, study PRJNA506462) | wastewater metagenome | isolation source: wastewater sludge | place: USA: Moscow, Idaho
GAGAGGCTTAACGAAAAGAACAAGTAATAAAGCTAGGGGAAATGGCGGGAGGAAAAAGCAGCCTTGTCCTGATCCATGTAAAAATAGTAAGGCAGCACTTTTAGCAAAGGCTTATCAGACACCCAAAGAGGGCGAAAAATCTATATACAATAAACAAGATGATTGGGAAGTAGTATATATAGCTAAACATACTCAACTTTATGCCTTATCACCACACGGTAATAGTACTCCAAACTTTTTTGTACAAAAAAGTCAGATAAATAAATTTCCAACGGCAGCAGCATATAATGATGCTGTTCAAGTTGCTCATAAAGGTAATTTTAAAGGTGTAGATCGATCAATGAGAACGGAAATGCATAAATTTGTAACAACAAAAGGTCTATGTGTGGCTAAATCTAAGGCCTTAGCTAATTCTCATATTTCAGCTGGTGGAGCAGTTCAATTTTATGTTACGAATGAAGATAAAGGAAAGATAAGAAGTACTCCTACTTATTTGAATTTAAAATAATTTAAAAGGAATTTTTATGTATACATTAAGTTTTAATAGTAATACTGGTGAAGTTTATGTATGTGAGAATTTTATTGAATATAAGCTGAGTAGTTTTTTTTGCGAAGATGATGAGATTAATAATCTAAATAGTCTATCCGATGATTCATTTATTGATTTTGATGATGAGAAAGTTTTTTTATTTAATGTTGTTTTTATAGGTGAAATATTTAACTTAAGTATGATTTATAATGAGAAGAAACTAAGATTAATTAATTTCAAACTTGTATATGAATCTTATGATGAATTTGATTTAAAGATGAATGGTCTTGTGGGTTATTTTGATAAAACACAATTTTTGAATAAAAAAGTAGATGATGTAAAACCATATACAGAATATTTTTATAATTGGGGCGTCGTTTCGGTATATAGTGATCTATCTCTAAATATATATTTTTCAGTAAGATGGCGGGAAGAGTGTTGAGAAATTGCAGTGAAAAGTAAGGAAATACATATTTGTGAATGCTTGGAGAAGATCCTCGTCAAGGAGTTGGGTTTAGGGAATTTTATTAGATCTTATAATGAAATGCTTGAATAGCCCAAGAAAGATAGTAGGTTCATTTTTTTAAATAAAAAACTTTCCTTAAAATCATTGGTTGATATACCTTTATGGGTTTTTGTAAGTATTAATAATGACATGCATTATACTTGGTACGATGAAATATATTGTGATAAACATCATGATTTATTGGCAGCTGGTGATATGTGATTTTGAATAAAAAGCATTTTTGCACTGTGCAAAAAATGAAAGTATAAAAGTACGCTACACTGGGAGTCTAGAGATTATCGTTACTTAATATTTGTTTCCAGTATTTATAATCAAAGAGTTACGATAATTTTTTTCTAATAGAAAAAGGCTGCAAATAGCAGCCTTTTTATTTTTTCATCTATGACAACATATGTGTCACGTGCGTAAGACGACACATCGCTTGTCATTTTACTACACGTAAAATCAATATTTTAAGTATCATTACGACACTCAATGACATTATCTTACGACACAACCCGTGTCATTATGGAATAAAAATGACACAACCTATGTCATTATAAAAGGCTTACAGACCTACTAGAATATTTGCAACATGCAATATTGGTAATCAAACTACTTAAGCTGATGTGTACAACATAACGGTGGTAATCCAGAATGAGCGAGATATTGATCAAAATATTACTATTTTTGTAGATTATGAAGCCTCGGGAAAAGATAAATTTCGGGCTCCGCGCTAGGAGTATTTAAGAAATTCAAATTTAATAAATGTTTGGGGATAACTAATGATTCGGACAGCCTGTTTTTTAATCTATCCAAACTTAGAAATGAATACTTTGGATTTTCATCGAACTCCCTTTGTTCAACTCCATCGTTTAATTTTAAAATATTATTACCATTAAGAAATATTGCTTCAATGATACCTGTATCATCTTTAAGATCTTTCATTTTTATGTCTAAAGTGACATGCTCATTTTTCCCAGGAACTACGTAAAAATATTCAGAATATGTTAGAAGAGTATCGTGTATAAACCTAAAACTCTCTTTAAAATCATCATATTCTAATAGATTAAATACATTATTAAATCTAGATAATTTGAAATTTTCTCTAATTTCACCTTCTTTATTGAAAAAAATTTCAAAAATTAATCCATTTAATAAATATTCTACAATTTTCTTATCTATTGAATGTGTTTTATCGATAAATTGATCTATGAATTCTATTGCATTATGAGCACCTCCTACCGCTGCTTGATAAATGTTTCTGCCTAATAGGAACAGTGCATCTTTTTCAAGATTACTTATAAACTCTTTATCTAATGTATTGATAGCATCATTTTGTGTATACCAATTATAAGATTTTAAGTTTTTGATGGTTTCAGAAGCTGGATTTATTTTTAATAAATGGAAATTCTTATCAGCAATAACATATTTACTATAATCTAAAGCTGAAGTCAGGCTTATTTTAAAATAAAAATTTCCTGTTAAAGATGTATGTTCCCAAGATGTCTGCTTTCCATAACTCAATGCAGAAAGAGTATTTCGAGTTCTTTTGAGTATTTCTTCAATTGATAAATCTGGTGTAGAAATATGTTTAAGTAAAGATTCTGTAAAGAGTCCATTTCTCCCCGAACCATCGCTAGCTTTTTCTCCTGGGGAAGTTGAAAAAGAGATTAAAGTTCCTTTAGGGGCATAAATTGGAGCTAGTGTAGTACTTCGTATTACACCACGGTATCTAGAAGACAGGGGATTATCTCTACATGCATCTAAAACAATAATATTTGTTTGATTAGAACATTTAGACATTTTCTCAATCAATTCACCTAAAGAGTATGAGCGATATTTTACAGTTGTTTCATCAGTGAATGTACAATCTACAGGAATGATATAATTTTCTCCTTCAATTTGCATGCCGTGGCCTGCAAAGTAGAATAAGCCAACATCATTACTATTTAAGCTATCCTTAAATGCAGATACAGCATCATCAATTTCCCCTAAAGTCGCATCTTTTAGTAGAGAGACTGTGAAACCTAAAGACTCTAAACAGCTTGAAATATCTTCTGCATCGTTGACAGCATTAGTAAGAGGGCTATGCGTATAAGCAGCATTTCCTAAGACTAAAGCAGTTAATTTTCTTGTTAACATGGCATATGACCTGATTGAAAAACTAATTAAGATATTTTAGAGACTTAGGACTATAATTTTGACTATATATCAACGAACTATCTTGTATAGCATAATGAACTTTATACGAAATGAGAAATCTGAATAATGCTTAAGCCTTTAAATTTTATAAATATATTAGAATTAAGGTTATAAACCAAATTTTTAGATTCGTATAACGTTATTTATGTCACTTTTAGAAAAATTTCAGATTAAAAAATGGGGGAAGCCATGAGAGGATTGCTAGAATCAATATTTTTTCCTTTTTTAGTAAATCAAAAACTATGGTGGATCATCATTACAGGCTTGGGATTATCTTTATTAATTAAGTTTGCAATGGACTACCAATTAGCAAGACTTCATGCTCAGACAGCACATACATTTTTGTCAGGATTAGAACCTTATCGTTTATTAAAGAAGTCTAATTATCTAATCGCAGGAATTCTTATTTGGACTTTAATTGCATCAATTCGAGAATATAAGAAGACTTATGATAGATACTATTAAACGAATACAAAGCAGCAAAGATATGGCTACATAGCCAATATTAATTTAATGAAATTAAATGAGCTTATAATTATAGAGATGTTAGATGACGCTGACTCAACAGTTTTTAAACCAGATCTTATTTAATATAGATAAAAATCAGTTAACTATCTTAAAAAAAGAAAGTAAAAAGTTCACATCTCTAGGTGATACCAATTTTAATGATTTGAATCAAAATCAAAAAAATATGCTATTAAAGTCATTTGATAAGTTATTGAATAATAATTATAAATTATTGAATAATGATTTGGATTTTCTCTTAAATAAAGATACAAGTTTTAACGATTTTTTTAAGATAACTCGTCTGCCTAGAGATGACTGTTTTTCTTTATTTTGGGATCACATCCAGTTAGTTGATGCTCTTAATAATGATTTAAATCAACAGAATTTTAACAATTTTCAAATGTTTTTGGCTAATTTTGGAGCTTTAAAAATTCAAGATCAAACTTTGGATGTTTTTTGGAACGAAGCTATTAGTCAGAAAAATTTAGATATTCTTGCACAAAGTGTGTTTAGTTTAAGCCTTTATTCGCTTCTTTCTCATTTAGATATATTAATTCATCTCTCTATTTTTAAAGAGATTGAACCGATATGTTTAGGATGGTTTTTCCAAAAAAAATTGAATCCAAAAACTTTTCAGTGGAAAGACGGTAAGATGATTAAGATTAGTAAGCATAAGGCTATATGGACTAATCCTAGTCGTAGCTTACTGACTTTAATGGCAACTTTTGCTGCTTCAAATCTAGATGATGAAAAGCCCTCGACTTGCCATGGTTTAAACTTTTCAAACTATTTATTGAATTACACGGAAAGAAAAGAAAATTTTATAAAAAAAGCTAACGAGGGTTTTTCTATTACTTATACAGACTTTCATTGGTTGCTTTCAGACACTGTTGATCGTGATGAAATTCATATTAATAATTGCAAAAGGTCTAGCCGAGAAACACTCAATATTTTGCTGAATAGAGAAACACAGTATAAGTCCAATAACACTCTATTCTTATTGTGGCTTGTTTATAGATTTTTTCAAAATGATTATGAGTCTAGACCTGAAGGTACTGCTTATATGCATGGGATTTACTATGAGTTTTGGGATTTTTTTTCTGATTTTTATGCAAAGACAGGTTCTAATACACTAACTAGTCAATGGCCAACGGATTTACAAAAGCTCGCTCAACCACCGAGTAATTGAGCGAGCTGTCCTTAAAGGTTACTTACCTTTAGGTGGATTATTGCCACGACCACCGCCAGAAGGATTACCTGTTGTGCTTGGACCATTTACTAGCTTACCCATTGTTTTTTCCTTTGATTTGATTAACTTGGTGAGATAAATATAACTAGAACTGGGAGTTAACTATTCCCCAAAAAGCATCTTTTTTTGATTAAAAAATAATCATTAAATGTATTTTCGATTAATTATGATTTAACTTATTGATTTATATTTAAAATCAAGGATTTCTAAATGGGGTCGGATCTATGTATATGTATTTCTAGCTCCTACTTTCTATAAAAAGAAGAACCTTCCGTTCGGTACAAGATATTGTATCTAGATTGCTAATTTGATGGGTTAAGTACAATATTTTGTACTTAACTTAGTGCATTAAATAATATTTAAATGAAATGTAAAAAAGTAGTTGGATGATTAATCTGTTATTGAATATTCAAGATGCTAAAAAAATACCTATGTTGAGTGCTATTTAGAACCATAACCATCTTCGATTAGTTTGATCACCTCAGACTTTTTATAAAGCTTGATTTGATGTTTTGTACCAAATGAGATGGGTTGGATAAGTCCTTGTGTGCTTAAGTTTGATATATGGGATTTATGCATCCCCATTAAATGACTACCCTCTGCACCAGTTAAATATTCGCTTTTAATCTTTACAGCTTTTTCGACTTCTGAAGCCAAAATTAATTTCCAATATACTAAGTCTTCTACGGAGATTATTTCTGTTTTTACCCAATATGCAATGAACCAATTGGGTGAGCACTTTAATAGTTGAAGAGCATCTTCGTACTGGATATATAGAGGAGATGATATTTTTTCCAATAATTTATTTAGAGAATCTAGCTCAATAAGGATGTTTCCAGAAGACGATAATTTCTTTATCAAAATGCTTTTAGCTGCAAGCTGAGCAACTTGTAAAAGAGATTTACCCAAGAGCTTAGCAGCTTCATTTAATGTTATGTAATTAGCATCTAAAAATGGTGCGGAATCTTTAAACTTTTTTCTACCAGCGGATGTAGTGTATTGTTTGATACTAATGAGTTTTTCTTGGTTTATATCTTTAATAGAAGCCCTCAAAAAAATGTTACTTCTGGTTTGGTCAATATTAGGGCCATGAATAGGTTGAATGCCTAAACTAGCTAGCTTTTCGGTTAAATTGGTTGGATTTACTTTTAGTTCCTTAGCTAAAGCACCCAATAGAATTTTCGAATCATGAAAGTCATGTAGTGGTTTTGGTGAAATACTATAGGCTACACCCTTTGAATTTGTAGATAAGGGGAGTAACTGATCTTTTATAAGGAATCTTATTGTTTCTGTGTTGACGTTTAGAAGGTTTGCCGCTTGTTGTAGCGTATAGAATTCTGAGTCATTCTTGTTATTTAGGTTATCTTTTTTGATTTGAGAAAGTGCAAAATCTAATTGTTTAGGTTGCATTAGACAAGTTGTAATATTAGAAATAGAGAAGTATATTTGCCCCCTTTTTCTAATAGGGGTTAGCCAGCCAAGTACAATAAGAGATTCAAAATCATTTTTATTCTTATCTAGGATTTTAAGACAGTCTTTTAAAGGCAGTGGGTTTAAATCAACGTGATTATTAGAAAATGCATAGCTAGTACATGCATCTTGAACTAGAGACTTGTACGTAGTGATGAATTTATCTCTAGTCAGAAAGGGTAGTAAAACGATTCTAGGGTGTAAGTAAGGAATTTTACTTAATAAAATTGAACTTAGTGAATTTTGAAGGTTGGCGCTATGATTAAAAAAATCATATGCTAATGTAGCCATACATTCGATACTCATCCCAACTTTATTGATTGAATTAATTTTTTCAATTTTTCTCCAGAAATTTTTAAAGTGTTCTACGAGCTGTGTATCTGCTTGGTCAAAAAACTGATCTAACCAATTCTGAACTTTCATAGAACTACAAGTTACATTAGGTGCAACTCTTATATCAGTATGACATTTGACACAAAATGATAATCTAGCTCTTATGATATTGAGTTTTTTGAAGCATTTTGGGCAATGACTCAATAATTTTATGTGATGTACAGAACAGGCATAATTTAGCTTAAATAACCAATCTCTTCTCCAATATTCTTTGTTTTTTAAGCACAAAGGGCAGTAATGTTGTAGATCATTATGAAAAAAATTATCGGGTAAAACTACATTTTTCCACCGAACATTTGAGCGTAGGGTATTGGATTCTCTACTTAAAGCTAAATAGGCATTCGAGGGATCTAACTTCATTTTAGATAAAAATATTTTAAATTTTTGTTGATGCCTAATTATTGAAATAAACTCTTCAACAGAATTAATTCCTGTTCGACTTTTATAAATAGCTGCTGGGTGTTGATATGAGTTAAGTTGTATCAGCCTTGTTATGAAACTTCCAGCCGATTCTTGATTATATGGAAGAGGCGTTAATGGGTAGAAGTATTTTTTCATTGTTCAATCCTTAACCTAATTGATAAGGTATTGATATTCATATTAAAGGGGTTGTGATGCGTCCGTGTTACATAATTAGTTATTCCTGTTTCCCAAATTTCCGCGAAATCTTGAGTTGTAACAATAGTCCTGTTGTTATTTAGAGTAATGAAAATGGCCTGCTTGATCAGTAAGTTAATAAAGGCAATATTGCCATTTGTTGCGGCAAATATTTGTAGACTTAATAATTGATCATTAAGTGGAGGGACAAATGTAACAGGAGAATTTTCAAGGATATTTTTTTGATATTGTTCTAAGAACTTTTGAACAGTTCCATTTTGATTTGGAGAATATTGGAGGTTTTTAAATTTAAAACTAAGAGGGAATCTACGTGCTAGCTGAGTATCATCTTTAATAATACTTTCAAATTCTGGTAAGCCTACTAAACAGAACGTAATCCCTGTCCTATTTACTAAATTTTTAATCCAAGATGCAACGTTCTGATTTAATCTTTTTGAAGTTTTAGTTAAGTCGACTAAATGATGAAACTCATCAAGAATAACTAATTTGGTCTGACAATTCTCGATACATTGACATAATCTATTTGTTAATTGTAGGGTGTCTCCAATTGTTGGAGTTGGATCATTAAATTGAGCTAACATATGTGCTGCTAATGATTTAACCGTTACAGGTGAGGGAACTTCAATATAAAATGCTGGAATTTTTTGTTGTACAGCACCATCAATTTCCTCATAACTGCTTTTGTATTGGGACATTATTGCCTTACATATTGTAGTTTTTCCCATTCCACCTTCAGCTAGGATAAAGCATCCGAGAGGAGTGCCAAATGCCTGAGTTTTTTGTATATTGAGATTTACCTCATTGAGTATTTTTTTTATATCAGGTGGTATCACGATGATATTTTTTACTTTTTCAAGAATATCGAATATTTCAAAATTGTTCATTCAGGGCTTCTTTCACTAACTAAGGTGATTACGAATTAATATGAGGATTGACTAAATGCTCATTGATTCATATGTACTCTCCTCATCATCATCTAACTTAGGGGTAGTATTGATAGGTTCGTTATGATGGAGAGTTGATAGGGAAATATATTCATCTATGATCTCACTCTCTTGGTGAGCGGTTGATGAACAATTGACTTCATTGTGTGCAACTACTGAATTAGAAAAATTATTTACAAGACTCTTAATTTTTGAAGGTGTGTCTAATTTGAGTTTTTTTAGCTTTTTATTGGCAGCATAACTTTCTTGAATTTTAACTAAAAGATTCCATCGAGCTAGAACATCTGCTCTTTCGCCTAAAGCTTGTAAGTCTCTTCTCGAAATACATTTTTTCTCTTCTTGAGTACATGTATGTTCATAAAGTGAAAGATTTTCTGTGTATAAGGGATTAGTAGAGTCTGCAATGATCAAGTTATTTTTATCATTAGGATCTCGAACATAAATTCTAGCTAAGTTTGTTCTGTCAATTAAAATAATGACTTTCTTTTTATTGAGATTATCTTTTACTAAAACATGAGAATAATATGTCAGATAGTTGAATTGGATTCGTCCATTATTTACAGTCCTTTCCATAGGCATTCTAAGTAATATATTAACTTCATCTTCAGACATGGAGAGTACGGGAGTATGTTTTACAGACTCCTTCCAAAAAACTATAGGTATTCGATTATCAATGCCATTATGTTGAGATTGATGATAAATACATTCTATCCATTCATGTAGAAGGGCTTTCAAATCTGAAAATGTTAGATTTGCATTGTTTTTTGAATTGTATTCACCTCGTGAGGTTGGATTTGAAAAAGTGGTTCCTCTGAGTTTTTGAGAAAAGCTTAAAGTGAGAGTTCTAAAAAATCTTTCAATGTGAGGTTTATTATTGGGATTATATTTTTGGGATGGGAGGATAGTTATTTTCCTATTTTCACAAATATGGCTTAAGGTATTATTTTTAAACTCAACTCCATTATCAGGAATGATATAGGAGGGGATTCCGCCTGGGAGATTCTTCTTAGGTCGTGTGAACATATCTTTTAATAAATTAATAGTGTTATCAATATTAGGTGGCAGTACACTTAGATCCCATCCAACGATACACCTTGAAAATACATCAATTGCACAAGTCAGTATGGGTCTGCCAATTTGTTCCATAGTGTTATCATCTAGAACAATGACATCCAAGATATGTGAATCTATTTCAACTTTGTTCATGATAAAAGGACTGTTAAGTTGTTTACCTGCAGCTTGGAAATGCTGATTTGCAGTCCTAACTCCCTTCTTATGTCGATATACTTGATATGGATCTAACTTTTGAATTCTGCGTTGTATTGTTCTGAGGGTAGGTAAAGGGCTATAAAGACTCTTATTAAGAGATTCATTTTCAATATATGCTACGACATCCTTAGCTGATCTCATTTCTCTCGGTTTTAGAAAATATTCATTGATACCATGGAAGATAAAGTTTTCTACTTCAGGGGGAAATCTGAGGGAGCAGTTGCCTTTATTAGGCTTAAACTCATTAAGAAAGCTTTCTTCCTTATTAAATTTTTTCATCCAGCGTATTACTGTTCTAGAGCAAGGTGGTTTTGGATCATTAATATTAATGGCTATATCGTCAATAACCTGTTGGACAGCATGATTTGAAAATCTATTTTTTAATAATAATGTAGCTTCGAGATATCTTTTTTTTCTATTTACTAGAGCGTAATTATCTTTGTCTAATAGGGGATAGTATGGGGTTTCAATATATTTGAGCTCCTGACTCTCTATTTTACTTAAAAATTCTTGTACAGATATATTATGTATTTTTCCTCCTATAACAGATGAAAAACGTATATTGTTATCTATAACAGCAGTAATATCATATTGATTTTCATAGAATTCAAATCTATAGCCTTCTTTAGGATACTTTTGATCGTTCATCACCATGAAAACTCCTGAATAGAGATAATCTTATGGAAGATGAAGTAATCACCTAAATGGATTGAAATATTGTGGAGGGTAAGAGCATTATATAAATCGTTCAATGTCTTATATTCTTTATTAAGACTTTCCTGAGTACTCAAAAGTAGTTCAGTAGACCATAATTTGGCATTACCCCTAGAATAAAAAAATAAAATTTTTTGCAATAATTCATCATTGGCTAAGACATTTTTATCTATCACACGGAATTCAATATTCATAGCTTTTAGAATATTTTCTATAGCTTGAATTTTTAATAAATTCTTTTCACTTAATGCTTGAATAGATGGCTTTACCTCATGGATTGCATATGTACCATCTTTATATTTGATGAGAAAGTCAGGAAAAAGAAAGCGATTTTTGGCATGTGGAATTTTAACAGCCTGAGTACGATAGACCTCTACATTTTGGTTTTGTTCTAAGGATAATGCATAAGCCAATTCTAGTTTACTTTCTAGCGGTATCATGGCTTGATTTTTTACGCTTGGAAAGAGAGAGGTGCGTTTTCCAATACTGCCTTGTTCGATCTTTCTTTTGCCAATAATTTTCCCAGAGATGTCTGCTTCTTGCTTAAATGCCTCAATAATTTGTTTCGTGATATCAGCGTGAACTTTGGAAGAATAGTTAGTCGTATTTTGGATATGTTCCATTCCAATGACTCTGTAAAGATTGCTAAGAAGTCATTATTTGTTGGAATAGAGGCTACTGCAAGATGCCTAAAAACAGGAAAAATGGATAATTCGAGGAGAAATATAAAAAATTAAAGCGATTTTTTAAGTGGATTTAGGTTAAGTTGTTGTTTTATGGTCTAATTCAATATATCACAAAATATTCTTTTGTACATTGTTGATTTTATTTGTTTTTTGTAATAAATTCTTTGTTGTAACCTGATTTATAATTGAGATTCTTTTTAAGAAAATATCTTAGCTTTTTAAGAAATAAGAATATCAATTTTTAAACTTATATAAATGGTACTAAAATTTATTTTCTCTTAAAGACATGGTCTTATACTCAACAGATTGAGCACTCTGAATACAATGAACTTTACAAAATATGAATTAGGAAGTCGAAAAGCTGGTGAAATTATTGAAGTTACCTTAACGGCAGCAGCAAATGTTCGATTAATGTAATCTTCTGATTTTAATAATTACAAAAATGGTCGTCGACATAGTTATCGAGGAGGACTTATAACAAGAAGCCCTTATCGGATAGCTATTCCAAGCTCTGGTACATGGTATTTAACTGTTGACATGCAGGGGTTAAGGGGTAGTACACGTTCATCAATACGAATATTGCCTTCTGCATTACCTGAGGCAAGAGAAATGCCTTTGCGTCAAGTACCTAGTCTCTATAGAGAACACCCTGAAGTAATAGCTACTAATGAAACCTTCGATGTGTTTATTTCACATGCATCAGAAGATAAAGATGATTTTGTTAGGGATTTTGCAGCATCACTTGCCAATAAAGGTTTAAAGGTTTGGTATGATGAGTTTACTTTAAGGATAGGGGACAGCCTTCGTCAAAAAATTGACAGGGGGCTTGCCAAAAGTAGGGTTGGATTAGTGGTTTTATCTCCTTCTTTTATTGCTAAGGGGTGGACTAATTATGAACTAGACGGGATTGTAACTCGCAATGTATCAGGAGAGCAGATTCTGCTTCCAATTTGGCATAACCTAACAAAGCAACAAGTAATTGATTTCAGTCCTTCTTTAGCGGATAAGGTTGCACGTTCAACGGCTACACACACTATTGATGAAATTTCCAATGAAATTGTTGACTTAATTAATTCACATAAATAGAAAATATATTATGAGTAGACATAAAGTATTTATTAGTTATCATCATCTATTGGATCAAGAATATAAAGATTATCTTGAACAGTTAAATGAGAAACATCAAATTTTTATTAATCAATCTGTAAAACTTGGTGAAATTGATGATTCTTCACCAACAGAGCAAATAAGAGAAATTATTCGTGATGATTATTTACAGGACTCTTCTGTATTGATTCTTTTAGTTGGTCTTGAAACTAAGAATAGAAAGCATATTGATTGGGAAATTTATTCAAGTATGAGAGACAGTAAAAAGAATAAAAAGTCAGGCATACTTGTGATTAATTTACCTACAATCAATTGCTCTTATTATACGGCTGCCCATGGAGAAGGAGAAAAACATCTTTATCCTTCCACTACTTGGGTGTCTATTAATGACAGAAAAGAGTATGAAGAAAGATACCCATATATGCCGGATAGAATAATAGATAATTTATTAACCCATAAATCTTATATTTCAGTAGTGAACTGGTTTGATATTGCAAACAATCCTGAAAAACTGAGATTTTTAATAGACTTAACTTTTCAGGATGTAGGAAAAGCAGAATATGATTTTTCGAGATCAATGAAAAAAATAAATGGTAAAAGTAATTCTGGGAATATCTATTCACCTGAGTTTATTTAATTAAGTTTATATAGTTTATTATTTTTAATAGATATCTAATAATTTTTGTTGCCGCATGTTAATTAAAAAATTATTAGATATCTGGAGTTTTAAATTGACTGATATTATTACACCCCCAATAGCAGTGCATTTTGTTTGGCATCAGGCAGATAATGAATCATTTCAAAAAAACTGTATACCTTTTAGAAAGTTTTTAACAAGAGATATTGAGCGACCATTTTCACGGGAATTAAATATTCCTACATTTTTTTATAGTGGTCTAAATGAAACTCCGAGTTATCCATCTAGTTTAGCTCAAAGAAATATAGTGTTTGTTTTTCTTAGCGAAAATACTCTTACAGATGAAAGATGGGTTGATTACTTTAAGACCTTTCCTGTAGAAGAAAATCAGTCACTTATTCCTGTAGCATTTGATAAAGAGGGTATAAAACATTGTTACCATAAAGGGTCTCTTTATAATCGAAATGCTTTGAGATTATATGATTTTAGTTTTTCAGATGATGATCAAACACATGAGCTAGAATCAATTTTAAAATTATCACATGAGTTATATCGATTTGGTTTTGTTGGGAGAAGGGCGTCACCCTTAGGCTCAAATACGTCGATTCATCTTTTTTTAAGTCATGCTAAGAAGGGAGAAACGGGTGCAATATATGCAAAAGCAATTAAGCATTATATTGATACCACGAATATGAAAAACTTCTTTGATGCTTCTGAAATTTCAGTTGGTTACCAGTTTGACACGGAGATAATAAATCATATTAATGAATCGACTTTAATTGCTATTACGACTGATGCATATTCGTCTCGTTATTGGTGCCAACGTGAAATTTTGGAAGCTAAAAAAAATAATAGACCGATTGTTTCAGTAAATTGCTTACAAGTTTACGAGGATAGAATATTCCCGCCAGCTGCTAATGTGCCTTGTGTGCATATTGCACCTTCTGATAAGCCAACTAAATTGGAAATTTTGAATATTTTAGTTGCTGCCCTAATTGAAACAATTAGATTTAATTTTTCTATCTCCTTGCTTAATTATTATAAAAAACAATCCTGGATTGATTCGACAGCAGTCGTATTGGCCCGTCCTCCTGAAATTCAACAGATAGTCTCTTTAAGAAGTGAGATGGTTGAAAATGAGACTTTAAAAATTTGTTATCCCGAACCTCCTATTTATGCAGAGGAAATGGATTGGCTAGAATTCTTAAAAGTTAAGCCTTCAACTCCTTTATGGACATGTGGCGATTCGAATACACAAAACAAAAAAATAGGTATTTCGATATCTGAATATGGTGCAGATTTTGAGAATATACATATCCATGAAGATGAGTTGAAACGATTCTCACAAGAACTTGCTAGACATCTTTTGGTAAGAGGTAATACTATTATTTTCGGTGGAGACTTAAGGGATGATGGTTTTACTGAATTCATTCTTGATGAAGCCAGCATTTTACAAAATAGATTACCTGAAAGAGAATTTAAGGTTGAGAATCATTTGGCTTGGCCATTACATCTCGTAAATAATTTGAATAAATGGAAAGCTAAATATGATCAGATAATTTCACATATTAAGTATTCTGTTCCTCATGATTTAGAATCTGAAGTTGATCAATCTAAATTTTTACAACCTGTAGATGTTCATGATCAATATGTGTGGTCAAGATGTTTAACTTTTATGCGAGAAAGCTCTATATCTAAAAGTGATATTAGGATTTTAGCTGGAGGAAAATCTAAAGGTTATAAAGGGAAAATGCCTGGTGTTTTAGAGGAATTCTTAATATCAATAGAGCATAACAAGCCAATATATTTAGTTGGTGGTTTAGGTGGTATCACACGTGATATTTGTATGGCTATTACTGGGCAGAATCACATACCTGAGGTTTTGACACTAGATTGGCAGTTGGCAAATAATCAAGGCTATAATGAATTAGTAGAGTATCTTTCTACTAAAGGTTATGAAATGCATTATCCTGATATTGTCCATAAGATTCAAAATATAGATATTAATCAGTTGGCATCATCGGCTGGGCTATCTTTGGTTGATTATAAGAAATTAATGGAAACACCATTTATTGATGAGATTATCCATTTGATTCTAAAAGGTATGAAGGAAATATCATGATTAGGTCTGTTAGATTGCTGTATAGCAATCTAACTGTTTTATTATTGATTAATAAAATCTGGTAGTCTTTTTCCTTTTACCCAAGCATATTTGAGCCCGTCTAGGTATTCACTCTTAGTAATTGTTGGATATAGTTCAAGATATTCCTGTCCTTTAAACTCTTTGTCTTCTTCAAAGGTTAATGGTAATACGCTGACTTTTTCAGGGCGATACCCATCAAAGTACCCCAATTCCCACGGCATCCATTTAGATTCTTTTGAGCTAAAAGTGTGAATATATATAAGAGATTTACATTGTCTCATTCGTTTTCTTAAAATGTCTGCTGTAGCTGCATTTACTTTATCTCTTTCTAATGAAGGGTCGATAATCCAATCAACATATACTGTAAAACCACTTTCTTCTAATAAAGTTTTAACACCTAAAATTAAATCAGCATCTTTAATTGCATGTGATAAAAATATATCAAATCTATTTTGCATCTCTTGATTTTTGATAGCTTCATTAAGTACTGAGTCAAGCATAATGTGTTTAGATTTAGCTTGAGCTCTAGTAGCTGCTGAACGCGCTTCTGATCGGGTATAAAATTTCATATTCCAAGTTCTTATTGGTTAATTTTCTTATTTAAAAAAGCCATTCATTTCTGAATGGCTTTCGATTTAACTAATGACATCTATGTGTCGCAAATGACATAAGATGTGTCGTTTTACGCGTGATGTTTTACCTTACCAGCTCAACGCACCGCCAGTCTGATAATCTGTCACACGTGTTTCGAAGAAGTTCTTCTCTTTACGCAAGTCCATCATTTCAGACATCCACTGGAACGGGTTGTTCACACCAGCAAACTGCTCAGGCAAGCCCAACTGTGCTAAACGACGGTTACAGATGAATTTCAAGTATTCTTCCATCATCGCAGCATTCATACCCAATACACCACGTGGCATTGTGTCACGCGCATATTCGATTTCAAGCATCGTACCTTCAAGAATCATTTGAACGATTTCTTCTTGGAATTCAGCAGTCCACAAGCTTGGGTTTTCGATCTTAATTTGGTTAATCATATCGATACCAAAGTTCAAGTGCATCGACTCATCACGTAAGATGTATTGGAATTGCTCAGCAACACCATTCATCTTATTACGACGGCCCATCGACAAGATTTGGCTGAAACCACAGTAGAAGAAGATC
>RRZU011460093.1_pt1 | contig 16138 bp, 20 predicted proteins | sample 2165561 | NCBI WGS metagenome assembly RRZU01 (sample SAMN10456909, study PRJNA506462) | wastewater metagenome | isolation source: wastewater sludge | place: USA: Moscow, Idaho
ATTCCATGGAGCGGCGCTTGCCAGCAATCTGCTCGGGAGCAAAGCGCTCGCAGGTGGATGATCAACTCGAAAAATTCGTTGCCAGGCACCAGTTTTTGCCGGGTGCGGCAGGGGAATTGACGCTCGCGCATGGCACGTTGGGCATGCTGGGTGGTGTACGCACCCAAGGCATCGCGATGGCGGCGGATCTCGCGACAGATCTTCGAGGGGCTGCGGTTGAGCATTCGGGCAATGGTGTGCTGGCTCATGCCGCGCAGCAGACCGACCTGGATATCGGAGCGTTCTTCCAACGCTGAGTTCGTGGTAAGACATGGCAACACCGTACCGGAAAGGTCAGGTGTTGCGCTCAGTTTTTGCCGCCGTCTCTGGAAAATTCCGCTGGAAGTCTCATGGTGACGGAGACTCTCTGCTCGCGATACACTCTTGGTAGGGCGTTCTGGTATTTAAAGGATGAGTCATGCTCAATGTTCGAGTCTGTCTGAACGATTGTTGATATACCAAGCCGTCAGGCGGTTACAAGGCGCACAGCAAAAACCAGAAAAATGCCAATTCGCACAAGTACGGCATAGGTCTGGAAGAGTGGATCGCCAGCCCGATTAATGTGCGTTCTGGCAAGGTCTGGATGGAAGAGGGGATATTCAGCGACCTGGAGCCGGATGTCCTTTACAGGGTGGCCTTTCTGGAAGCATTTCGAGTCAAGAATTATCGCCGGGATGCAAGCCGCCTGCAGAACCATAATGTTCAGGGGGTAGTGAATGATGCGCGCAATAGCTGGAAGTCGTTTTCCGGATCAGTGACCTGCGCGGACTGACAGCGCGGGAGTCGCAGGATGTTCTGGACTACTTCCAGCGTGTCGGTGTAATCGCACAGATGCAGGCAGAAGAAGCCGCCGCACACGCATTATCCCGGGCTGCAGGTATCGTTTATCCGTATCCGTCACATCAGTTTATCGATCCGTCACGCTCTGACTTTGCAATCGATACCTTCACCTGTCTCTTCAGGGTTGATGACTTTCAGTACGAGCACGCCAGCGGGGCGGTACAGGGGCAGATACCGAACCGCTACCGGCGCAGGTATTGATCCCTCAGAGACAGACCACGATTTCCCTGGGATCGCGCCCCATGCCGATTATCCATCCCCGTCCCGACGAAACAGGCAAGACTGTCGTCATCAAGCACCCGAGCACACCGACAGCGATCGAGGATTGGGCTGACCCGGCCGCCATCGCCACGGTTGTGCCCGATGGCCAGGTGCCGATCGAGCTGAACGGTGTTGCCCTGACGCCCTGGATGGACTACCCGCGCAGCGCTGAGGGGTGGGGCTACCTGGATGGGCTGAATGAAAACCTCGACGAGCCGCAGATGGAGGTTTCCGGCAAGAAGCCGGCCGCCGGCGCCGTCATCCTCGAGCCAGACGGGCGGGTCTGGGTGGTGCATCCGACCAACCAGTTCGGGGGCTACCAGGCTACCTTCCCGAAGGGCCGCATCGATGCAGGCCTGAGATTGCAGGCCGCGGCGCTCCGCGAGTGCTGGGAGGAGGCAGGCCTCCAGGTGCGCATCACCGGATATCTGGGAGACTTCGAGCGTACGACCACCTGCACCCGGCTCTACCTGGCCGAGCGCGTTGGAGGCACGCCGGCAGCCATGGGATGGGAGAGCCAGGCCGTCAGTCTGGTGCCGCTCTCAACGCTGGGGGCGATCCTGAACGGGGCGGCTGATAAGCCCGTGCTCGAGCGGCTGATGCAGGTCGTGGCCGCGCGGCCAGCGCCCTGCCCCGTGGACGGAGAGGTGATTAGGCATGGCGGTAATCTTGTTCGTACCCTACAGGCGCTCGATGGATTCATGGCCACGCATGGCTGCTGGCCGACGCGCCTGCAGATGAGCCCGGAGTGCCTGGCCGTCCTGGCGGTTCACCACCTGACGCCTCTTGGCTTCTACAGGCTCCAGTCGAAGGTCCAGCTGGAGATCAGCGACGAACCGGACCTGATCGCCAGGGATGAGGCTGGGCGGCTGTTCAACTACAGCTTGCACGGCTGGGATGTGCAGAACACCGGTCAGCCTGCGCGGGGGTGGCTGGGGATTTGAGTCGACGGAAAATCTCTGGAGAGAACATGCGCCCTACCCTCGCCCTCTTGATCATGATCGCTGCCGGCTCGGCGCAGGCTGCTCTACGCCGCCCGGCCGCCAACGGTGAAATCGACATGCACGCGATCATACGGAAAAACCACTCCTTCATCCAATCGCTCCAGAATGCCGGCATTCAGAAGAGCGTGGACATCTCCGTGTACGGTCTTCAGATCCTTCCCCGCCAGGCGCGAAATCGCACGCAGCGACATGGCTTCCCGCCCAGCCATGGCCTGGAGCAGCTCCCAACGACGAGGCGAGAGAACCTTCCAGAGAAGCTCTACGGACTCGAACGAGATGAAGTCCCCAAGGTTTTCGCCGCGCAGCGCTGCGTTCATGCGCGCCTTTGCATCATCGATGTGTGACACTCCGATCGTTACTGTTCTCATGGCTACCTCCACTTCTCAGCATCGCGCCAGAAGTCATCCACTAATGATTCGATGCTCGTGAACTCGTATTGAATCTCATCGCCGCCGACATGCTTATGATCGCCCTTCCCCGCTTCGTTGTCGTAGCGAAGAACGCACTCACCGTTGACCACCAGCGCCAGTCGATACTTGAAGTGGTGAACGCTTGCCGCGACGGGCTCTGGCAACTGCCAGACAACCACCTCAGCAAAGGCGACCGGCGACAGCACAAAGCGCTCTTTGAGCAGTTTTTTTGCTTTCATGTTGGCAAACATACCAACAAGACATGGCGTTGGCAATGAAGCCAACGTAACCCACCTTTGCACTGGTCGACTGCAACAACTTCTACGTCAGCTGCGAACGCCTGTTCCTGCCGGACCTGCGCGGCCTGCCGGTGGCGGTGCTGGCCGCAAGCTGTCCGCCAAGCTGGAAGCCATGAACGTGGCCACCGCCTGGGATCTCGCCCAGCAGGACCCGGCATTCATCCGGAAGGCTTTCAGCATCGTCGTCGAGAAGACCGTGCGCGAGCTGCGCGGCGAGAGCTGCCTGGCCCTGGGCGAAAGTGCCGAGCCCAAGCAGATGATCGCCTGCAGCCGCTCGTTCTCCGAACGGGTCACTGACCTCGAGCAGCTGCGCGAAGCGGTGGCCAGCTACACCAGCCGCGCCGCGGAGAAGCTGCGCGCCCAGGGCGACTACTGCCGGCTGCTGCAGGTCTACATCCGCACCGGAGTCTTCAATCCCAGCGAGCCGCGCTATGGCCGCTCGGCCAGCGTGCCGCTACCCTGCCCCACCCATGACACCCGCGACCTCGTGCAGGCCGCCCTGGCGGGCCTGGAGAGCATCTACCGGCCGGGATTCCGCTACCAGAAGGCCGGCGTAGTGCTAATGGAGTTCGTGAGCCCTGGGCAGATCCAGGGCGACCTGTTCGCTCCGGCGCCGCGGCCGGGCAGCCAGGCACTGATGGCCACCCTTGATCGCATCAACGCTCGCATGGGCCGTGGCACCGTGCGCCTGGCCCGGGTGCCGGCGTCGCCGGGCTGGGGAATGCGGCAGGAGCTCAAATCGCCCGGCTACGTGAGCCGCTGGAGCGACCTGCGCTGCGTGACCTGATCGCCCCCGCCTCCTTCTTCTACTGCTGTCACACCAACCAGGACGTTCTCGTGAATCTGCTTCGCCCGCTTGCCCTGCTCTCCACCCTGCTTCTGTGCGGTTCTGCCTTGGCCGCCGACATCCAGCCGCCTCGCACCTTCAAGGAGGCCAAGAGGATCGCCTGGAAGCTGTATGCCGGGCACCAGACGACCTTCTACTGCGGCTGTGAATACAAGGGGAACCGCGTCGACCTGGAGAGCTGCGGCTACCAGCCGCGCAAAAACGCCAACCGGGCCTCGCGCATCGAATGGGAACACGTGGTGCCGGCCTGGGTGATCGGCCACCAGCGGCAATGCTGGCAGAACGGTGGTCGCAAGAACTGCACGGCCAACGACCCGGTGTTCAGCAAGGCCGAGGCGGACCTGCACAACCTGGTGCCGAGCATCGGCGAGGTCAACGGCGACCGCAGCAACTTCGTCCTGGGCATGCTGAGTGACAAGCCCAGCCAGTACGGCGCCTGCCCGATGGTGGTCAACTTCAAGCAGAAGACCGCCATGCCCCCGGAGCGTGCCCGGGGTGCTTCAGCGAGGATCTACCTGTACATGGCCGACCGCTACAAGCTGCGCCTGTCGAAGCTCGATCGCCGCGTGTACGAGGCCTGGAACCGCCAGTACCCAGTCAGCGAGTGGGAGAGGTGGCGTAACCAGGCCAACGGCTGTGCAATGGGGTGGGGGAATCCATACGTCGGTGCGGTTGACCTGAGCAGCTGCGGCACGCGGGTCAGCCGCCGCTAATCGGCAGACCTGTGATCAGGCACACGAAATAATCAAAAGGTTAACCTTTTGATTGCCCGCGCTTGCGCCCCGGAAATAGGGAGGTTAACCTCGAAATTCACCATCCAATCCATGCGAGGTTCGGCATGAAAAAAACCATTCAGGAGACGAAGGTCGTTGGCTGCAAATTGCCGATCGCTGAATGCGAGGCGATTCGTGTCGTGGCGGAGCGGGAGGGAATGACGGTGAATAAATGGCTGAAACGAGTGCTGCGCGAGGCTCTTGAGCAAAAGCACGTAGCCTAGAAACACGAAACCCCGCTGGCAGGCGGGGTTCGTGTCACATCAACGGTGATCGGCCCCAACCCTGAGAAAGTTAAGCCGGTCACCATCACGCGGTGAGCACATTATGGTTCTCTTACTGTGTATACACAAGCATAGCAGGAGCCTTTTGTCCGCTCGCCGTCAGGGGAGTAGTGATGGACGTAGCGGAAAAGGATTCGCGCGCGGAGCTGCGCGCTTTGCAGGAAAAGCTTGAGGCGCATCTGATCGCGCGTGGCGCGAGCCCTGAGGATGCCAACGACGCAGCCTATGCCGTAGGTCTGACGGCAGACGACATTCGAGAAAAGCTGGGCGCATCCCGATCGGGGAAGGTGATCTCCCTCAGCAATCTGCTCGCCAGTCGGCCCGCAGACGCCGGCGACAATATTGGCACCTCCTCCAAAGCGACCAGTGCTAGGAGCCCCTTAGCCTCTCTGCAGCGCGCGATCGAGCGGAACGCGCAGGCGAGTCGAGCGTTGTGTGAGGAGCAATTGGCTCGCGACTTTGAGGCCGCCCGCGCGCAGTTTGAGTCGCAGGAACTTAAGGGTTTCGCACCCCATGCGCCTGAGGCCGAGGAGCAACGCTCGCAGCATCGCTGGCTCGCTGAACAATTGCCGAGCGGGGTTATCGCAATGTCGAACGTAATCATCCGTAGTGCGCTGGGGTCTGTCGCCCTATTCCCTGATGACCGGCGACCGTTCCTGCAGGAAAAAAAAATTCACGCGCTGCAGGGTATCGAAATCCGCTATACCGGCCCGGCGCTAAACCTGCATGACATCGATACGTGGGACGTAATCGTTGACATTGCCCGAAAATCGGGAACCACCAACGTCACCGTAACCCCCTATCTGTTGCTGAAATCCCAGGGGAAAACCGACTCGACCGAGAATCGCCGAGCGCTTCATGCGCAGATCATGCGTTTGAAGGCCACCGCGATCGACGCGCAGTGCGGCCGTATGGCGTATGCGGGCAGCCTAATTGACGAGGTTTTTCGCGCAGATCCAGATCCTGCCGTTGACCCCATGAGCCGTAAACCCCAAACGCGCGAGTACCTGATTCGGCTGAACCCTCGACTGGCTGAGCTGTTCGCTCATGACCAGTACACGCTAGTAGACAGCGAAATTCGTCGGCGGCTCGGCAAAAACATGCTGGCACGATGGCTCCTAGCGTTCTACTCCTCCCATGCAGCTCCGGGTCAATACAGGGTCGAAACCCTGCATCAGCTCTGCGGAAGCGGCACGCAGGATCTACACAAATTTGCGCAGCAGCTCAAAGGAGCGCTGGCAGCTGTGCAGGAAGCCAGCGAGCAGAGCGGCAAGTCCTTCAGTTTCACCGTCGTCAGAGGGCTGGTCTCTGTTTCCCGGACCCCCTCCGCCACGCAGTCGCGCCACCTCAGGAAGAAGCGCGCCTCCGCACGCCGGTAACCAGCCCACCCAGGGCGTCGCCATCGGCGCCCAACCCTTTCGCCTCCCCCTTCACATCACCTGCAGTGACGTACTGTCGCTGCAGGTAGATTCTCCACGCAACCATCTGATTTTAAAAGAATTTATTAAAAAAGCAGGTGCGATTTACGCACCGATCAAGCCCTGCATCTGAGCCTGCAGGGCAATTACTGTCGCTGCAGGTAGGTTTTTAAAGTAAACCGTTGATTATAAAAGGATTTTCATCAATCACTGGTGCGCTTATCGCACCTATCAATGCCACCGGCTGCCTGCATCTGAAGCAGCAACGGCCACTACTGTCGTTCCGGGTAGTTTTTACTGTCGCTGCGGGTAGGTGGTACTGTCGGAATAGGTAGGAACTACTGTCGCTGCGGGTAGGTGGTACTGTCGCTGCGGGTAGAAAATCAGAGCTTGGAAAACCGCTAGAACCCGCGCCATCCTTGGGCTGCAGCGATTTCAGGGCAACGCCTATAATCTCTTCTTAATCTTTATATAATCAGCGACGACAGCGCAGCGACGCTGCGCACTACGAGGCCGCCTACGGCGGCCCCTGTTTATGCGCCTGAAGGCGCGGGAAAGTCGGCCCGACCACCACCCGCAACACCAGCTCCAGCGTTGGCTGACACCATCAAGATCAAAGGCAGAGCAAACGTCGCCTCGCGCTTGTTCGCGCCCCTCGGGCGCTGCGCGAGAGCAAAACAGATCGCGGGCTACTCGCCCGCACCTCGGCAGGAGCCTGCGGCCCCTGCGCCCGCATGAGGAGCGTGCAAGCTACCGCGATAGAAATGCGCTGGCTTATAGCCAAAAGCCCCAAAAGGGAAGGGAATGGCCATAGCCGTATCGCACCAATAGCCGACCTGCATGCCTGGTAGGTGCGCTTTTTAGTGGCCACCCGCTACATGGGTGGCGAGTGGCCACTGCGTGCTCTATGCGCGATTCTGGAGGGCATGATGACACCGAGGACCATCCGGCAGTCGGCCAGCGCCCCATCGACGTCGATGCCGCAGGCCTCGGCCGCCACACCCAGCTTCAGCCATCTCCAGGTATTGCGTCGATCGCTCCACTCGCCGTTGTGCTGAGCATAGAGCCGCATCGCGCAGCCGGTCTCCGGCTTGGTCCAGGAGAGCCCGTGCCGAGCAGCGGTCTGCTCGATGAGTCGCACGTCGAAATCGGCCCCATAGGCGATCACCAGTTGGCCGGCGACAAGCTCGGCCAGCCGCTCGTGGATTTCCGCCCAGGTCGGCGCGGTGGCCACGTCCGCATCTGTGATGCCATGGATCGCTGAGGCGACGCACCAGGGTATCCAGCAGCACTTGCCCGTGGGCGTCGATCACACTGACCTCGATCACCTCCGCATCGTCGCCCAGGCCGGTCGTCTCTGTGTCTAGGATGAGCGGATCAGCATCAAGCCAGGCGCGATGCAGTTGCCGAGGCCTCGGCCGACCAGCAGCGGACGCAGATCCCCCTCACCAGGCCTTCGGTCTCCACGCGCTCACCGCAGCGAATGCACGGGAGCGCCCTACCCGCCTCGAGCGCCGTAATCTGTGCCGGTGTAGCCGGCCGATACGGACGCAGTGGCACGCAGAGCGCACGGTCATAGACCGGCGCCCAGCCCCGACCGAACCAGACTTCGCCGACGGCCGGCTGCCCAGGAGCCGGTTTAAGCCTCTCTTGCCGGAGATGTGATTTGCAGAGCAGGCCGCGAGCCTCGGCCTCCATGCGCGAGATTCTGGCCATCGATTACCCCTCCTGCCCTTCTTCCCCGGCCTTCTGCGGCTTGGAGGTCTTCGCTTTGCGCGCCTGCTCGAGCTCGCGGGTGAGCTGCTTTTCGCGTGAAGTCAGCGCCTCGACCTGGCCGCGGAGGTGAGCTAGATCCTCGCCAGCTTTCGATGCTTTTTCCTGGGCAGCCTTGGCCGCCTTCTGAGCGGCTTCCAGCTCGCGAGCCGCGGTTTCCAGGCGGGCCTGGCAGGCCTGTTCGCTTTTCTCTGCGCGATTTACGTCCCGCAGCGCCTTCTCGGTCTCGGCCTGCGCCGCCTGGGCCAGCTGGCGAGCTTCCTGCTCCCGGGTTTTCAGATCCGCCACCAGGCTGTTGAGTCGATCGACCGACTCGGCGCTGACTGCAGCGGCTTTCTCCGCCTCGTGCCGGGCGCCCTCACTCACCTCCAGCGCGCCGCGCAGGCGCTCGATCTCTGCCTCGAGCCGTGGCACCGCCTCCAGGCGAAGCTCGGCGCGAGCCAGAGCCTGACGCGATTTCTCGGCTTCTTCGCGCTCACGAGCAGCGGCCTCGCCCGCCGCCTTAACGGCTTCGGCGTGCTCTTTCTGCTCGCGATCGCGTTCACCCTGGATCGAAATGATCATCGCGGCCTGCCTTTGGGCCTGAGCTTGGCTTTCGTGCAGCTCGCTCTGCAACCGATCGATCTCCGCTCTCAGCTCCACAGCCTCAGCCTGGCAAAACTCCAGATCGTCTTCGGCAACCGCGGCCCGCGAGTCAGCCTCAGAACCGGCGTTGCGCGCAGCCTCAAGCACCTGCTCGGCGATCAACGCGGTAATCCGCGGATCGAGCTGGATTTCCGCAGCCTTGAGTCGAGGTTGTGCCCCTTTCCACGCCTTGAGCAGCGGCGCCACGAGGTTTGGGCTCCCGCCACCGAGTAGCGCGGTGACCTTCCGCACGCTGGGCTTCTCACCTGCCTCGACGAGCTGCCGCGCGGCTGCTGCAACGGTTTCCTCAGTGATTCTGCTCATGCTGGACTCCTTTTGCTGATGAGAGCATCGTAACGGATAACAGATAACAAGTAAATAACGAATAACGGTAACGTTATTTGTTATTTTTCATGGGCCAGACAACAAAAAAGGCGCCGAGGCGCCTTCTTCACTGCTCAATATTCCGTTACTGCCGCCACCCCTCCACCACCTCAGCTCCAAACTCAGCCTTCCAGGCCTTGAGCTGGGCGTTGTTTGCACCCTTGGTCTCGACGCGCTTGCCGGTGACCGGCTGGACGTAGACCTTCACCTGGCGGGGGCGACGCTGCTTCACGACAGCCGGCGCGGCTGGCTCAAGCTCGACCGACTGCGGATCGAGGATGCTGACCACCTTCGCCAGATCCATGCCGTACTCGCCCATCAGTGCCTTCAGCTTGTCTTCGAACTCCATTTCGCTCTGCAGGCCGGTATCGGCTTGGAGTTTCTCCAGCAGCGCCAGTTGTTCCTGCAGCTCACGCTCGGCGCGGCGAAATTCGGCAAGTTTGGACATGTGCACTCCTTTGATTTTGTAACGGAATCAAATTGGATACGGCCGACTACTCGCCGGCGCGCAGGTATTCATAGAGGGTGGCCCGGCTAATCCCGAACTCGCGGGCCAGGGCAGCCTTTGGCTCGCGCTCCTCGGCGCGACGGCGTAGCTCAGCGGCCTGGGCGCTGCTCAGGGCTCTCTTGCGGCCTCGGTAGGCCCCTCGCTGCTTGGCCAAGGCGATCCCCTCGCGCTGCCGCTCGCGGATCAGCTCGCGCTCAAACTCGGCGAAGGCGCCCATCACCGACAGCAGCAGGTTGGCCATCGGCGAATCCTCGCCGGTGAAGGTCAGCCCCTCCTTCACGAACTCGATCCGCACCCCGCGGCCGGTGAGCTGCTGCACCAGGCGGCGCAGATCATCCAGGTTGCGGGCCAGGCGGTCCATGCTGTGCACCACCAGGGTATCGCCTTCGCGGACGTAGCCGAGCAGCGCGTCGAGCTGGGGACGCTGGGTGTCCTTGCCGGAGGCCTGGTCGGTGAACACCCGGCTCACCGGAATGCCTTCTAGCTGTCGACCGGGGTTCTGGTCGAGGGTGCTGACGCGGATGTAGCCGATGCGCTGTCTGTGCATGCCGCCTCCAGGGTGAATGTGTATGGATGAACCCTATAGAGCTACAGGACATGTGTCAAATAATGTGAAAAAGACCCTATCCATACGTTCGGGGTTGGGTTTCGGTTGTGTGAATAGGGTATAGGCTAAAAGAACAATAATGAAAACATGCTTTACCGTTTACATGCTTTCATGAAAGCATGTAAGATGACCTCAATCCCCGAGATTGAGGTCATCTGCTATGTCCGCCCCCCTCGCCGCGCCCCGCTGGACCTTCACTGCTATCGCCTGCGCACTCTCGAGTGTGACCGCCGTATCTGTCGCCTTGGCGATGTTCGCGCTGATCGACGATCCAGTTCTTGCTCTGCTCTTTGCCGGCGCCGCCGTCCTCCTCGATATCTACAAGTACCTTGCGTGGCCACTGGTTCTCTCCTCCCTTTCGGGGCGGCGGTTTGGAGCGGCACTGCTGCTCGCTGCGACCGCCCTGGCCCTGGCCGGCGTCTCTGGCTGGGCCACCTATGACCGCCTGATGCACTCGATTGTCGGCAGCCGCGCCGAGCACCAGGCCATCCAAGAACAGCGTATCGCCGACCTCGAGCAGGCTCGATCCGCTGACCTGCAGCTGATCGCCGACCTGGCCGCCGAGGCTGGCTCTGCCCGCACCCAGGCCGAAGCCATGCGCGCCCGCGGGATGGTTTCCCGCGCCCTGGAACTGGAGGCCAGCGCCCTCCCCCGCATCGCTGACCAGCGCGACCAGGCTCGCAAGCGCCTGGACGCCGCCTCCCTGGAGCTGACCCAGCTCCGCGCCTCGACGCCGAAAGGCGCTGGCCTGCCGCTCGAGATGGCCACCCTCCTCTGCCTCGGTTTCGCTCTGGCACTCGAGATCGTCCCTGCTCTGCTGCTCTCGGTTGTCCGCGGATCGTTCTCCGCTCCGACGGCTCCGGCGGTTGCCGAGACGGATATTGCGGAGGTCTTCGATAACGCCCAGGGCGCGCTGGAAACCCAGGAAACCGCCGTAGAAACCGAAGCAGGCACTGCAGAAACGCCGGAACCCGCAGCGGCTGAAAGCCCCGCCGTACAGGCGGAAAACGCAGAATTGCTCCAGAAACTGCTGACCCTGGCCTCAGAAACCCCGGCTGGTGCGCGGGTAAAGCTGAAGGAGTTCGCAAAAACCCACCGGATCGGAAACCTGCGCGCGGCCAGCATTTTCAGCGTTGCAGCGGAAATCGGAGCGCTGCAGAAAACGGCAACGGGCTACCTCGCTGCATAGAATGAAAAAATAAAAACATGCTTTCATGAATGAATGTTTTGAGCGTAGAATTTGAGTCAGAAGGCCAGGCCTCGCTTCCAGGTCGCGCCGCGTTTATCATGCAAACATAAATTCATGAAGAGGCCGACCCATGGTATCAATCATTGCTGTACTGCAGCAGAAGGGCGGAGTGACGAAATCGACCATCGCCCGCGCTGTTGCCGCTGAGGCTACTCGTGCCGGCCTGGACACGCTGCTGGCCGACCTCAACCCGCAGCAGCAGACGAGCTACCTCTGGGCCGTCTCTCGCGACGAGGCGGGCCACCAGCCGCGCGTCGATGCGGCGGTCTACCACCGTGCCGACAAGCTGCTGAAGGACGCAGAGGGGAGGGCGCTGACCGTCGTCGATGGCGGTCCCCACGCGAGCGCGCAGAGCCTGGAGATCGCCAGGGCCTCGCGGCTGATCGTCATCCCGACCGGCGTGACCACCGACGACCTGCGCGAAGCCCTGAAGCTCGGTTCTGAGTTCGTCGCTGCCGGCATCCCACGCGAGCGGATGCTGTACGTCCTCAGCCGCACTCCCCAGTCTGATCGCGAGGTGGCTGGAGCCAGGGCAAACATCCAGGCATTCGGTTTCGCGTGTGCTGATGGCCATATTCCTCTGTCCACCGGCTACGGCGCGGCAATGGATGCTGGCATGGCGATCACTGAAACCAGATTCAAAGGGCTGAACGAAAAAGCTGTAGGTGTTATCCAGCAGGTTTTCGATCAAGCCCTTCGCGCATAAATTTATGAGGCCGAAAAATGAGCAAAGCTAAGCAACCGGCACCGGCCGGACTCAAGATTGATCCCGCCGCATTCGGCGCAAAGAGCCCAGCTCCCGTCGCGCCGGCTAACCTGGATCGGACTCCAAGCGTCGACATGAAACCTGTGCAGATCCGCGTCCCTGTCGAAAAGCACACCGAGATCAAGGCTTACGCGGCTGAGCAGCAAATGAGCATCACTGACCTGCTGCTGGTGGCATACGAAGAGTACCGTCAGCGGCACAAGTAACTCCAGCCCGGCTTCGGCCGGGTTTATAATCGGAAAATTTCATGAAATCATGTTTGCATGAAAGCATGATTTGGCTATATTAGGTTCTGTACGAAAAGTACTGCCGTAGGCACCGCAGCGTGCAGGCCAGCGTGACCATGGCGGCAAAACTTCTTGCCAGCTTGTCGTAGCGAGTGCCAATCCTGCGGCTCTCCTTCAGCCAGCCGAACATCCGCTCGATGATGTTGCGCTGCCGGTATTTCGGGCGGTCGAACAGCCTTGGTAGGCCTGGCTTGGGCTTGCGTTTCATGGTTCGCAGCGGAATCACAGGCTGCATCCGGTAACGGTCGCAGTACTGGCGCAAGTGCTCGGCATCGTAGCCCTTGTCTGCCAGCAACCAGCGGCAGCGCTTGCGAGGTCGGCCTGGCTTACCAGGGATGCGAACCTGATCCAGGAGTGCCTGAGCATTCGAGATGTCGCTGGCCTGGCCCGGCGACAGCAAAAAGCGCAGAGGCACGCCGTTGGCATCGCAGAGCATGTGAATCTTGGTGGTCAGACCGCCTCGGCTACGTCCCAACGCATGGTCTACCGGCTCTTCTGGCCCCCCTTTTTCCCGGCGCCAGAAGAGGCTCGGGTTGCTCGTACAGCTGTCGAGTCGATCATCCAGGTATCCAGATCGATCAGTCCTTCCTGGTTCAGGCGAATGTGCAAGCGCTCAAGAACTTGGTCGAACGTGCCGTCATCCCGCCAGTCACGGAAGCGTTGATACACCGTTGACCATGGCCCGAACCGCTCGGGGAGGTCACGCCAGGCAGCGCCTGAGCACAAGATCCAGAGGATGCCGTTGAGCATCAGTCGGTCATCTCTGCGGGGTCGCCCCATCTTCTGCTCGGGGGAAACCAGATCTGCGATCAGCTCCCAAGCGGCATCCGGGAGTTCGTAACGCTTTGCCATGCGGGCCTCCAGCCTGTCATGGCCTCAATTCTACCCGTTCGGACTTTTCGTACAGAACCTAGTCGCCCACTCCCATCCTATTGTGGCCTTCCGCAACCAATTCGGTATCTCGAGCAAGTCCTGTCTATGCGGGTGATGAGGTTTCTGCGGAGTGGACGGCGTTCTAATCTAAAGGGGGCCGGATAGCCGGAGTCAGCTTAAAAGCTCGTCCAGTGGTCATCGGCCTCGGCGAGAGCAGCCGAGCGTTTCGCCTGCGGCCTAGACCTTACAGGGGTTACCGGACGTTCCGACGGCGCCGTGCGAGGAGCTGGATGTACGGCGGCGCGAGTCTCGACAGGACGCACCCGCTCCGGACCCTCGCCGGCCAGACGCAGCACGGCGATGCTGTTGGCCAGTTCGCTGACCTGGGTCGCCATGATGTTTGCTGCCCGGGCGGACTCGACGACCATGCCTGCATTGCGCTGCGTGACTTCGTCCATCTGGGCGACAGCGATGTTGACCTGCTCCAGGCCGCGGTTCTGTTCGTCTGAGGCAGAGCTGATCTCGCCCATGATGTCGTTGACCTTGAGCACGGCCTCGATGACGCCCTCGATGGCTCGTTCGGCCTGCTGCACCTGCTGCTCGCCGAGAGACACCTCGCGGCGCGACTCCTCGATCAGCTTGCGGACTTCTTCTGCGGCACTGGCCGAGCGGGTAGCCAGGCTGCGTACCTCGTTGGCGACCACCGCGAAACCGCGACCGTGTTCGCCGGCGCGTGCCGCCTCCACCGAGGCATTGAGGGCGAGAATGTTGGTCTGGAAGGCAATCGAATCGATCACGCTGATGATCTCGGCGATGCGCCGCGAGCTGTCGGTGATCGCGGTCATGCGCTCGACCACCTGGTGCATCGCATCACCGCTGTTGCGCACTTCGAGTGCTGCGGAGTTGGCCAGCTGGCTGGCCTGACGCGCGTTGTCGGCGTTCTGCTCCACGGTCGAAGTGATTTCTTCCATGCTGGCGGCGGTCTGCTGCAGCGAGGAGGCCTGTTGCTCGGTGCGGGAGGCGAGATCCTCGCTGCCGGCGGCGACCTGGGTGGCGGCCGGACGGACTTGCTGCAGGCAGCCATTCACCTCGATGACGATGTTGCCGAGGCTGCGCTGCATGACGGCGAGGATTTCCACCAGTCTGGCGAACTCCCGGTTGCTCGCCTTGGGACGCGAGGCAGCCAGGTTGCCGGCGGCGACCTGCATGGTGAAGCGGGTGGCCTGGCCGATCTCGCGGCGTACGGCGCGTACCGTGAGTTCGAAGGCGCCAAAGCTGACTAGCGCGATCAGCAGCAGGATGCCGATTTGCATGTAATCGAACGAGTTCTGAACATTCAGGGCCTCCTGCACCAGTCCGAGTACCTTGCCGCTGCCCGACTCGGCTTGAGCGATGGCGCCGAAATCTTCCTGCAGGGCTGCCTTGCGCCATTCGACCATGCCGATACCGGTCAGCAGGAGTGCGAAGTTGAACAGCACCGCCAGGTAGACCCGTGCGCGCAGGCTCTGTAGGTGCAGGCGCTTGATAAGGCCGACGGCACCAGTATGGACGATCGCACCGCGGTCAAGGGTGATGCCGCCCTGGCCGTTGCGGATGCGTGCGTAGGCTTCCTCGGCCTGGCGGATTTCCTCGTCGCTCGGCTTGACTCGCACCGAGGTGTAACCCTGTATCTCGCCGTTCTCGATGATCGGCGTGGCATGCGCGCGCACCCAGTAGTAGTCGCCATTCTTGCGGAGGTTCTTCACCATACCGACCCAGACTTCGCCGCGGCTGATGGTTTGCCACAGGTTGGCGAAGGCTTCCTTCGGCATCTCTGGATGTCGAACGATGCTGTGCGGTGCCCCGATCAGTTCTTCGCGCGAATAGCCGCTTACTTCGACGAACGATTGTGCGGCATAGGTAATGATGCCGTTCTTGTCCGTGCGTGACAGCAGGTTCTGATCTTCACGGACCTTGTATTCCCGCGGGGTAGTAAAGCGCTGACCTGCCATCCCCCGGTCGTCATTTATATGCGCAGGATTGCTGCTGCGGGTATTTGGCGTCGGGTTTCTGTCCATTCTTAGGGTCTCGGCCGATGGTTTCAGGTTTGGCCAAGCCTATGCTTTAGAGCGGTTGGTTTGTAAGTACTGCAACTGGGAGATTTTTTGATCTGGGGCAACTTTTTCAACTTATTTCGATAGTGAATAATAGCGTCATAAAGTTGCCGCCATAATTTTTTCAAAGTCGCCGGGAAATGTTCGCAGGACAACTGCTAGTAATGGTTATGGAAATTTATTGACGCCATTAAATTGATCTGGTTTCTGTACGGAAAGTGCTGATTAGTCTTTGAAAGGTCATCATGGGCGGTCAAAAAGCATCCAGATTTTGGTGCTTGGGATGCCTTTTCGAGACTGCTTTCGCATCGCTGCTTGGGAGCAGCCGAATTTTCGTATAGAGCCTAGGGGCGCAGTACCACCAGCTGATCCTCGATCAGCCTGTCACGGCCCGCGGGCGCGAACTGACGGCTGATGAGCTGGATCTGTACGGTGTGCGGCTGGTGCGTTCCGATGTGGTGGCGATCTAGCGGGGGCTGTGGCAGGGTGCAGGCGCACTCACGGAGGATGAAGGCAGGGCGATGACAGTGCTCTCAGCGCACGAAGCCCTGCTTCTTCGCAAAGCTCCTGCCGCAGCGCCGCAGGTAGCCAATCTTGCCGAGGCGTCTGAGAACGCTGGCCTTGGAGCGCCCTGTCTTGTCGCTGACGATCTCGGCTACATGGTCAGGCGAGATGCCCCGCTCGATGGCGTCGAGCAATATGTTGTTTTCTTCGATGGTCCACTGCATGTCTGCGTGCTCCAGCGATGGTCTGGTCGATTGACCCGGATGGAGCATAGTCATCGCATACGAGCGCGGTG
>RRZU010461567.1_pt1 | contig 16137 bp, 16 predicted proteins | sample 2165561 | NCBI WGS metagenome assembly RRZU01 (sample SAMN10456909, study PRJNA506462) | wastewater metagenome | isolation source: wastewater sludge | place: USA: Moscow, Idaho
ATCGCGACTGGGACCGCGAGAAGGCGCGCCTGATGCGCACCAAGATCTGATCCTTAAGAACGGCAACTAACCACGGCGTACACGGCGGGCACGGCGAAATGCCTGGCGTTCAGCGCGGTTGGTCGACTCACCCTTTTTGGTGTTTGGAAAACACGTATCAAGACCTTGGTTTTCGCCGTGTTCGCCGTGACCGCTGTGGTTAACTGCTTTTTCCAGGATCAAAACAAGTAGCTGCCTGCCCTGTCACACAAAGCGCGTATTGCCCAAGCAACAGGATCGTTGCCTTCGCCATGCCCGCCGTGTCGCCGTGGTTGAACAACGTTTCAGCTTGAGCGCACGTCGCACGGTGTATTCGGCCGCCTAGCGCCGCTGGCGCACCGTCTCGAACAGGCAGATCGCCGCCGCCGCCGCGACGTTGAGCGATTCGGTCGCACCGGGCATCGGAATGCGCGCGCGCACTGGCGTCGCTTGCGCGACGGCGGCACTGACGCCCTGCCCTTCGTTGCCGAAGACCCAGGCCGTCGGCGTCCGCAAGTCGAGGTCGTACAGCGAGTGTGCCGCGTTGAGGGCGGTCAACACGGACTGGCCGCGGAAACGGGCAAGGAAGGCGCCAAGGTCGACGCCTTCATGCAAGTCGATCTGAAAATGGGCGCCCATTGCCGCACGCAACACCTTGGGCGACCAGGCCTGGACGCAGTCGGCCGAAAGCACGGCCTGAGTGCAGCCGGCCGCTGCCGCGCTACGCAGGATCGATCCCAGATTGCCGGGATCCTGCACGCCGTCGAGGACGATCGTGTCGGCGCATTCCGAAAGCGCTTGGCGTGGTGTCGGACGCGCGACGACGGCGAGGATGCCGCTTGGCGTCTCGACTTCGCTCAGTGTCGCGAAGAGTGCGTCTTCCAGGACGATGACCTTCGTCTGCGGAAAACTCGCTAACCAAGCAGCAATCTCGGCACGCAAGGCTCCCGAAGTGCTGACGACGATTTGGTCAGGCACGCCGTAGGCCGCCTGGTAGGCCTCAACGAGGTGCATCCCATCGAGCACGAGGCGGCCAGTCTTGCGCCGCTCGCGACCGTTCTCGGTCAACTTCTTGAGCGCCTTGTAGTCGGCGTTATCGCGTGAACTGACAAGTTTCATGGTCAGCCGGCGAGTTCAGCCACCGGGCGGAAACTGCGGCGGTGCACCGGGCTGATGCCGTGTTCGCGCAACGCGACCAAGTGCAGCGCGGTCGGATAGCCCATGTGCCGGTCGAAAGCGTACTGCGGGTAGCGCGCGTGAAGCTCAAGCATGCCTGCGTCCCGGACCGTCTTGGCCAGAATCGAGGCCGCGGCAATGGCCGTGAACTGGGCATCGCCGCCAATGACCGCGCGCGCGGGGCAAGGCAATCCTTCGGGGCAACGATTGCCGTCGATCAACGCATATTCAGGCGCAGTCGCCAGTTGTTCGACGGCGCGACGCATGGCCAGCAAACTGGCCTGGAGAATGTTCAGGCGGTCGATTTCTTCGACGCTGGCTTCGGCAACAGCCCAGGCCAGGGCGTTGGCCCTGATTTCGTCGGCCAAGCGCTCACGCTTCTTGGCTGACAGTTTCTTCGAATCATCGAGCCCGACAATGGTGCGCTGCGGGTCGAGAATCACGGCTGCGGCCACCACCGGCCCGGCCAGCGGCCCGCGACCGGCCTCATCGACGCCGCAGGCTAAGCCCTCGGCCACCAGAAGCGCGCTCATCGCGTCGCCTGCGCTTCGGCCAGACGGGCTGCCGGCAACATGCACAGGATCGCATTGGCAGCGCGTTCCGCCGTGTTCTGCTTGAGCTGCAGGTGGATGTCGTGAAAAACCTCGGCGATCCGGGCGCAGGTTTCTTTGTCGGTGTAGAAATTGAGCAGCGCCTGGGCAAGATTTTCCGGCGTGGCGTCCTGCTGGATGAACTCGGGAACGACGAATTTTCCGGCCAGGATGTTCGGCAAGCCGACGTACGGCAGATAGCCCATTCCCTTCATCAGGCGGTACGAAGTCGGCGACATCTTGTAGGCGATCGCCATCGGCCGCTTGAGCAAGGCTGCCTCGAGCGTGGCGGTGCCGCTGGCGACTAGGACGGCGTCCGCCGCCATCATGGCCTCATGGGCATGGCCGAACAACATCCGGATGGGCAAGGCCCGCGCATCGGCGCGATAGATGGCCGCTTCGAACAGAAGGCGAGTTTCGCGCGTCGCCAGCGGGACGAGGAACAGCGCCTGCGGCAGACGTGCGTGGATTTCGCGCGCCGTGGCAATAAAGGTTTCCGCCATGTAAGCGACTTCGGATTGCCGACTACCCGGCAGCAAGGCAAACACGGGCTGTGCTTCGGTCAATTCGAGCAGCTCCCGCGCCGGGCGCCGCCCATCTTCGACCGGCAGCATGTCGGCCAGCGGATGGCCAACATAGGTCACCGGAATGCCCTCTTTCTCGTAGAGGGCCGGTTCGAACGGAAACAACGCCAGGACTCGATTGACCGCCGCGCCGATCTTGTGGATGCGTTTTCCGCGCCACGCCCAGATTGAGGGACTCACGTAATGAATGGCCGGCACGCCACGCTGCTTGAGCGCTTTTTCAACCGCCAGGTTGAAATCTGGGGCATCGACGCCGATGAAGACGTCCGGCGGATCGGCCAACAGACGCTTTTTCAAGCTGTTGCGAATGCCCGAGATTTCCCGATAGTGTTTGAGCACCTCGACATAACCGCGCACCGCCAGTTTTTCGAGGGGATACCAGGCATCGAACCCCTGCCCCTGCATTTTTGGGCCGCCAATGCCGTAAAAAAGAGCATTGGGCAGACGCGCCTTGAGGGCCTTGATCAGATGACTCGCCAACAGGTCGCCGGACGCTTCGCCGGCAACCATGGCGATGCGCACGACACCGCCGGAAGTCATCGGATGATGCCGCGCCGCGAAACCGCGAGGAAATCGAGGATCGGTTGAATCTCGGGATGCGACTTGGCTTCTTCTTCGAGCTTGCCGCGTGCTTCGTCGAGCATCAGCCCGGACTTGTACAGGGTCCGGTAGGCGCGCTTGAGCGCCATCAGGGCGTCGGGCGTAAAACCACGGCGCTTGAGGCCTTCAGCATTGATGCCGAAGGGCGTCGCCGTATTGCCGGCGGCCATCACGTATGGCGGGACGTCCTGCAAAACGACCGTGCCGACGGCTGTCATGGTGTGCGAACCAATGCGGCAGAACTGGTGTACGCCGGTATAACCGCCGAGGATGGCCCAATCGTCCACATGCACGTGCCCCGCCAATTGTGCGTTATTGGCGAAAGTCGTGCGGTTTCCGACCTGGCAATCATGGGCGATATGCACGTAGGCCATGATCCAGTTGTCGTCGCCGAGACGGGTCACGCCCACGTCCTGGGCGGTGCCAAGGTTGAAGGTGCAAAACTCGCGCACGGTGTTGCGGTCGCCGATTTCCAGACGCGTCGGTTCGCCCGCGTACTTCTTGTCCTGAGGGACTTCGCCCAGTGAGCAGAATTGGAAAATGCGGTTGTCACGGCCGATGCGCGTGTGCCCGGAAATCACGACATGCGGACCGACCCAAGTGTTGTCGCCGATCTCGACGTTTTCGCCGATGATCGAATAGGGACCAACCGATACGTTAGCGCCAAGCTTCGCGCCCGGGTGAATGATGGCGGTGGGATGGATCATGGTTCGCTCGGAAAATGGAGAGTCGGCTTAGACGTCGCGCTTGGCGCACATCAGCTCGGCTTCGGCGACCACTTCGCCGTCGACCCGAGCCTCGGCCTTGTATTTCCAGATGCCACGCATCTGGCGCAGAATTTCAACGTGTAGGTGCAATTGATCACCAGCGGTGACCGGCTTTTTGAAGCGGGCGTTGTCGATGCCCACGAAATAGAAGACCGAATGCTCGTCCGGCTTCACGCCCATGGTCTTGAACGACAGGATGCCAGCAGCTTGAGCCAGCGCTTCCATGATCAGCACCCCGGGCATGACCGGGTGGTGCGGGAAGTGACCGACGAAAAACGGCTCGTTGATGGTGACGTTCTTGTAGGCATGAATTGACTTGCCCGGTTCGAAATCGATAACTCGATCAACGAGAAGGAAGGGATAGCGGTGCGGAAGATGCTGCAGAATTTCGTGAATATCGAGTTGATTCAAGTTCTTTTCTCCATTTGTTCGAGCTTTTTCTCAAGCTCGGAAATCCGCTCTGCCATCCGCGCCAGACGCTTGATCTGCGCCGCGTTATGCAACCACTCGTCGTGCGTTTCGAGCGGATAAATGCTGGTGTACTGACCGGGCTGGCGCAGGTTTTTGGTGACCATCGTTCCGGCGGAAACGTGAACGTCGTCGCCGATCTCAAGATGGCCGACGATCATTCCCGCACCGCCGACCGTACACCGTCGACCGATGCGCGTACTACCGGCGATGCCGACGCACCCCGCTAGCGCCGAATGGTCGCCGATGACGACGTTATGAGCGATCTGGATCTGGTTATCGATTTTCACCCCGTTGCCGATCACGGTATCGTCGAGAGCGCCACGGTCGATCGAAGTATTGGCGCCGATTTCGACGTCATCGCCGATGAGCACTCGACCGATCTGCGGAATCTTGATCCAGGCCTCGCCCTCCTTGGCAAAGCCGAACCCGTCGCCACCGATCACAGCACCAGCCTGAACGACCGCGCGCTTTCCGATCTGACAGTCTCGATAGACCACGACGTTTGGATAAAGCACAGAACCGTCGCCGATACTCGCCCCATCGCCGATGTAGCAGCCGGGATAGAGGACGACATCCTCACCGATGCAGACCCCGCGACCAATCACCACATTTTCGCCCACACTGGCCGATCCGGGTACACGCGAAGCGACCTGTGCCGACGCATGAATGCCCTTCGGTCTTTGCTCGGAGGGATTGAGCAAGGCCGCCAAGCGCGCGTAATAGGCATAGGGATTGGGGTGAACGATACGCGGCAATGTCGTCTCAGTTGCCATCTTGGGGGAGAGAATGACGACTGACGCGCGGGTGGCTGCCAACTGCTGCCGATACTTCGGATTAGCGAGGAAGGCCACCTGACCGGTCTGAGCCGAAGCCAACGTGGCCACCTGAGTAACGACCAGAGAACCGTCGTCGCCCTCGATCACACCTCCGAGGCGCTCGACGATCTCGTCCAGGCGAAAGCCGGTTCGCACGGAGTTGCGCAAATTATTTACCGTCGGACAAGGCCTTGATGATCTTGTCCGTGACGTCGAGACGAGGGCTGACCCAAACCACATCCTGAACGATCAGGTCGAATTTTTCGTTTTCCGCCAGCTGCTTGATCGCCTTATTCGCTTTCTCGATGATGGCAGCGTTTTCTTCGTTCTGGCGCAGATTCAGATCCTCTCGGAATTCGCGCTGACGACGTTGGAATTCACGCGACAGGTCGTTGAGCTCCTTTTCCTTACCACGCCGCTCAGACTCTGACATGGTGACGGAATTTTTTTCCAACGTTTCCTGCAAACCTTGCAGTTGCTTAGCCATGCGCTGCAAATCTTGGTCACGCTTGGAGAACTCAGCCTCAATGCGCTTTTGCGCCTTCACCGCCGTCGGTGCATCGCGAAAAATGCGTTGCGTATTAACGTATCCGACCTTCAGTTCGGCTGCCGACGCCTGGGTCGCAGGCAAAACAACGGACAACGCGACCATCAACGTGGCAAGTTTCGTTTTCAAGCTCTCTCTCCTGACTTAAAAGGTCTGTCCCATCTGGAACTGGAAGCGCTGTATCTTATCATCTTTCTCATCGTTCAGCGGGATGCCCAAGCTGAACTTGAGGGGGCCGAGCGGCGAGGTCCAAGCGGCTGCAAGCCCGACCGACATGCGGATTGGGCCTTGATCGCAGATCACGCCCGGAACGCAATTCTTGGCAATGTCTGCCTTGTCAGCCCAGACTTGACCGGCATCGAAGAAGGGACCAAAACGCACAGACTTTTCCAGCCCTGGCATCGGCATCATCAATTCCGCGTTGAAGACGAAACGCCGGGTGCCGCCTAAGCGCATTTCATCATTCGAGCCCGCTACGATTTCGTATGGCCCTAGGCTTGCCGCCTCGTAGCCCCGCACCGAAGAACCACCCCCGGCATAAAAATTCTTGTAGAAAGGCATTTCTTTGCCTGACAAGCCCTTGGCATAACCTACTTCACCATTGAGCATCAGGGTCAGATTTTTTGCAATCGCAAAAAACCTCTGGTGCTGATACGTCGCCTTGTAATATTTCAGATCACCGAGCGGACTAATTTCAAACGCCAGTTTTTGGAATGCTCCTTTGGTCGGAGTGATTGCACTGTCCTTGCCATCGCTGATCCAGGATGCCGTGAGTGGCACGGTGGCATTCGCGCAACTTTCCTTGCCATTGCAATGTGTTTCGTTGAAACGTTTGTATTGCAGAGGCGTATATGGAGATTGCATATCCACCGTCACATCCGTGTAATCGACCGCGGCGCCAAAATTGAGTGACTCTTTTTCCCCAATAGGAATGCCAAAACGCACGCCCCCACCGGTTGATTCTGTTGCATATGAATAACCGAGCTTGAGCTTATCTGGCTCCGAGCGCTTATGGTACAAATCGAAGCCTTGGCTGATGCCGTCGACCGTAAAGTAAGGATTGGTATAACCGACTGAAAACACTCGGTTGATTTTTCCTGTACTAACTTGGAGAGATGCGAACTTGCCGCTTCCGAAAATATTGGCCTGCGAGATGGACGCACTGAGCATCACGTTTTCTACTTGCGAGTAACCGACACCAAGCGAAACGTTACCTGTCGATTTCTCGGTAACGTTGAAATTCACGTCAACCTGATCGGTCGTCCCCGGAACAGGAGGCGTCTCAACCGTCACTTCACTGAAGTAATCGGTCTTGTCGATGCGCTGCTTGGAGAGCTTCACCCGCTCGTCGTCGTACCAACCGCCTTCCATCTGGCGGATTTCCTGGCGGATCACCTCGTCCCGCGTTTTAGTGTTGCCAGTGACGTTGATTCGCCGCACATAGGCACGTTTACCGGGATCAACAAACAGGGTAAAGGCGACTTGGCGCTTCTCCTTATCGATTTCCGGCGCCGCGTTTACGTTGGCAAAGGCATAACCTTTCGCCGACAACTTGTCGCTGATTGACTTCGTACTTTCGTTAAGCTTTTCGCGCGAAAAAACATCGCCCGCCTTGATCTGCATCGACTTCCGGAATTCTTCTTCGGAGAGAATGAGATCACCGGCAAGTTTGACCGAAGAAACGACGTAGCGCTCCCCTTCGGAGACGCCAACGGTAATGTAGATGTCCTTTTTGTCGGGGCTGATCGAGACCTGGGTCGAATCGATGTTGAATTCGAGATAGCCGCGATTGAGGTAGTAGGTGCGCAACGCTTCAAGGTCGGCCGCCAGTTTCTGCTTCGAATACTGGTCATTCTTGGTATACCAACTCAGCCAGTTCGTCGTACTGAGTTGGAACTGATCTTGCAGATCCTTATCCTTGAAAGCTTGCGCGCCGACGATGTTGATTTTCTTGATGCGCGCGGCCGCGCCTTCATCGATCGTAAAGTTGATCGCCACCCGATTCCGTTCAAGCGGCGTCACGGTCGTCGTCACATTGACGCCGTACAGGCCACGGGTCAGGTATTGGCGCTTGAGTTCCTGTTCTGCGCGATCCAGCATGGCGCGGTCAAAGGACCTTGAAACCGCAAAACCGGCATCTTTCAAACCCTTGAGAATCTGTTCCTTGTCGAACTCTTTGAGGCCGACAAAATCAATTTGCGCAATCGCCGGACGCTCTTCAAGAACGACCACCACGATCCCGCCATCGATCTCGATGCGCACGTCCTTGAAAAAACCGGTCGCAAAGAGTGTCTTGATGGCTTGCGCGGCCTTTTCGTCGTTCATCGTTTCGCCGACCTTGATCGGCAGATAGCTGAACACCGTCCCGGCTTCGGTCCGCTGGATTCCGTCCACGCGGATATCCTTGACGACGAAAGGCTCAAACGCCGAGGCACCGGCTGCAAACACGGAAGCCACCAACCCCGCAATCAGGTTTTTCTTCATAAATCAGCCGGATAACAATCGAGTGATGTCGTTGTAAAAGGCGCAAGCCATGAGCAAAAGCAGTAAAGCCATGCCGATCCTTTGGCTGACTTCGAGACTGCGCTCGGATAACGGGCCGCCCTTGATGATTTCGGCGACATAATACAGCAAATGCCCGCCGTCCAGAATCGGCACGGGGAGGAGGTTCAGCACTCCGAGGCTGACGCTGACCAGGGCCATGAACTTGAGGTAATAGTCGACACCGAGCCGTGCCGACTGGCCGGCATAGTCGGCGATCGAGACGGGACCACTGATGTTCTTCCAAGAGACTTCGCCAAGCAGCATGCGTCCGATCATTTCGACGCTAAATACCGTTTTGTCCCACGTTTCCTGAACGGCTCGCGACAAGGATTCAAAAACGCCGTAATGGACATTCACCATCAGTTGACGTCGAATCTCCGCTCCATCCCGTACACCGGCACCAATCCGCCCGATCTGCACACCGTTTTCATCGCGTACCGCCGGCGTCAGGGTTAAATGCTGCAACGCCCCGTTGCGAATCACAGAAAAATCGAGCTGTTGACCGGGCGCCGCGCGGACCCGCTGCACGACCTCCTGCCAGGCGTCGATCTCGACCGCACCGATGGCAACAATCCGGTCTCCGGTGCGCAATCCCGCCGCCTCAGCCGCACTCCCGGCGGCGATGCTGCCGATGATTGGCAGCACCTGCGGCCGATAAAGTGTCAGGCCCAGCTTCTCGATCGCATCACCTTCCCAGCCCTGACTTCTCGCCCGGGCCAAATCGAGTCGGCGGAAAGCAATTTCGTGCTGCGGATTGATGACCTCCAACTCTACAAAATCGCGATCGACTGCGTGCTTGATCAGCGCCCAGCGCAGATCCTGCCAAGTCAGGATTTCGACCCCATCGACCTTTGCGACGCGCTCACCATCCATCAAGCCGGCAAAAGCCGCTGGGGACTCGACAACCGGCCGACCAAGCAAGGGACGCAGTTCCTCGCTGCCATGGTAAAAAATCCCCCAGTACAGCGCCACGGCAAAGAGAAAATTGGCCAAAGGTCCGGCCACGACGATCGCCATCCGTTTCCACACCGATTGACGGTTGAAGCTACGCGGCAGCTCTTCGGGCACAACCTCCCCCTCGCGTTCGTCAAGCATTTTGACGTATCCGCCCAAGGGGAAGGCAGCAAGCACCCATTCCGTCCGGTCACGACCGCAGCGCATGGTCAACAGAGGCCGACCGAACCCGACCGAAAAACGAAGCACCTTGACCCCGCACCCGCGGGCCACGAGGAAGTGTCCCAGCTCATGCACAACGATCAACACGCCCAGCAAGACGGCAAACGCCAGGGCGTAAAAGAGAAAACCGTTCATTTGTGCAATTGCCGGGCGATGACTTCCCTGGCCGTAGCGCGACCCTCTGCATCGGCTTGCAGAACATCGGCCAAGGACTTGAGCCGGATTTGCGGAACCGTCGCCAGCACCTCGGCATTCACCTCAGCGATCCGGGTAAAGGCCAGCATACCGTCGAGAAAGGATTGAACCGCCACCTCATTGGCTGCGTTCAGCACCGCCGGCGAACTACCGCCGGAGCGCAAAGCCTGATACGCCAAGTCAAGACACGGGAAGCGGCGCAAGTCAGGGCGCTCAAAGTGGAACGAAGCCAACGCAAACAGATCCAGAGGCGCCACACCGGATTCGATGCGCTCTGGGAATGCCAGTGCATGCGCAATCGGGGTACGCATGTCGGGGTTACCAAGCTCGGCGATGACCGATCCATCAACATACTGAACCAGGGAGTGGATGCAGCTTTCCGGATGGATGACGACCTGGATGCGTTCGGGCGGCGCATTAAAGAGCCAGTGCGCTTCAATGACCTCCAACCCCTTGTTCATCATGGTCGCCGAATCGACCGAGATCTTGCGCCCCATCACCCAATTGGGGTGGGCGCAAGCCTGATCGGGGGTAACTGCCTGCAAGGTTTCCAGGTTCGCGGCACGGAAAGGTCCGCCGGATGCCGTCAGCAGCAGCGCGGTGACGCCAGAACCAGACAAGTCACCTGAGAAACCATTCGGAAGCGATTGAAAAATAGCATTATGTTCACTATCAATCGGGAACAGTGACGCCTTGTTCTCACGCACCGTCTGCATGAAAATCGGCCCTGCCATCACCAGCGCTTCCTTGTTGGCCAGGAGTATCCGTTTGCCGGCTTGGGCCGCCGCCAGGGTCGGCGCCAGCCCGGCTGCACCGACAATCGCCGCCATGACGGTATCCACCCCGGGCAGCGCCGCCATCTGCGCCAACGAATCAGGGCCGTGCTCGACCTGAGTCGAGCACCCAGCCGCCCTCAAGCGCTGCCGCAGCGTTTCAGCGCGCCCAGGATCGGCCAGAACGGCATACCTCGGCGAAAACTCGAGGCACTGATCGAAGAGTCGATCAACCTGATGGTGAGCACATAACGCCTCGACCTGGTAGCGATCACGATGCCTGCGCACTACATCGAGCGTACTGATGCCAATCGACCCAGTCGAGCCCAGAATGGTAAGCGTCTTCATGACTGATAAGGGAATCAGGAGGCAGTCAGCAGCCAAGCCATGGCCACAAGCGGCAGGGTCGAGGTCAAGCTGTCGATGCGGTCAAGCACGCCACCGTGACCGGGCAGCAACGCGCTACTGTCTTTCAGCCCAGCCTGGCGCTTAAGCAGAGATTCGAAGAGATCGCCGATCACGCTTAAGGCAGCAAAAATAAGCAACGCCCCCGCGAGCAGCGGCCATTCACGCAGAACCGCGTACCCAAACCCCAGCTGAAGAGCGCAAAACCCGTATAAGACGACAAAGCACGCCCCACCAATCGCCCCTTCCCAGGTTTTCCCCGGACTGATGCTAGGCGCCAGTTTGCGTCTGCCAAAAGCACGACCACAAAAATAGGCCCCTGTGTCCGCCACCCACACCACGGCCATGATGGCGAGCAAAACCCATGGACCGAGGTGACGTAATTGGATCAGTGCCAACCAGGTTGGCAAAATCACCAGCAAACCGACGAGCGACCCACGCCATTGCGCCGGCAGCATCCATCGCCCGCGCAACCAGCAAGGCACAACAATGAGCCAAAAACCAGCGGCCGGCACATAGAACCAGCGCCCCACGGTCCAAGCACGCTCCAGGTTCAGTGGCTCGCCCAAGCCCAAGGCTTCTGGACTCACCACGACGACAGTCGCGGCAAAGGCAGCGACTGCCAGCGCAAATCCAAGGCGTAAGCTTGATGAATAACGTTGGAAACTCCCCCACTCCCATGCACCAAGACTGGCCACAAGCGTTGCGACCAGCACCCAAACCAGGTGAGGAAGGGCAAACAAGGCGGAGACAAAAAAAACAAACAGCAGCAGCGCGGTCAGAATCCGCGTTTTCAGCATTGTCGTGTCAATCCGGAGAGGCCGATGCCGAAGCTTGCCGTTCGACCAATTGTTCGCTGGTCCGTCCAAAGCGGCGTTCACGCTTGCGATAGGAGCGGAGCGCCAACTCGAAGGCAGCACTGTCGAACTCCGGCCAAAGGGTTTCGGTAAAGTAGAATTCGGCGTAAGCCAACTGCCAGAGCAGGAAATTACTGATCCGCTCTTCCCCGCCGGTCCGAATGAACAAATCCGGCTCAGGCGCATAACTCATTGAGAGCAACGGGGTCAGGTCACCTTCTTGCCAACGTCCGGCACTCTCTGGAGAGGCCTGCGCAAGTTTATTGACCGCCTGCATGATGTCCCAACGGCCGCCGTAATTGGCCGCAATGGTCAAGGTCAGGCGGTCATTAGCGGAGGTCGCACGCTCGCCTTCCGCGATCAGCGCCTGCAAAGCGGGATCGAAACGCGAAAGATCGCCGACAACACGCAAACGAACGCCATTTCGATTCAGCGCTGCAACTTCCTGTTCCAACGCCTTGACGAAGAGTTGCATCAGCAGCGTGACTTCTTCCTGCGGGCGCCGCCAGTTTTCGGAGCTGAAGGCAAACAGGGTCAGGTAGGCGATGCCGTGCTCAAGGCAGAAACGCACGCTTTCGCGCACCGTTTCGACGCCGCGCCGGTGGCCAGCAAAACGGGGCAGGAAACGCTGCTTCGCCCAGCGCCCGTTGCCATCCATGATGATGGCAACGTGGTGCGGCACGTCCGGCACTTCGGGGACGCGTTCGGTCGAACTGAAAAACAAGGTCGACATGTTAAAAACAGCCGGACAGCCTCAGATGGCCATCAGCTCGGTTTCTTTCTGGGCGTACATCTTGTCGACTTCGGCGATGTACTTGTCGGTCAACTTCTGCACTTCATCCTGCGCGCGGCGCTCTTCGTCTTCTGAGCACTCTTTCTTTTTGACGAGATCCTTGAGAGCAGCATTGCCGTCACGGCGGAGGTTGCGAATCGCCACGCGGGCATTTTCGCACTCGTGCTTGACGACCTTGGTCAAGTCACGGCGACGCTCTTCGGTAAGAGCCGGCATCGGCACCCGAATGAGCTCGCCCTGGGTAGCGGGATTGAGGCCGAGGTCGGAGTCACGGATGGCCTTTTCGACCTTGGCGACCATGTTCTTTTCCCACGGCTGAACGCCCAAGGTGCGCGGATCGACCAAGGTGATGTTGGCCACCGTATTCACCGGCACCATCGACCCGTAGTAATCCACCTGCACGTGGTCCAGCAACCCGATGTGCGCACGCCCGGTACGCACCTTGGTCAGATCGGCCTTAAGCGACTCGATCGACTTCTGCATTTTGTGTTCAGCGGTTTTCTTGATATCGGCGATCGTCATTTTTTCTCCCCTCAGCAATAGACCAGAGTTCCCTCCTTCTCGCCGAGGATAACGCGTTTCAGCGCGCCCGGCTTGAAGATCGAGAAAACGTTGATCGGCAGCTTGCGATCCCGGCACAGGGCAAACGCGGTTGCGTCCATCACGGCGAGGTTCTTGCTCATCACTTCGTTGAAGCTGATCTGGTCGTAGCGGGTCGCCGTCGGATCCTTTTTCGGATCTGCCGTATAGATTCCGTCGACTTTGGTGGCCTTAAGCACGATTTCTGCCCCGATTTCAGCGCCGCGCAAGGCAGCGGCCGTATCGGTGGTGAAGAACGGGTTGCCGGTGCCGCCCGCGAAGATGACCGTCCGTCCCTGTTCGAGGTAACGGATGGCACGCCCGCGGATGTAGGGCTCGACCACCTGCTCGATGATCAGCGCCGACTGCACGCGCGCCACCATCCCGGCGACACGCATGGCGTCCTGAAGCGCCAGGCCGTTCATCACGGTCGCAAGCATCCCCATGTAGTCCGCCTGAGCGCGGTCCATGCCGTTCGCGGCCGGTGCCACGCCACGGAAAATATTGCCGCCACCGATCACCACACCGACCTGCACCCCGAGATCAACGACGCTCTTCACCTCCCCGACGATCTCGGAGATGGTTTGCCGGTTGATGCCATAGGCATCGGACCCCATAAGGGCCTCACCCGACAGCTTGAGGAGAACACGGTTGAATTTCGGGGTTGCAGCATCGGTCATGGGTTTTCTCCGGCTTATTTCTGGGCAGCAGCGGCTTGGGCAGCGACTTCGGCGGCGAAGTCGGTCACCTTCTTCTCGATGCCTTCACCGACGAGGTAAAGCACGAACGAAGCCACCGAAGCGCCCTTGGCCTTCAGCAGTTGCTCGATCGTCTGCTTGCCGTCCTCGGCCTTGACGAAAACCTGGCCAAGCAGGGTCACGTCCTTGAGGAACTTTTGCACCGTACCTTCGGCGATCTTCTCCAGCATCGCTTCGGGCTTGCCGGCTTCCTTCGCCTTCTCGATGGCGATACGACGCTCGCTTTCGATGGCTTCGGCCGAGACGCCACTGGCATCGAGCGACTTGGGCTTCGAGGCCGCGATGTGCATGGCAATGTCTTTGCCCAGCTGCTCGTCGCCGCCGACGAGGTCAAGCAGCACGCCGATCTTGGCGCCGCCGTGGATGTACGAGGTCAGCTTGCCCTGCGCTTCAACGCGAACAAAGCGGCGCATCGACATGTTCTCACCGATCTTGCCCACGAGAGCAGCACGCGTCGTTTCAACGGTGCCCTCACCGAGCGGCAGCGCCGAAAGCGCAGCCACATCGGCCGGATTCTGACTGGCAACAAGCTCGGCGCAATCCTTGGCCAGCTTGAGGAAATCGTCGTTCTTGGCCACGAAGTCGGTTTCGCAGTTCACTTCGATGATCGAACCGAGCTTGCCGTCGGCCGAGATGCTGACGCTGACGATACCTTCGGCCGTCACGCGGCTGGCGGCCTTGGTGGCCTTCGAGCCCAGCTTGACGCGCAGGATTTCCTCGGCCTTGGCCATGTCGCCGCCGGCCTCGGAGAGCGCCTTCTTGCACTCCATCATCGGCGCGTCGGTTTTTTCACGCAATTCCTTGACCATTGCTGCGGTGATTTCCGCCATTTCATTCTCTCCACTTGCGGATACGGCCGGGAATACCGGCCGCTCCTGGTTCAATACAAAACCTGCCGCCCGAACGGCCGACATCCGCCGGCCGTCGCGAACGCAATCGGATTACTCCGCGGACTCTTCGACAAAGTCGTCGTCCGAGGCCGCCGCGATGATCTCTTCGACGAACTGGCTGCGGCCTTCGAGGATCGAGTCGGCAACGCCGCGCGCATACAGGCGGATGGCGCTGGACGAATCGTCATTGCCCGGAATCACGTAATCAACGCCGTCCGGCGAGTGGTTGGTATCGACCACGGCGATGACCGGGATGCCGAGCTTGTTGGCTTCGCTGATGGCGATCTTGTGGTAGCCAACGTCGATCACGAACAGTGCATCGGGGAGCGCACCCATTTCCTTGATGCCGCCGATCGACTTCTGCAGCTTGGCGAGTTCGCGCGTGTGCATCAACGCTTCCTTCTTGCCCAGCTTTTCAAGCGAGCCGTCTTCGATCATCGTCTCCATGTCCTTGAGACGCTTCGTCGACTGCTTGATGGTCTTGAAGTTGGTCAGCATGCCGCCCAGCCAACGCTGATCGACGAAAGGCGAACCGGCGCGATTCGCTTCCTCGGCGACGATGTCACGCGCCTGACGCTTGGTGCCGACGAACAGGATCGTCCCCTTGTTAGCCGACAGCTTGCGCACGAAAGCCATGGCTTCGTTGTACTTGGCGAGCGTCTTTTCGAGGTTGACGATATGAATCTTGCTACGCGCCCCGAAGATGTACGGTGCCATCTTGGGGTTCCAGAAACGGGTCTGGTGGCCGAAGTGAACGCCGGCCTCCAGCATTTGACGCATGGTCGTAGACATAATGATCTCTTTCAGTCAGGGTTAAGCCACCATCCACCCAGCTACGCCCACCTCACGACGGGCACCCTTGATCGGGCGGATGTGCGTAATCAGCGAACCCAAAACGGGAATCGCCGGGCGCACCACCTTGGCACGCCTGTATTTTGCCGACATGGAGCGGCAAAACCCGCAAATTGTAGCACTGTCCCCCAGGAAAAGCACGCCAGAGGCGTAGAAAACCCGAAACCCATGGCTCGCGATGGAAGGATTCGGACCAAAACACCATTGCCGGGGCACTCCTCTCAAAGCCCGGGGTCACAACCTTAAGGGGCGTCAAATTGCCACGCCCTACCCCATCCATTATCCTTTCGACTTTCCCCCCACCGATCGCAGCGATGAGCATCATCCTCAAAACCCCCGAAGAAATCGAAAAAATGCGCGTCGCCGGCCGCCTCGCAGCCGAAGTCCTGGACTACATCACGCCATTCGTCAAACCGGGTGTCACGACCGGCGAACTGGACCGCCTCTGTCACGACTACATGGTCAAAGTGCAAGGCTCTATCCCGGCTCCTCTCAATTACGCCCCCTCCGGCTACAAGCCCTACCCGAACTCGATCTGCACCTCGGTCAACCATCAGGTTTGCCACGGCATCCCAGGCGAGAAGCAGCTCAAGTCCGGCGACATCGTCAACCTCGACATCACCACGATCAAAGACGGCTATCACGGCGACACGAGCCGCATGTTCATGCTCGGCGAACCGTCGATCCAGGCGCGCCGCCTGTGCGAAATCACCTTCGAATGCTTGTGGCTGGGCATCGAGCAAGTCC
>RRZU011707706.1_pt1 | contig 16133 bp, 16 predicted proteins | sample 2165561 | NCBI WGS metagenome assembly RRZU01 (sample SAMN10456909, study PRJNA506462) | wastewater metagenome | isolation source: wastewater sludge | place: USA: Moscow, Idaho
CCAGGTTTTGTTGATTCTCATATTCATATTGAGAGTTCTATGCTGGTTCCTTCTGAGTTTGCAAAGGTTGCTGTGCGTACAGGGGTGGTTGCAACTGTAAGCGATCCTCATGAAATTGCAAATGTTCTTGGAGTAGATGGAATAGAGTATATGCGATTGAATGGAGTATTGTCTGGGTTTAAGTTTTTCTTTGGGGTGCCTTCGTGTGTTCCTGCTGTGTCATTTGATAGGTCTGGAGCTGTTCTTGATTCTCGAATTGTTTGGGAAATGCTTGAGTCGGGAAACTATTTTTATCTGTCGGAAATGATGAAATTCCCAGGAGTTATAGGAGGGGATCTGGATGTTAAAGCAAAGATTGATGCTGCTCTAAGATGTGGTGTAAACGTAGATGGTCATGCGCCGGGTTTGGTTGGCGGAGATTTAAAGGCGTATGTTAGTGCTGGTATTACAACTGATCATGAGTGTATGTCGCTTCAGGAGGCAGAAGAAAAGATTAGATTGGGAATGAAGATACAAATCAGAGAAGGAAGTGCTGCAAAGAATTTTGATTCTTTGATTGACATTGTGAAAGTGTATCCCGATATGGTGATGCTTTGTTCTGACGATTGTCATCCTGATGATTTATTGAATGGATATTTTGTTGGATTGTTGAAGCGAGCGTTAAGTAAGGGTGTAAACTTGTTTGATGCTCTTCGTATTTCCGGATATAATGCGGTGAAGCATTATAATCTTCCTGTTGGGCTTCTTCAAAAGGGTGATTCGGCTGATTTTATTGTGGTTGATAATTTGTCGGATTTTAATGTAAAAAAGACTGTTGTTGGCGGAAGCGTTCTTTTTGAAAATGGGGTTGTTTGTACTAATAGTGTTGAAGTTGAAGTTGTGAATAATTTTGTGGAAAATATTATTAGCGTTGATGACGTGAAAGTGTTATCTCCTTGTGAAGATAGTGTGTTAGTTAGAGTGATTGGTGTTTTAGAAGGTGAACTTTATACCCATTCCGAAGTTTGTAGGTTGGCTGTTCAAAATGGGGAAGTTTTTTCACAAAAGGATTCAGATATTCTTAAAATAGTTGTTTTAAATAGATATCAAAAGGCAAAACCTAGTGTTGGATTTATTCGAGGTTTTGGTTTGAAAAAAGGCGCTATTTGTAGTAGCGTTTCGCACGATTCTCATAATATAGTTGCTATTGGGGTAGATGACGAAAGTATTGTTAAGGTGATTAATGCCGTTGTTGCTTCAAAGGGTGGTTTGGCTTACGCTGATGAGGATATCGTTAAAGTTTTGGAGTTGCCTGTGGCTGGTATTATGGCTGCAGCTCCAGCTGAAAAAGTGGCCGATGAATATCGTTGCTTACTTGAAATTACCAGAAAGAGTGGTTCTATTGTGAAGGCTCCTTTTATGACTATGGCTTTTATGTCGCTAATTGTAATACCTGAGTTGAAAATTTCTGATCAAGGTTTATTCGATGTTTTAGAGTTTAAACCTACATCTCTTTTTGTAAATGAGCGATAGAAGTGTTGGCGAATACCTAAAAAAAATAGTAGAAATCCTTCCCAACCAACCTGGAGTTTACCAGTATTTGGATGAGGAAGGAACTGTTATTTATGTAGGTAAAGCGAAGAATTTAAAAAAGCGTGTTTCCTCATACTTCACCTCTAAGAGGTACGAGAGTAAGAAACTTATGGTGTTGGTTCGAAAAATACGGGATATAAAACACATTGTAGTACCAACAGAATCGGATGCGCTTCTTCTCGAAAATAACCTTATAAAAAAGTTACAACCCCGATATAACATTAATTTAAAGGATGATAAGACTTACCCTTGGATCGCCATAAAAAATGAGCCGTTTCCAAGGGTCTTTTCTACTCGGAGGTATATAAAAGATGGTACGCGGTATTTCGGACCTTATACTTCGGTGACACTCTTAAGAACATTGCTCGATTTAATAAAGCAGATTTATCCTCTTCGAACATGCAACTTAAATCTTGATGAGAGTAGCATATCTAAGGGAAAGTATAAGGCTTGCCTTGAATATCATATTGGAAATTGTAAAGCACCTTGTTTAAATTATTATTTATTAGATGAATATAATAATTCAATTAGAGAAATAGTAGAAATACTTCGTGGAAATCTAGGAGATTTGCTCTCTATGCTGAAGGAAAAAATGGAAGTTGCCGCTGCGGAGTATCGTTTTGAAGAGGCGCACGCCATCAAACAAAAAATTGAATTGATGGAGACCTATCAGAGTAAATCGGTAATCGTTAGTACGAGCATCACCAACCTCGATGTTTTTTCGGTAGTGATGGATTCGGGAAGTGCTTATGCCAACTTTATGAGGGTAAAAAACGGGATGGTTATTCAGTCGCACAATTTTGAAATAAAGCTTCAAATCGAGGAGGAGAAAGAGAACATCCTTTCGTTTGTAATTGCAGAGATTCACGAGCGACTGGGATTTGTTTCACGTGAAGTGGTAGTACCATTCTTCCCCGACCAGGAATTTCCAAATTCAACTTACACGATTCCACAACGTGGCGATAAACTCAAACTTCTGGAACTATCTGAAAAGAATGCAAAGATGTTTAGGTTGGAGAAGTTGAAGCAGCTTGAAAAAGTAGACCCCGAAAGGCATACGGAGCGAATTCTTAGCACTCTCAAAAAGGATTTACAACTTGATGAACTTCCTGTTCATATCGAATGCTTCGACAACTCCAATATTCAAGGAAGCAATCCGGTGGCTGCTTGCGTGGTATTTAGAGATGCCAAACCATCGAAAAAGGATTACCGTCACTTTAACGTAAAAACGGTTGTTGGTCCTGATGATTTTGCTTCGATGCGAGAGATTATCTATCGACGTTATCGTAGAATGTTAGATGAGGGTGAAAAGTTACCAAATTTGATTGTTATTGATGGGGGAAAGGGGCAGCTGTCGGCCGCTGTCGAATCTCTAAAAAAGCTCGATTTAATTCACAAAATTCCGATAGTTGGGTTGGCCAAAAGAATGGAAGAGATTTACTTTCCAAACGACCCTATTCCGCTCTATCTCGATAAAAATTCGGAAAGCCTAAAGGTTCTGATGCATATACGCGATGAAGCACACCGTTTCGGTATCACTTTTCACCGAAATAAGCGCTCGAGCAGTTTTATTAAATCGGAAATAAAATTGATACCCGGTATTGGAGAAAGGAGTGCAATGGAACTTTACGGAAAGTTTAAAACGGTAGCCAAAATGCGCGAAGCCTCGCAGGAGGAAATAGCCCAAGTTGTTGGTGCACATCGGGCAAAAATAATCTTCGAATACTTCAATTCGGGGAGCAACGATGGCAGTCAAAACTATTAGCGCTATATTTGCCGCTGTAAAATACTTGGAATGATGTCTGGTGATACGCTGAATGTAAAGAAGGAGGCTCCAAAGGTGGAACAGCAAGAACTAACCGCACAAACGGTGAAACTTGCTCCCGTAAAGTCGTATACGGCTAGCTACTACCCAACACTTTTGGCTACAGATATTGATAAGGGTACTTATAGCCATCATATGGCTCAGGAAGCGCTTGAGAGCATACTGCCTTCGAGTATTATGCAAAAGGCTACCGCTCCAAGCGAAGAGGAAGTTGCAAATTTTAGGTTTTACGAGCATAGTGGGGTGTCAGTATCTTTAAATCAGCTTCAGGTTAATACAGAGGCTAAAAACAACATTAACGACAGCACCAGTGTACTGCCTTCTAATTCCATCTCGGATAGCCTAACTGTAACCGTAAAGGACTCCTTGGCTTTAAGGCCCGCAATAGATTCGCTTCCATCTGTAAATATTCCCGAACAAACGTTTTACTTTTCGGATATAGACTCTTCGATGCTAGCGAGATTTGATATTCCGGAGCTGATTTCTCGAGATTCTTATATTTTACTGGAAAGTCATCCCGAGTTGGTTTTTGGTAAGTATAGCAAACCTGTTCAACTAGTGCAGGCTTCGAAGGTGGGCATCGCAAAAGAGCGTGATACGCAAAATCTTGGTTTTATAAGCTTCTGTATGTTGACGCTTGGCCTAATACTTTTTATGGTAAGCCTTAAGTTTCAGTACAAGAATGTTGAATTGGTTGCAAAAGGCTTTTACAGCTTTCGTGAGGCTCGAAAGGTTTACCAAAGCCGTTCGCTCAACTTTAAGCGTTTTTCTATTCTTTCAACGGTTTTTTACCTGCTTACGTTTACCGTTTTTTTGGTGCTTTTAATACAGAAATATGCTGGCAATACTGTTAAGGAATTAGGAATACTACCTACCTATCTTCTTGCTTTTGGTCTTCTTTTTGGGCTATATATGCTACGAAACTGGACTTGGAAAATGTTGGGTAACGTGAGCAGAAACAAGGAGTTATTTGGTGAAGTTAGCTTTAACCATATGGTTTTTTATGCTATTTTCTCGCTCTCAATTTTTCCCTTACAAATTGTAGCTTCTTACACTATTAAGTCTGTATCTTTGTTTTTTATTCAATTATCTATTTATTTTATTACCATAATTTTACTGCTATTTATCATTAGAACATTAAGACTATTTCTAAGCCACAGAGTTTCATTTTTCTTTTGGTTTTTATACTTTTGCACTCTCGAAATACTGCCCGTATTGCTAGCGCTTTATTTTGCTGGGATAGTTGGTTAAGTATTGGTAATTAAATAATTAATAAAAAATTACAGCCTTGAAAGTCAAGAGAGTACTTATTTCGCAACCTGATCCAGGTTCCGAAAAGTCACCATACCAAGACACTGCAGAAAAGTATGGGCTCAAGATCGATTTTCGTCCTTTTATTCAAGTAGAGGGCGTAAATGCAAAGGAGTTCAGACAGCAAAAAATTGATATTCTTGCTCATACGGCTGTTATTTTTACTGCGCGGACAGCTATTGACCATTTTTTCCGTATCTGCGAAGAACTCCGAATCACGGTTCCTGAAACAATGAAGTACTTCTGCATTTCAGAATCGATAGCGCTGTACCTTCAGAAGTATATCGTTTACCGCAAGCGCAAGATCTTCTTCGGTAATGGAAAATTTGAGGATTTGATGGATTCAATTGTAAAGCATAAGGACGAAAAGTTCCTTCTTCCGCTTTCGGATATCCACAAACCAGAAATTCCTAAGGCGCTGGATAAGTCTAAGATTACCTACTCTAAATCGATCCTCTTTAAAACCGTAAGTAGCGATCTTTCGGATTTAAGCTTAGATAAGTACGATTTGGTAATTTTCTACAGCCCTGCAGGTATTACCTCGTTGAAGGAAAACTTCCCAGCCTTTGAGCAAGGGGAGAAGAAAATAGGTGCTTTTGGGCCAGCAACCTCTAAAGCAGTTAAGGACGCTGGCTTATCTTTAGATATTGAAGCGCCAACACCCGAAGCTCCTTCGATGGCAAAAGCGCTAGAGCTATTCGTCAAGAAGAACCACAAGGATAACAAGTAAAGCCAACGGGCTTAACCGCATAGTCGCCTTAAATCTTTTTCGCTTTGAAATTGTTTAAGGCGATTTTTTATTGGGTAAACTTTACCTTACGACCCTGTAAAGTTTGCTTGCCGCAGCATGCTGCTGTATTGAAATAAGCTGTAGCTTTATGGCGATTAGCTTATCGTTAAATTTTTATATAGGATGATTAGCTCATTTGGCACCTTTAGGGTATGGTAAGAAACTTGCTAATTGATATTTTTGAAAGTAACAGAACAGCCAATGAAGGAGAATAGGTTTTATAAAACCGAACGGCTACGCAGCAAAAAGGATTTTGAGCAGCTTTTTACTGGCTCGAACTCTTTTTTTGTGTATCCCTTTAAGGTTGTTTACCGTACGGTAGATTACTCCGACAAGGAGTACTTGAAAGTTGGGATGAGCGTTTCCAAGCGCAACTTTAAACGGGCGGTTAAGCGCAACTACATTAAGCGGCGAATTCGCGAAGGTTTTAGGTTGAACAAGCAGCCGCTAAAGCTGTTGCTAGAAGAGCGTAGGGTTGGGCTCCAGCTTATGCTTGTATACGTTTCGAAGGAGCTGCAAGAGTATGACGTTATTGAACCAAAAATTAGGATAATTCTTGAAAAACTTGCTAAAATACTTTCGAAGGATGCTGGTATGGCTACTCCTTCTGCCGATTAGGTTTTATCAAGTGTCTATTTCACCGCTAAAGCCTCCATCGTGCCGTTTTACGCCTACCTGTTCGGCTTATGCCGTAGAGGCGCTTAAAAAGCATGGTCCCATAAAGGGACTTTGGTTGGCCATTTGGCGTGTGCTTCGCTGCAACCCTTGGGGAGGAAGCGGATACGACCCGGTACCCTAATCGAACTAAACCGTAACACCTTTTTTCGACTATGAATAGGATAAAACTTTTGATGAAGAACGCAAAACGTTACGCCGCTTTTGCCTTTATAGGGGTGGCTTTGTTTGCCATGTTCTCGTTTACCAGCCCTGATAAAACCAGCCCAAACTACAACTTTGCCAAAAGCTTGGAGATCTTCTTCAACGTTCTACGTGAGATCAACGTGTTCTACGTGGATCAGGTGAAATCGGAAGATATGGTAAAGACGGCCATTAACGAGATGCTCTCGACGCTCGATCCCTACACAACCTACATTCCCGACGAGGATATGGAAGACTTTGAGTTTATGACTACCGGACAGTACGGTGGGATGGGGGCGCTTATACGCAAGTCGGGAAACTACATCGAAATATCGGAGCCCTACGAGTCGTTTCCTGCTGCTAATGCAGGATTGGTTGCCGGCGATTTGCTTGTAGGCATAGACGGAAAGTCGATCGAGAAGCTGGATGTGTCGAAGGTAAGCGCCATGCTTAAGGGTAAACCCGGCTCTAAGATGCAGCTACGCGTTGTTAAGCTTCGCTCGAAGGATACCGTAAACGTAACCATTACCCGACAGGTTATCCGCATCCCAGCGGTTCCCTTCTACGGTATGGTTAAGGATAAAGTGGGCTACATCCGCTTTACCAACTTTACGACCGATTGCAGCAAAGAGGTAAAAGATGCGCTGGTTAACCTAAAGAAGCAGGGGGCAACTTCTATTGTTCTCGACTTAAGGGGGAACCCTGGTGGATTGCTCACCGAGGCGGTAAAGGTGGTTAACCTCTTTGTTCCACGTGGACAGCTGGTGGTGAGCACTAAGGGAAAAATCAAGGAATTCGATGCAACCTACAAGACCGAAACAGAGCCTGTCGATACCAAAATTCCGCTGGTTGTGATGGTTAATAGCGGATCGGCCTCGGCCTCGGAAATTGTGTCGGGTGCCCTGCAGGATTTGGATAGAGCCGTGGTGGTTGGCAACCGTACCTTTGGTAAGGGGCTGGTGCAAACAACGCGTCCGGTTGGCTACAACTCGCAGGTAAAGATTACCACTGCCAAGTACTACATTCCTTCAGGTAGATGTATTCAAGCGCTTGACTACACGCATCGTAATGCCGATGGCAGCGTAGGCAATGTTCCCGATTCGTTGATTACCGCATTCAAAACGAAAAACGGAAGGGTGGTTTACGATGGTGGCGGTATTACTCCCGATGTGAAGGTCGATCTTGAACAGATCAGCAAGATTAGTATAAGCCTTATTGGTCGTGGTTTGATTTCGGACTACATCAATGAGTACTACGTCAAGCATACCGAGGTGCCCGATATCCGCAGCTTTAAGCTCGCCGATGCCGATTACGACGAATTTGTGAAATTCCTCGAGAATAAAGAGTACGACTATACAACCCAAACCGATGTGCTGCTAAAGCAGCTCGAGGAGGCCGCCAAGAGGGATAAGTACTACGCCCATGCCGAAAAGGAGCTGGAGGTGCTTAAGAAGCAGCTTTCGCACGACAAAAAGAAGGACTTGGTGCTCTTTAAGGAGGAAATAAAGTCGTACCTCGAAGATGAGCTCATTGGCAGGTATCACTACCAAAGAGGAAAGATTGAGCGATCGCTGATTACCGACCCTCAGGTGCAGCAGGCCCTTAAGCTGGCAGAAGACTCCAAGAAGGCGGAAGCGCTGCTTGCCAAGAAGTAGAAGGATAGCTTTTAAAATACCGTAAAGCCCGTTGAGCAATGCCCGGCGGGCTTTTTTATGCAGCAAGCTCTTCTGCTTATTTTCTAGGCGGCAGCTCCGTCGAGCGTTGGATGCTTGAGGTTGCTCCGTTGGGTCATCAAGTGGCAATCTCTTTGTTAGGGTAATGTTGTTAAGCTAGGCATTTTTGAGCAGGAAGTTGGATGCTACTTCTTGTAGAGGCTGGCGATAAGCTCCATTGCCTGATCTACCTTATCGGCTGGAACGCTTTTGAGCATTGCCTGCAGCGCTGCCTCGTTGGCCATGTTGCGGCGGAGGGCCTGAAGCGGATGGTCGGCTTCCAATGGGTGCTTTGGGTCGGGAACCCATTCCATTAAATCGTTGGGGGTGCAGCGTAGCAGTTTGCAGAGGTCGAAAAGCTCCCGAAAGGTTATCTGTGTTTGGCCCATAAGCATCCGGTAGCTTTTATGGTAGCCGTATCCGTTGCTCCTAAGGAATTCTATGGGCTTGTTATGGCCCCGTAGAAGGATAATCCGCTCTAGGTTGTATTTTATCATTAGGTTTAAGTTTTGGATTCAAGGTAAGTATACAAAATATTGGGTGTTTTTTCTACAAAATCGAGGCTTTTTCGTTCAAAAGTAGCAGGATATGCTTGTATAATTGCTCTATATGCTCGTATAATTGCTCTATATGCTCGTATAGCTGCTTTATATGCACATATAATTGCACCATATGATCGTATAATTGCTTCATATGTATGTATACTTTCTCTATATACTCGTATGATTGCTTCATATGCATGTATAATAGCGTCATATGCATAAAAAGTAGCATTTATAGGTCTGAAAATTTCGATTTTAAAGCAGGTGATAGGAGCTTTGCTCTAGATACTGCCTGCTTTTTGGTTGATTTAGAAGCGGCATCGGCTTAATTGGGCTTTTGGGGTAAAGAATAGCGTGGATCTGCTATCGGATGTGGTGCGCTGAGAGCCTAAGAAGGGGGAAGTGGGCATGAAAAAGCCGGATTGGGAGAAAATTCCAATCCGGCTTTCATTTTTATCGTCAAGCGATGCTAATCGTATTCTTGCTCCACAACAACCGGCAAAGGTAAATTCTGCGGCTCTTTTGGGCCTTTTCCGCGATTTTGCAGCGCGGGTCTACTTCTTGGTTTCTTCGGTGGTGCCGCTAAGCTTGCCCTTCATCTTTTCGAAGTAGGGCTTAGCCTTTGGCTCCTTAAGTGATGCTATAACGGTATCGATGTAGGCGCTTACGAGCAGCTTATCGTTTTTGGGAGCGCTATCGGCTACGAGGGGCACGATCTGCGAGAGGATGCTGTAGCTTTCCTGGTCGCTAAGATTGGCGTTCTTCATCGAGGTGGTAACCAGTCCGGCAAGGGCGCTTCCGTTTTTGGCGAATTTGGCATCGGCCATATCTAGGATCAGGTTAAACTTTTGGATGTTTGCGGGCTTGCTGGCGCTAATCAGGTTGCGCAGCTTCAGAGCCTCCTCCTTGCTGTACACCGATCCTTTACGGTTAACTAGGAATGACATTGCCTTTTCGGTAAATACGCTCGAGATCTTGGCGTCAACGGCCGAATCGCCAATAGCATCGGTAAACTTGATGCGGTTGGTTAGGATGAAGAGGAATTCCTTGCTCGAGGCATCGTTGATGAAGTCGTTGTAGATGGGCCAGTTCTCCTTGGTTATTCTATCCTTCTCCTTAAGCGAGCGGAGGTAGGCTGTAGCCACATCTTGTGCACTGTCTTCCATGTAGGCATCCTGCAGCGTCTTCAGGTAGCTCTTTACGAAGTCGGGCTCGCGGTTTCCGTTCTGGTAGCTGGCCTGCTGACCGGCGAGCGAGGTGGTTGGATTCATTCCTACCTTAACCTTTTCGATGAATTCGTCAGCTTCGGCACCTCCTACGATTCGGTGCACCAGGTTGCCTTCGGCATCCAGAATCAGAAAGGTCGGATAGGCCTTAACGGCGTACTTCTTGGCCAACTCGATGCCTTCGCCCTTTTCCATATCGAACTTAACGTTTACGAAGTTGGCGTTAAAGAAATCGGCAACCTTATCCTGTTTGAAGACGGTGTTGGACATATACTTGCATGGGCCACACCAGGTGGCGTACCCGTCGAAGAAAATAAGCTTGTTGGCGGCCTTTGCTTTTGCAAGGCTTACGGCTAACGTGGTGTCTTCGAAGCTAACGCTACGGTTTTGGGCTAGTAGGCTTCCGCCGAAGGTCAGCGGGAGCAGTAGCAGCATTGATGCTAGTTTTTTCATTGTTTGGTTTTGTTTGTATATGGTTACTTCTGTAATCCTTAAGAGCCTAAATGGCGAGCTCCTGCTTCACCAGTTCAAGAACCTTGCCAAAATCTTCCTTCGATTCGATGAAGTTGAGCTTATCGATATCGATGGTAAGAACCTTGCCGAACGTGTAGCTCTTAATCCAGTCTTCGTACAGCTCGTTAAGGTTTTTGAGGTATTCGCGGTTGATGTCCCTTTCGTACTCGCGGCCGCGGTTGGTTATTTGCTTGACTAAAGTTTTGGGCGATGCCTTAATGTAGATGAGCAGGTCGGGCGGCTGTATAAGCGAGGTGGTAATGTTGAAAAGGTCGATATACGTGTTGTAGTCTCGCTCGTACATTAGCCCCATTCGGTAGAGGTTGGGGGCAAACACAAGGGCATCCTCGTAAATGGTCCTATCCTGTATTACATTTTCCTTTCCCTTGCGTATTTCGACAACCTGTTTAAGGCGCGAGTGCAAAAAGTATATTTGCAGGTTAAACGACCACCTAAGCATATCCCGATAGAAATCGTTGATGTAGGGGTTCTGATCCAAACCTTCGTACTGTGCTTTCCATCCAAGACTTTCGGAGAGCATTTTGGTTAGCGTAGTTTTACCACTCCCGATGTTTCCGGCAACTGCAATTTGTATCATCTTCTTGTACCATGGTTTTAGATTACCTGTTGAAATATGCTAGCATTGTATTCGATTCTTTAATGATATGCTACTCTATTGCTGGTTCCTATTTATCGAGAGTAGCTTATCAATGTAGTCGCGATTGTTGTATAGGCGAGGAACCTTATGCTGTCCGCCAAGCTTTCCGCTCTGCTTGAGCCATTCGTAGAAAACGCCTTTTCTTAGCGAGTGTACTACAGGGCGTTGTAGCGTAATGCTCTTGAACCTTTTTGCCTCGTAGTCCGAGTTTAGCCGTATCAGGTTTTGGTCGAGTATGGATGTAAACTCGTCTAGGCTATCGGGTTCCTTTTCGAATTCGAATAGCCATTCGTGACCGCCTTTAGCATCCGAATCCATGTAGATAGGAGCCGCCGTGTACTCGCTAACGATGGCGCCTGTTTTTTCGCAGGCTGCTTTAATAGCTTGTTCGGCGTTATCGATAATAAGCTCTTCGCCAAAGGTGTTGATGAAGTGCTTTGTACGCCCGGTAATGCGGATTTTGTGGGGATATAGCGAGGTAAACTCTACCGTATCGCCAATAACGTAGCGCCATAGTCCACCGTTGGTGGTAATTACCATGGCGTAGTTAACGCCCGTTTTGACATCGGCTACGGTAAGCGGTGTAAACGACGTATCGAAGAAGTTATCCATTGGGATAAACTCGTAGAAAATACCGTAGTCGAGCATCAGCAGCATGTCGTTGGTTTTCGGATCATCCTGTAGCGCAAAAAATCCCTCCGAGGCGTTGTAGGTTTCCATGTAGTTCATGGCATCGGAGGGGAATAGCCTGCGGTACTGCTCGCGGTAGGGGGTAAAGCTAACGCCCCCGTGGATGAATAGCTCCATGTTGGGCCAAACCTCAAAAAGATTGCTCTTGCCGGTATGCTCTAGGATGTACTTCATGAGCACCATGTTCCACGACGGAACCCCGGCAAAGTAGGTGACGTTTTCGGGGATTGCCTCTTCTGCAATTCGGCGCATCTTTTCCTCAAAATCGGGGATAAGCGCAACCTTTTGGCTTGGCGTTCGGAAGAGATCGGCCCAAAACGGTATGTTTTCGATAAGGATAGCAGAAAGGTCGCCGGTAAATGCTTTTTCGTTTAACCGATCTATCTGATGGCTTCCGCCTAGGGTTAGTCCTTTGCCTGTAAAAATTTGGGTCTCGGGATGGTTGTAGTTGTAAATGGTGAGCGTATCTTTTCCACCCTGAAAGTGTACGCTATTCAACGATTCTTCGCTAACGGGAATGAACTTGCTTTTATCGTCGGTTGTGCCAGATGACTTTGCAAACCAGCAAATATCTGTTGGCCAAATCACGTTCTGCTCACCTTGGCGAACACGTTCGATGTAGGGCTTAGCCTGATTATAGTCTTGCACCGGTGTTCGCTGCTGAAATGTTTCTATGCTTCGGATAGAAGAGAAATCGTGCATTTTACCCCATTCTGTACCTTTTGCCGTTTCTACCAAGCCTTTGATAATTGTTGCCTGAGTTTCGAAGGGGTATTTCCGAAACTCGTCGATGCTTTTAAGCCGTTTGGTACTAAGAAAGTTTACGATGGAGTTGATTATTGGCATTGGCGCTTGGTTCTATTTTCCCCAAAGATATTTATTTACCTTTTTTAGGCAAATACTTGATAAAATTTGTGCGACTTGGTATCGTTCTAGGTTATGCTTAAAGCTTCGGTATGCGCATTGTTGGCAATATATACCGGAGAAAAGCTGCCTGTTTCGTAGTTGTAATCAAAAATGGAAACGGCAAGGTTGGCATGAAAGTACTTCTCCATGTTGGAGATTGGCAGGTTTAGCAGGTAGCACATAAGAATTCGGAGTGCTCGCCCATGCATGCACACAACAACGTTGGCTTCCTGTTTTCTCGATAGAACTGTTTCTAGCGCGTCCTTCATTCTTTGTAGTACCTCATTGGGGCTTTCCCCTTGCTCCGCTTTTGCGTCTCCTTCATTATTCTTCCATTGTTCTAGGAGGCTCTTTAGGGTAAAGGTTCCGGTACTATCGAACATTTCTTTGCCCTCCATGATGCCGAAATCCATTTCGTCGAATCCACCTATAATTTCGTGGGGAATCCCACTTTTTAGTAGAGGGGCCATTGACTGGTGTGTCCGCTGTAGCGACGAGGTGTATACTTTATCAAAAGGAATGTGCTTGTAGTGCTGGTAAAAGGCTTCGGCTTGTTGATGGCCAAGCGCGTTTAAAGGCGCATCAACTCCTCTGCCTTGAATGAGATTTTTGCTGTTACAGTCGGTTTCGCCGTGGCGAACAAAGTAGATTCTTTTTGTCATGGCTTTGTTGGTTGCTGGTTCAAAGATAGAATTTCTGGAAAAAATGCTGCTTATTGCCTTTTGATCCGTACTATCCCCTTACTTGATCTGCTACCTTTCAAAATAATCTTTCTAAAAACTTGTCTTTTGTGACATTAGTTACCGAACATTGACGCTGGGGTGGCGTTATTTGTAGAATAAAATAAAAGTTATCAATATGGGGTTTTTTAGTAACCTTTTTGGTTTAGGTTCGAAGGTGGATTTTAAGGCAGTTGTTGAGCGTGGAGCTACTATTGTAGATGTTCGTACTCCTCAAGAGTTTGCAACTGGTAATATAAATGGATCGATTAACATTCCAGTTGGCTCTTTACCTCATAAGTTGAAAATGCTAAATAAGAACAAGCCTATCATAGTGTATTGTGCTTCTGGATCTAGAAGCACTTCTGCCAAATCATTTCTAGATCAGCAGGGTTTTGAAGAGGTGTATAATGCAGGCAGCTTTCATGGGTTTTACAGGCACTTAAACGGATAGTTCTTTTATCTTTTGCATAACGTAAAAAGGGGCCAACAAGCCCCCTTTTTACGTTTTTGAAACAGCACTATGCGGTAGGTCTGATTCCTTCTATATTTTCTTTTCACCGTAGGCGTACCAGTAAAGTAGTCCAACAAGGATACTTCCTCCGACAATGTTACCCAATGTGGCAGGTATAAGGTTGTTTACGATAAAGTCACCCCAAGTAATTGGAGCACCTAGTAGCATCGCCGATGGAATAAAGAACATGTTGGCAATGCAGTGCTCGAATCCCATTGCAACGAAGGCCATTATCGGAAACCAAATACCTAATATTTTTCCAGAAATATGATTTGATGCGTAGGCCAACCACATGGCAATTGCTACAAACCAGTTGCAGGCCATTCCCTTAAAGAAAACTTTGTAGAATGGCGCCGTTGTTTTTACGTTGGCAATATTGATGGTGAACTCTTTCCAAGGCTCTGCGGTAAGCGCTCCTGTAAGGTACCCTACGAAGTAGGCCACAAAGAGGGCACCAAAAAAATTTCCGAGGTAAACTAGTCCCCAGTTGCGTAGCATTTGGGCTAATTTTAGCCTTCCAGATGCTACAGGAGGAATGAAGTAGGCCGTGTTACCGGTAAAAAGTTCTCCACCTGCAATTGCAACCAGCATAAGACCAACTGGAAACGTAGCACCCATCAAAAATTTGCTGATCCCTGGGTTTTCAGCCGAAATACCGGGTACGCCGCCCCCTATAACAATTGCAAGTAATCCTCCTAATGCGATGTATGCACCTCCTAAGAAGGCGAGGACAAGGGTGGTTGATATAGAGTTCTTGGTGCGGGCTTGCGCCGATAGGCCAACAACCTCTACTATTTGCTTTGGTGAATTAAAATTCATCAATAGTAATTTTTATGCTAGATGTTAATTGCTTATTAGTTCCTAGTTTACCACTACTAATTTGAAGTAAGGCTCAAGAATACTTTTGGCTCGTTTAAGTTGTTCTGGTGTGTTTTCAGGAACACCGTCGAGCTGGTACTTCATGTTCAAGTGCTCGTACTTGTGCTTTCCTAGGGTGTGGTATGGAAGAATCTCAAGGCGTTCTACGTTGGTAAAATCCTTAAAATGCTCGCCTAGTGCTTTTATGTGCTCTTCCTGATCGCTATATCCGGGTACTAACACGTAGCGCAACCACATTTTAATGCCATTATCCCGGAGATATTGGGCCATTTTGAGCGTTCTATTGTTTTCGTGGTTGGTTATTTTGCGGTGCCATTCGTCGTTAAAGTGCTTGACATCGAGTAGGACAAGATCTACATATTTAAGTAGTTCGGCAACGTCATTGTTGAAAACACTTCCATTGCTATCTATACATATGTTGATGTTTTCTTCTTTTAACTTTTTAAACAGCGGTATAAGAGCCTTAGCCTGAAGCGTAGGTTCACCTCCAGAAATGGTAACGCCACCTTTTTTGCCAAAAAATGATTTTTGGCTAACGGCCATTCTAACAATCTCCTCAATTTCGGTAGGTGTTCCTCCTTTAAGGGTTATGGTATCTGGGTTGGCGCAGTATAGGCAATTAAAGTTGCATCCTTGGAGAAAAACAACTAACCTTAAACCTGGACCATCAAAAGTGCCCATTGATTCGTAGGAATGTACGTTTAGCATTGCGTATGTGGGTATTTTAAAAATACCCCTGACAGCGTTTTAAATTCTGTCAGGGGTTATCTTATAGCATTTAAGATTACATCTTATCGAAGAAACTACGCGAGATAACCTCGAGCTGTTGCTCGCGGGTTAATCGGACAAAATTTACTGCGTATCCAGACACACGGATGGTTAGCTGAGGATAGTTCTCAGGATGTTCCATTGCGTCTTGAAGCATCTCGCGGTTGAGCACGTTCACGTTAAGGTGGTGGGCACCTTTCGAGAAGTAGCCGTCCATCATCGAAACTAGGTTATCTAGCCTATCTTCTTTGGTTGCTCCTAACGATTTAGGAATAATTGAGAAGGTGTTAGATATACCGTCTCTCGAGCTATCGTAGTCGAGTTTCGATACGGAGCTTAGCGATGCGATAGCCCCCTTGGTATCGCGTCCGTGCATTGGGTTTGCACCAGGAGCAAAGGCAACACCTTTGGCGCGGCCATCGGGGGTTGCTCCGGTTTTCTTTCCGTACATTACGTTAGAGGTAATAGTTAGGATCGAAAGGGTTGGCTCTGCATTCTTGTAGGTTGGCAGCTGGCTAAGCAGTGAGTTGAAGTATGCAGGAATTTCAACGGCAAACTGGTCCACACGATCATCGTCGTTACCGTAGTATGGGAATTCGCCTTCGATGTTGAAGTTAACGGCTAAGCCTTTTTCGTCGCGAACTGGAGTA
>RRZU010835493.1_pt1 | contig 16132 bp, 13 predicted proteins | sample 2165561 | NCBI WGS metagenome assembly RRZU01 (sample SAMN10456909, study PRJNA506462) | wastewater metagenome | isolation source: wastewater sludge | place: USA: Moscow, Idaho
TCTTAAATTTGATATTGAAATATAAGCAATCTAAAATGAAAATTTACCAACCATTTTTGACCACATTACCAATAATTGAAAATGAAACGCTGATGACGCGAACGAAACGGATAATCGCCGATTTCTTTCACGTAATCAGAGAGAATAAATTATAAAAACAAACCCGACAGATTTTGTGAATTTTGTCGGGTTTTTTAATTGCATTCTTTTTGAGTGTTATTGTTTTGGGGCGGGTTGTTTTTCCAGCATTTCCAATTCAAAAACGAGTGTTGTATTAGGCGGAATAACGCTACCGGCACCTCTTTCTCCATACGCTAGGTTTGATGGGATAAAAACCACAGCTTTGTCTCCAAAAGCCATGTTCTCTAAGCCTTCAATAAATCCTGGAATCATACCGTCTTTCTTTCCTGCTTCAAACGGGAAGGCTTGGTAGCCGTTTTGTGCGGCACGATTTGCGTCGAATTTTCCATAGGATTTACTCACGGTTTCATAACTGCTGTCAAATAAGGTTCCATCCTCAAAATAACCGGCATAATGAAAATAAAATTGTGTTCCGTTAGTAGGTTTTACACCTGTTCCTTTCTCTGTTATTTTGTACGTTAATCCTGATGGAGTAGTAGTAGCAGTTGCTTTTGTAGCAGTAAAATATGCTTTTTTGGCAGCGATTACTGGACCGTATTTTTCAGTGTACGCTTTTTTAGCTTCGGCTTCAATTGCGGCTTGCTTGGCTTTGTTTTCAGCGTTGACTAAATCCTGTTTCTTTTGGTCTTCGGATTTATTGTTGAAATAGTCAGCAAACACTTTTGGCGCATCAAACTTTTGGGCTAAAGCGCCTTTTTTTACAATAGTAATTTTTGTAACCACATCGTTTTGTGCTATAGCGTTTACAATACTCATTCCCTCCGTAACGTGACCAAAAACAGTATGTTTGCCATCTAACCAAGGCGTTGCTTTGTGGGTAATGAAAAACTGGCTTCCATTTGTAGTTGGTCCTGAGTTAGCCATAGAAAGGATTCCCGGCTTATCGTGTTTCAAGTCCGTGAATTCATCTTTGAACGCATAACCTGGCCCACCAGATCCATTTCCCGAAGGATCTCCTCCTTGAATCATGAAATCTTTGATGACACGGTGAAATTTTAGACCGTCAAAGAACGGTTTTTCTTTAAGGTTTTCCTCCGTTACAAACGTATTTTTTCCTTCGGCCAATGCAATGAAGTTAGCAACGGTTACGGGTGCTTTTTTGTACTCTAATTCTAACACAATATCACCTTTGTTCGTGGCAATCGTGGCAAAAATTCCTTCGATTGTCGCTGGGGTTTTTACGGTAGGCTTTACCGGTGTTTTTGCAGTTGCTTTGACTGTAGTCACTGGTTTTTTAGCAGGAACGGATTTCTTGACAGTTTGAGAATGTACGTTGACCATTCCCAGAAATAATAAAAACAGAATTTTAAACTTCATGTTGTACTAATTTTAGGTCTTACTTTCTTTTAAATATTATTGTGGCATTTTTTCTAATAACTCAATTTCAAAAATAATATTGGCATTGGGCGGAATTACGCCTCCAGCTCCAGCTGCTCCGTATCCTAAACGGGACGGGATGAAAATTACGGCTTTGTCTCCAAAAGATAATTTTTCCAATCCCTCAATGAAACCAGGAATCATGCCATCTTTTTTACCAGCTTGAAAAGGGATGGGCTGGTATCCGTTTTGTGCAGCTCTATTTTCATCGTATTTTCCAAAAGTTTTAGCAACACTTTCGATGCTAGCATCAAATAATTCTCCATCTTCCAGAAAACCGGCATAATGTATGAAAACATTGGTGCCTGCGACAGGTTTTTTACCACCGCTTTTTTTGGTAATCACGTACTGTAATCCTGTTGCTGTTTTTGTTGCTTTGGCTTTCAAATCAGAAAAATAAGCTACTTTTTGTTCGCGCACTTCTTTGTATTTTTCATTGTACACTTTTTGGTTTTCAGCATCAATAGCGGCTCTTTTATTTTGATTTTCAGACTCAATCACGAAATAATCATTGAATATTTTTGCTGCGTTAAATTTTTTAGCGGTTTCACCATTTCGAATGATAGTTACTTTATTGATGTAGTCATTTTGTTCAATTTTGTTAACTACTTCCATTCCGTTTTCGACTACATGGCCAAAAATCGTGTGTTTCCCCTCTAGCCAAGGCGTTGCAAGATGCGTGATAAAAAATTGACTGCTGTTTGTTGTTGGGCCGTTATTGGCCATAGCCAAAACACCACCGGTATCAAATTTCAAATCAGAAAATTCGTCTTTAAATTTATATCCCGTATCCCCAGACCCTGTTCCCAGAGGATCTCCGGTTTGTATCATGAAATCGTTGATGACTCTGTGAAATTTTAAGCCGTCAAAAAAAGGTTTGTTTTTAAGAGTTTCATTGGTTACAAATTCATTTTTCCCTTCGGCTAACGATACGAAATTAGCCACCGTGATTGGTGCTTTTTCAAAATCTAATTGAAGAATGATTTTGCCTTTATTGGTTTCAATTTTAGCATATAGTCCATCAGGAAGATTGTTCTGTTCTTCTTTGCAAGAGTAAAAGGAAGCAATTACCAGGAATGCGAATAGAATCTTTTTTTTCATTTCTAAATTGTTTTATTGTGTTATGGTATCTACGGTCTTGTTTGTTGTTGGGGTAGTTTTGTTAACAGCTGCTGGAGCTTTTGGTGTCAGTTTTAGTTTCACCTCATTTTCTTTTTTATACGCTATTTCCGATTTAAAATCACGCAAGGTCACGGTGCAAAGTAGCGGTTGATTGGTACCAATTCTTTTGTTGTCACCATGATAGCCAAATCCTACATGTGATGGAAAAAGAAAATTTACAGTCTCGTTTTTTCGCATCAACTTGATTCCGTCACGCAAGCCCATCATAATGTTTTGTTTGTCAACATAATATATTTGTGGTCTTAATTCTAATTGTGAATAAATCAGGGTGCCATTTAAATCTTTGATTTCATAATCAAAAAAGGCGACATCTCCTTTTTTTGGCGTAAGCGTATCCATTTCATTTCGTGTTTCATAGGAATACCAATATCCTTTTTTAGAAGCAATGTATTTCACATTAGGATTACTTTTGATTACATTTTGGATTTGGGTTTCCTCATCAGCAACTAATTTTTTATTGCGGACTACTGATTTTTTCATGAAGCTACCTGAAGCTTGAGAAACAGGTCTTCGGGCTTCCTGACGTTGTTTGCAACTTGAAATGAGTACAAACATAAAGAATACGATGGCGATTCGCTTGCTGTTTTTCATAGGATTAAATGCTTAATTTTGTTACTAAATCTTCAAATTTACGTATCGTTTCTTCCATCGAAACTTCTGATTTTCCACCAGCAGCATTGCGATGTCCACCCCCATTAAAATAATCTCTTGCAAATTGATTGACATCAAAATCGCCTTGAGAACGGAATGAAATCTTGATGATTTTTTCTTCTTTATTTTCGATAAATATAGCAGCAAAAACAATTCCTTTGATGCTTAATCCATAATTCACAATGCCTTCCGTATCTCCTTTTACATAACCAAACGAGTTTAATTCATCTTGAGTGAGTGTGATATAGGCTGTTTTATGTTCCGTTATCACTTTCATGTTTTGAAGCGCTCTTCCTAATATTTGTAATCGTCCAAAAGAACTATTGTCAAATAACAAGGTTGGAATTTCCGTGTTTTCAACACCTAAATCAATTAATTCAGCAATAATTCGATGTGTTGTCCCTGTTGTCTTTGGAAAACGAAACGAACCAGAATCAGTTAGAATTCCCGTATAAATACAGGTTCCAATAGTTTTATCGATGTCATGTTTTTTTCCAAGAAATAAAATGAAGTTATAAATCATTTCACAAGTAGATCCAAACGAAGTGTCCGAATAGGTAAAAGTAGCATAATCATCAGGCTTTTGATGATGATCAATCATGATAAATGGCGCTTTCAGCTGGGCTAAAACGTGTTCCATCTCACCGGTACGATGCAAAGCATTAAAGTCTAATGTGAAAATAAGTTCAGCATCTTCCAAAATTTTGGTGCAGTTTTCTTTGTCTTTTTCGAATATTTTAACGGTTTCAGCGCCGGGCATCCAAGCCAAAAAATCCGGAAATTCATTGGGAGAAACGACAACCGGATGGTGGTTGTTTTTTAATAAAAAATGGTATAAACCTAGCGTAGAACCCATGGCATCTCCATCAGGTCCTCGGTGCGGAATTATGGCGATTTTTTTTGGAGTTGATAACAACAACTGTATCGCTTGAATGTCTTGTATTTTCATAGTTTGCGAAATTACATTTTTTTAATGTAATGTTGAAATCATTTATACAATTAACAAACTTTTAGAATGTTATAAAAAGTCGGTGTTTTTTCTTTTTAATTTTTGATACATATGGTGTTTCGCTCCTTTTACAATTTGGGCTTGATAAATCCCCACGGAGCCTGACGAAAAGTAGGCGATGATACACGCAATGCCAATGAAAATACCGCTTTCAATTCCAAAAAGCTCCATTCCCATAATTGTACAGGCAATAGGTGTATGTGTGGCTCCCGAAAAAACGGCTACAAATCCCATTCCTGCTAAAAGGGCAATGGGCAAGGGTACAATAAGAGATAAAGCACTCCCAAGAGTAGCGCCAATAAAGAACAGCGGCGTGACTTCGCCACCTTTGAATCCGGCACCTAGCGTAAACCCTGTAAATAATATTTTTAGAAGAAAATCATAAGAAGCATTAGGATTTGAAAAAGCATCAACGAGCATTGGTATTCCCAACCCGATGTATTTTGTGGTTCCAATACAATAAACGGCTACAGCAAGAATTATACCTCCTATAAAAGGACGAAGCGGAGGAAACGAAATTGTTTTTGAAAATAAATGTGCCCAAAAATGCGTACTTCTGGAGAAAAGCATGGCGGCTAAGCCAAATAAAACACTCACCAGAACTACCCAGAATAAAGTCGTAATACTAATTTCTGGAAGTATTGGAATCGCATAATGAGTGTGTTGTACGTGCCAAAGTACCACGGTGAAATGAGCGATGTAAGCAACAAGAAAAGAAAGTATGATGCTTTTGAAATTGATTTTACTAAAATAAACAACTTCTAAAGCGAATATCGCTCCGGCTAAAGGTGTCCCAAAAATGGAAGCAAATCCAGCGCTGATTCCTAAAATAAGGAGTGTTTTTCTGTCGGAACTATTGAATTTTACACTCGACTGCGATCGAGAAAACAGTTTTGTAAATTGATCCGCAATGGCGCCTCCCATTTGCACGGCGGTTCCTTCACGACCAGCTGAACCTCCAAAAAGATGGGTGATTAAAGTACCAAAAAGAACTAAAGGAGCCATTTTTAACGGAATGATTTTTTGCGGATTTTCGTATTCTTCCAGCAATAAATTATTTCCTTTGACAACTGATTTTCCCCAATAATGGTATCCTAAACCTATTGCTAAACCGCCTATTGGCAAAAGCCAAATGATCCAGTTGTTGTTTTCTCTGGTTTGGGTCACCCAATCTAAAGCTACGAGAAAAAAAGCAGATGCTGATCCGGAAAAAACACCTATTAAAACACAGATGAGAATCCATTGAAGAAGCAAAGCCGAAATTTTTTTAGTTTTCTCTAAATTCATTAGTAGAGTAGGCAAAGTGTTTTTGCAAAAGTATTATAATCCTTCTTGAATTAATGGTTTTTCAATAACTATAGCTGTAAATTCTATTTCGACCAAATATTCAGGTGCTACTAATTTACTAATTTCATAAAAACCGTTAGTTGGTTTTATATCTTTAAAAAAGTGAGCGTGCGCCTTGGCTACGGCTTCAAATGTAGTGATGTCAGTTGTAAATATACGGGTTCTAATAACATCTTCCATGCTTGCATGCAAATCTTCGAGTACTTTTTCAACACGTTCCAAAATATTTACTGTTTGTGCATACGCATCGTCAGCTTTTACTTTTTCGCCGTCAACGATGGCAACTGTTCCAGAGACTTCAATGCAGTTTCCAATGCGTACCGCTCGGCAATATCCCATTTTGTCTTCCCAAGGTGAACCGGTCAATATGTTTTTTCTTTTCATTTTTGTGGTTTTTAAAAGTAGTTTGGTAATACAAATCCAATTTTTGATATGGCATACTATTTGCAAGTTAGAAAAAAAACTGAAATAAAAATGCCTGTTTTTTAATAAAAAATATTCAATTTTTACCACGACATTTTACTTGATTTGTATTTAATATTATAATAAAATCGAGAATTAAGAGTTATAAATGAAAGTTAAATTATAGCTTGATTCAGGAATAAATACAATGGGTTTTTTATTTTTAAAATTTTACAAGCACAGATGAACTAATTTAGAAAGTTATGAAAAGGATTTTATTTTTAATGATTACAATTGGTATGACTCTAACGGGATATGCTCAGAATGAATTTAATTCAAAGTTTAAAGCGATTCCACCTAAAGATAATGCACCAAAAATTAAAAAAACAATTCCGCCTAAAGCGGATATTCCACCTATTAAAACACCAAACGTATTTAAAAACCCGGAACTTTTAAATCCAAAACCGAGTCCTTCACTTCCTACTACGCCAGCAAGTAATTTTTCAATGACTCCCAAAAATGAATTTATTAATCCGGGAGATGTTTATAAAGAAAAATGGAATAAAAAAGAAGATAATTCACAGGGTATTGTTTATCGAAAGAATCAAAATTTAGGAAATTTTGCTACAGGATCCGTTACTGCAAAGGTAATGTATCGTGATGCTGCTTATGTAGATGGCGACCAGATTCGCGTATATTTGAACGACAAAGTGATACAGTATCAAGTAAACTTAGATAGTGATTTCAAAGGTTTTGAAATTGTGTTAGAAAAAGGGTTTAATAAGATAGATTTTGAAGCCTTAAATCAAGGAAGTTCTGGACCTAATACCGCTGAATTTAAAGTGTATGATGATAAAGGTGCTTTGATATCAGCAAGCCAGTGGAATCTTGGAACGGGATTTAAAGCAACTATTATCCTAGTTAAAGAATAGTAGCTTTTTAAATTTTAGGGCTAGACCTAAAAAAAAACGATACAGAATTAATCAAAAATAATTGTACATTTATAAACAGTAGTAAGCAAAGGTTTACTGCTGTTTTTTTTTGTTTTACACGTTTTAATTTAAATGATTTATCGGTGTTAAATTTATTTTTTTTCCGTGTTTTTTTTAAAATAATAGCGACTGCTTTTACGATATTATAACTCTTTATAGTTTTTAATTATTCAGATACTAATAGAATGATACAAGATAAATGGTACTGAAATAAAATAAATTAAAGATTTTCAAAATTCAACTTTTCAATTCAAAATATAAAAAGTATTTTTGCGCATGCAACACAACGTACTTATTTTAGATTTCGGATCGCAATACACACAGCTTATTGCGCGTAGAGTTCGCGAATTAAATATATTCTGCGAAATTTTCCCTTACAATCATTTTCCGAGTGATTTATCATCTTACAAAGCAGTAATTCTTGGCGGAAGCCCATTTTCTGTTCGTTCAGAAGATGCGCCACATCCAGATTTATCTCAAATTAGAGGAAAACTTCCTGTGCTTGCCGTATGTTACGGAGCACAATACTTAGCTCATTTTAGTGGCGGGGAAGTAGCCAGTTCGAATACTAGAGAATATGGTAGAGCCAATTTGTCTTATATTAAAGAGGATGAAGTTTTCTTTGAAGATGTTTCTGAGAATAGTCAAGTGTGGATGAGTCATAGTGATAGTGTAAAGGTTTTGCCTACCAATGGTGTAAAACTTGCCAGTACGCATGACGTAGAATTTGCCGCTTACAAAATTGAAGGTGAAACAACGTATGCCATTCAATACCATCCTGAAGTTTTTCATTCTACCGATGGATCAAAAATGTTGGAAAATTTCTTAGTAAAAATAGCAGAAGTTCCTCAAAACTTTACACCAAATGCTTTTGTTGAAGAAATGGTATCCGAATTAAAAGAAAAATTACAAGACGATAAAGTCGTTCTTGGACTTTCTGGTGGTGTAGATTCGACAGTAGCAGCAGTTTTATTGCATCAAGCTATTGGAAAAAATCTATACTGTATTTTTGTAAATAACGGTTTGCTTCGTAAAAACGAATTCCAAAATGTATTGGACCAATACAAAGGAATGGGCTTAAACGTAAAGGGAGTTGATGCCGGTGATCGTTTTTTATCTGAACTAGCAGGAGTAAGTGATCCAGAAACCAAACGTAAAATTATAGGACGTGTATTTATCGAGGTTTTTGATGATGAATCACATCGTATTGAAGATGTAAAATGGTTGGCTCAAGGAACAATATATCCGGATGTTATTGAGTCGGTTTCTGTAAAAGGGCCATCAGCAACTATAAAGTCACACCATAATGTAGGAGGCCTGCCTGATTACATGAAACTGAAAATTGTGGAGCCACTTCGTATGCTTTTCAAAGATGAAGTGCGTAGAGTAGGAGCTTCATTAGGGATTGATCCAGAATTATTAGGGAGACACCCTTTTCCTGGACCTGGACTATCAATCCGTATTTTAGGAGATATTACACCAGAAAAAGTACAAATTTTACAAGATGTAGATGCTGTATTTATAGATGGTTTGAAGTCTTGGGGATTGTATGACAAAGTTTGGCAGGCAGGAGCAATTCTTCTACCGGTAAATAGCGTTGGCGTTATGGGTGATGAGCGTACGTATGAAAAAGTAATAGCACTTCGCGCTGTTGAATCGACTGATGGTATGACTGCGGACTGGGTACATTTACCGTATGATTTCTTGATGAAAATTTCTAACGATATTATCAATAAAGTAAAAGGAGTAAACAGAGTAGTGTATGACATCAGTTCAAAACCACCTGCAACTATTGAATGGGAGTAATAATATAGGTCTTTTATCTTCTTTCGAACATCATTGTTAAGAATATAGTTACACAAAGGTATCAGATTTTTGAAATTAAATTTGATACCTTTGGTTTATTAAGTAAATTAAATAATTTTATAAATAAAAAGGATGAAATATTTTTTTGTGATTTGTATGACTACTTTGTTGTTTAATTATAGTGCTTTTGCACAAGGTAAAACGACTACACATAAGGTCGAAAAAGGAGAAACAATTACTCAAATTGCTTTAAAATATAAAACGACTCCCACTGCTATTTATAAAATCAATCCAGATTCGCAATCTGGAATCCAAGAAAACCAAATCCTAAGTATTCCTGATGGTATCTTGCAACAAAAAAATAATCTTGTTCACATTGTAGGTCCTAAAGAAACTCTTTACGGTTTAGCGACAAAATACAATGTAAAAATTGAAGCGCTTCGAAATGCAAATGAAGAATCACTCATTAATGGTTTGAAAATTGGTCAGGAGTTACTTATTCCTAAATTTTCTGAGCAAGATAAATCAGCTATAAATCCACAAATTAGTAATACTGACAATTCAAAAAGCACGCATAAAGTACTGCCTAAAGAATCATTTTTTAGTATTGCTAGATTGTATAACGTGTCTGTTCAGGATTTAGACAATGCGAATTCTGATATTTTTAAAATAGGATTACAGGTAGGTCAAAATTTAGTGATTCCAAACAAAAGAAAGACTTTAGACGGAAGAGCCCGAATTATTAATTCGGAAACTATTTTTCATGATGTTCAGCCTAAAGAAACGAAATACGCAATTGCCAAAAAATACGGCATCACAATTGAACAATTGGAATCACAGAATCCTGAAATTGTAAACGGATTAATTCAAGGAAACAAATTGGCTATCAATGTTAAGCAAATAACTCCGTCAAACAAAAATGAAGAGTTGATGATTGCATTAGCAGAGAAAGAAGTTGCTGAAGAGAAAGCCAAGGCGAAAAACCTTCAAATAGAAGATTTGAAAGACAAGCTTACGGTTCAAAAAGAAATAAATCAAAAAGTTATTAAAGTTAATAATCTAAAAGTCAACCTTAACGAGATAGATGGTGCCAAAGAAGGTTCAGAGGAAAGACTTAGACTAGTTTTAGAAGCCAATAAAAACATTCAGGATATATTAATTTCAAAATTAGATTCATTAGTGTACACTATGAATGAAGATTTGTCCGAATTAAAGAATACTGAAATTGAAGACTTAGAAAGATCAAAGCAATTAGAAGCGCAATCTTACGAAAGCATTTCGAAAACGAGTCAATTGTCATTACAATTGAAAAAAGACTTAGCCGAAAACAGGAAAGTATATTCCGGATTGATGAATAAAGCGCAGCGTATTGCACTTGAGAAAAATAATGAATATAAAAAGAAGGTAAGAGAAAACAGTAAAGCAGATACTGCAAAACCTAATAAGGAGGTTGCTATAATTGATATCTACAAAAAGATGGAATTAGACCAAGCTCGAAGAGATGAATTAAACGAAGCGCTTCTTAAGAAAATAGATTCATTGGGTGGAGAGAAAAAAATAGAACTAAAAAGACGTATTAGTAAGGCTACTTTTTATAGTAGAGAGGCGAGGAATTTTGATGATAAATTAGCATTGGTACGATTAAAAAAATACCAGAATGAAGCACAGAAGTCGCAAAGCCAAAATACAGTACATAAAAAGGTAAACCAACTAAATTTAAGAGAGATTAAAGAAGCGGTAGAACAAGATACTTTGACTGCGGTAAATAGATCTAAAATTCAAGTGTTAGACAATCTTAAAGAAGTACCTACAGGATATTATATTGTTTTAGGCGATTTTATAGAAGCCGAAGATAGAGATCAATTTATAATGAAATTGATTGATACGGGAGAATTTAATTCTAGTTTTTTCTTTAATGTAAATATACTCTCGTATTATGTTTTTACTAAATTTTTCTATACTGAAGAAGAAGCACTCTATGAATACAAACAAAAGAGTGGACAAGAGCTTTATGAGAAAATGTTAATAGTGAAGATTGTACAGGAGTAAATTATTTAGGAAACAATTAACTACTATTTTTAATCTTCATTACTAATTTTACAGAAATTAAAAATTAATTTACGACACTAAATATGAAATATTTTTTAACATTTTTCATTTCTTTTTTTTTTATTTCTTTTTCCGGTTACACTCAAAATAAAGTAATACGGCATAATGTAACAAAAGGAGAGACAATCGCGCAAATTGCGCAAAAATATAAAGTTACTCCTTACGATATTTATCAATTAAATCCTGATGTACAAAGTGGTTTAAAACCCAATATGATCTTGCTAATTCCTAATAACAATGGAAAACAAGAAATTAGTGTTCCTGCTAAAATAAGTAGTGCGGCTGTAATACATCAGGTATTGCCAAAAGAGACTTTGTATGGTATTCAAAAAAAATATGGTATTTCTGACGAAGCATTAAAGCAGGCCAACCCGTTTCTTGAAAAAGACGGATTACAAATAGGTCAGACGCTAACTATTCCCTCCAATAAAACCCCAAAGACTATTGCTACACCGACAGAAAAAACAGTCTATCATTATGTACTTCCTAAAGAAACAAAGTATTCAATTGCCAAACAATACGGAATTACGATTCAAGAATTAGAACGTAAGAATCCTGAAGTTGTGTCTAATTTACCCGTAGGATTTAAGTTGTTAGTAAAAGGAAATGCACAAAAAATAGATAAAACGGTTGTTTCAGAGCCTAGAAAAGAAATTGAAAATTCAATTCCAGTAAATTCAATTCCTGTAAAGACACCATCAGCAATCAATTATTTGAGTTATGTTGTAAAATCAAAAGAAACACTGTATAGTTTGTCAAGAATGTTTGACATGAGTCAGGAAGAATTAATAGCATTGAATCCTGCATTGTCTGAAGGAGTTGTGGAAGGAATGAGTTTAAAAGTTCCTGCAACACTTGCCTTTTCTTCAGGAGCTAAAAAAGAATATGCAAAGTTATCAAAAAATACAGGGGTTAATTCCAGAAAAAAACTAACGCTTCTTTTGCCTTTTAATGTTTCTAAAATTGAAGGTGATACCGTTAATTCGATGGCGACACGCTTGAAAAAAGATAAATTTCTAAACATGACTTTAGATTTTTATGCGGGAGCTTTGATTGCTATAGATTCTGCCAAAACGCTAGGTCTTAACATAGAGGTGAAAATATTGGATTCTCAGGAAACGAAAAACAGCTCCAATGTTGCTTCATTAATCAAAGAAAATGCTTTAGGAAACTCAGATGCTATAATTGGACCTTTTTATCAAAGCAATGTCGAGAAAACTGCCGAATTATTGGTAACAAATGAAGTCCCAGTAATTTCTCCTTTGTCAAAAGACGCGGGTGTTTCCTACGCTAATATTTTTCAATCAGTTCCACCTCCAGATGTTGTTAAAAATGTTATGTTCGATTATATGCGATCAAAAGCAGGCAATATAATAGCAGTTGTTGATAGGAAAAAAGGCTCGGTTATTCAGTTCATCAAAGAAAATCATAAAGATGTACGATTCTCAACACTTACTGCAAATGGTGGAGTTTCTGCTGAAAATTTGAAAAGTCTGTTTGTAAAAGATAAGATAAACTATGTCGTGATGGAAACCGAAAACACGGGAATGGTAAAATCAACAATAGCGGCTATGATAAGCGCTATGACGACTTACAAAGTACAATTAGTTATTCTGGAACCAAATGAAACATTGGATACTGATGAAATAAATTTTGTAAATTTAACTAAATTGAAACTAACATATCCTTCAGTAAATCGTGAAAATGAATCTCCTGAAGCTTTAATTTTCGAAAAGGACTTTAGAAAGAAAAATAAGATAAATCCAAGTGTTTTTGCAGTACGCGGATTTGATATTACTTTTGATACTATGATGCGATTGTCACAAGGAAAAAAATATCAAGAAACAGTTGATTTTACGGCAACGGAACAAATAGATAATAAGTTTGAATACTATAAAAAAGAAGACGGCGGATATATGAATAAGGGAATTTATATTTTATACTACGATACGGATTTAACCATAAAAGAAGCGAATTAATGACATCAATAGTAACGTATTTAGGAGATTTACGAACGTCTTCCATTCATTTGCAATCAGGTGCCGAAATTCTTTCTGACGCTCCATTAGACAACAATGGAAAAGCCGAGGCGTTTTCTCCAACGGATACTGTAGCCAATGCCTTGGCAACATGTATGATGACCATCATGGGGATAAAAGCTCGAGATCTTGATTTAACAGGTTCTACCGCAGAGGTTATTAAGATTATGAATGCAGAGCCAAGACGTATTGCCGCCATAGAAGTTGCCTTTGAGATGTATGGAACTGCTCTGGTGAAAAATAGAACAATATTAGAACGAGCGGCAATGACCTGTCCCGTTTTCTTGAGTTTGCATCCTGAAGTCGAGAAACGAATTGTTTTTAACTGGAAATAAATAGAGTTGAGAAACAAGAAGAGGAAGTATATTCCTCTCTCTTGTTTCTTTTTTTAATATAAAAATGGATCAAAACCAAAAACAACTCATTAAGCTTGCTCATACTAAAATGCCTTTTGGCAAATACGAGGGCTGGTTTCTTATTGATATCCCTGAATACTATATTGTTTGGTACAGTAATAAAGGTTTTCCTAAAGGAGAACTAGGCGAGCAACTGAAATTAATTTACGAATTAAAACTCAATGGACTGGAAGAGTTAATTCGAAATATAAAAAAACGGTACCCAAAACCGATTTAATTTTCAATTTGACAATTTATAATTGTACTTTTGCCACGTTTTTTTACACAACTACAACACAAACAACAACAGAATGAATCAAACGAAATATATTTTTGTTACTGGCGGTGTGACTTCTTCTTTAGGGAAAGGAATCATTGCGGCATCTTTGGCAAAATTGTTACAAGCAAGAGGATACCGCACAACCATCCAAAAGTTTGACCCATACCTTAATGTAGATCCCGGGACATTAAACCCTTATGAGCATGGAGAATGTTATGTGACCGATGATGGTGCTGAAACGGATTTGGATTTAGGGCATTACGAGCGTTTTTTGAATGTTCCTACTTCGCAAGCAAATAATGTGACTACTGGAAGAATTTATCTTTCGGTTATTGAAAAAGAAAGAAGAGGAGAATTTCTTGGTAAAACGGTACAAGTTGTGCCTCACATTACCAACGAAATTAAAGAAAGAATGCAGTTGCTGGGAAATTCCGGCGATTACGATATTGTTATTACTGAAATTGGTGGTACCGTTGGAGATATAGAATCGTTACCCTATATTGAATCCGTTCGTCAATTGGTTTGGGATTTAGGGGAGCATAATGCCATTGTAATTCATCTCACTTTAATACCTTATTTGGCTGCTGCAGGAGAATTGAAAACAAAACCAACACAGCATTCTGTTAAAACATTGATGGAAAGTGGGATAAAAGCGGACATTTTGGTTTGTAGGACAGAACATGAGCTTTCTGAAGAATTACGCAACAAATTGGCTTTATTTTGCAATGTAAAAAGAGAAGCGGTTATCCAATCTATTGATGCTTCAACGATTTATGAAGTGCCAAGTTTAATGTTGGAAGAAGGACTAGATGTCGTTGCGTTGAAAAAATTAGATTTACCTAAAAAAGCGGCTCCAGACTTAAAAAACTGGAATACTTTTTTACGACGATTAAAAAACCCGAAGCATACCGTGAATATCGGTTTAGTTGGGAAATATGTTGAAATGCAGGATTGCTACAAATCTATTTTGGAAGCATTTATTCACGCTGGCGCAGCAAATGAAACTAAAGTAAATGTGATTTCGATTCATTCAGAACACATTGACCAAAGCAATATACAAGAGAAATTCTCTAGTTTAGACGGAATTCTTGTTGCTCCAGGTTTTGGAGAAAGAGGAATTGAAGGAAAAATTGATGCAGTTCGTTATGCGCGTGAAAATAAAGTGCCGTTTTTTGGAATTTGCTTGGGAATGCAAATGGCAATTATCGAATATTCCAGAAATGTTCTTGGTTATGCTGATGCAAATTCAACTGAAATGAATGAACATACTGCGCATCCGGTTGTAAACCTTATGGAAGAACAAAAAACGATTACGGATAAAGGAGGTACAATGCGTCTTGGTGCATGGAAATGCGACATCAAAAAAGATTCATTGGCCTATAAAATATACGGAAAAGAAACTATTTCAGAACGTCACCGTCACCGTTATGAGTACAATAGTAAGTACGTTGCGCAATTAGAAAATGCAGGATTAATTGCTTCAGGAGTGAATCCTGATACTGGATTAGTCGAAATTATAGAAATAGAAGACCATCCTTTTTTCATTGGGGTACAATACCATCCGGAATACAAAAGTACGGTAGCAAATCCGCATCCAATTTTTGTAAATTTTGTGGCAGCAGCAGTTCAGTCGAAAAAAAATAATATAAAATAACTCGGTTGTAACAAACCTAATACTTTAAACTTTAAACTTTTTTAATTACAATGGAACAAAGAAAATTTGACCTCAATTCGATTATAGGTTTTGCATTAATTTTTGTTATTTTGATCTTTATCATGTACCAAAATCAACCGGATCCGAAAGTGGTTGCAGCTGAAAAGGCAAAAAAAGAGTTGTCAATTAAAGAAGCTAAAGCAAAAGAATTAGAAGCTAAAACTGTTGAAAGAGCTACCGTTACAGTTGCGGCAACCGGAGATTCTACGCAATTGGCCCAGTTACAGAAAACCTTAGGAAATTTTGCATATTCAGCCACACTTCCGTCGGCAAAAGTAGGACTTACAACTATCGAAAATGAATTGGTAAAGTTGACAATTGCCAATAAAGGAGGATATATTGTTGAAGCTACCTTGAAAAAATTTGAGAAATTCAAGAAAGGTTCTGGAGAATTAGTTCAATTGGTAAAAGACAATAATGCGAATTTAAATGTACAATTACTGACTAGTGATAACCGTACTTTAAATTCGAAAGACTTGTATTTTGAACCTACTTTAACGAAAGTTGGAGCAGATCAAGTATTGTCTATGAAATTGAAAGCTGGAGCCAATGAATTCTTGGAATACAAATACATTTTGAAACCAAATGAGTATATGATTGGTTTTGATATTAGTTCACAAGGGTTGAATAAAGTTTTGAATACTACTAAACCGTTAGATTTAGAATGGGATTTAAAAAGTTACAGAAA
>RRZU010922758.1_pt1 | contig 16126 bp, 17 predicted proteins | sample 2165561 | NCBI WGS metagenome assembly RRZU01 (sample SAMN10456909, study PRJNA506462) | wastewater metagenome | isolation source: wastewater sludge | place: USA: Moscow, Idaho
AAGTGTCCTTGATGAAAATGTTGCAGTGCAGCAATTGGCTTATAGTATTAGCGGACGACGAAGCTGTCAAGTACCGGGGCACCCGCACCATCTAAATACCGTTGGATAATCGCTTGCTCCGTTTTCTGTGTTTCCTTCAATGGGGCGACCATGCGAATGGTAATCCACCAATTTCCTTTTTCGTCGGCTCGCAATACCGTTCTAGGATGCACCGATGGCAGGTCAAGAGCAGTATGCGCGCGCAGGTGTTCGTAGTGCGTTACGGCATCGTCCAAGAAAGTGGCAACCACCTCATCGCAAACCCTTTGAACGTTTTCTTTTTCGAGGGCGGGGTTTTTATTGGATCCGATTGGAATGGAAAAGGTATGAACCCCATACGACGAAGTAATGTGGTGGACGTGGACGGCGTCCGTTAACAGCATGCTGTGGGGAATGTAGATAAGTTTCCCGGTGTACATTTGCAGTCCAGGCGTTGTGCTGAGTTCCATCAACGTGGTGGATAGCAGTGTGATGTCAACGACGTCGCCTTTGTGATTTTTGACTTCAATGCGATCACCGATTTGGTATCGCTTCGAGGTGGTGCGAATCATACCGCCGATGGCGGCCATGATGACCTCTTTTGTTGCCAGCACAATGGCGGCCGTAATGGCCAAAAGAGAGACCATGAACGTTTTTAACTCGGTACTCCAGACTAATACGATGAGGAAAATCGCGAGGCCCGCAACGCTATTGCGAATGGACACCACTTTTCGGCGGCGCTCGGTGATGTTGATTCCATCCGGAACGGCCGATAACAGATACCGGCGAATGGTTACCGCCAAAAAGCCAATGGTAAGGGTCAACAGAAAGTTGGTTAGTATCTTGTGTTGAGTTTGAAAATTGATGAAATGGTTAAGCCATTCAAGAAGAGTGGTCATATTGGCGGGAAAAGTAAATGGCGCGGGGAGGTCATCGTGCTCCGCACGATGGCGCTGAATGTATGAGTTTAAGCCATTCGAAGGGCTTCGTCCAACGCGGCGGGGGAGAGATTGGGAAAGAAGGGTTGCAGATCGAGCATAGCCGGTGGCTCTTGCAACGTGATGCATTGGGCACGAGCTGGTTTTTTGAGATCCACCATCAGCACATGCCACTCCCCATCGTCGGACAGCACAATGGCGATGTGGTAGTCTTCTGTACGATGGTCTTGGAGCCATACGCCGTTCACCGCGAGGTATTGTCCATTTACGTATAGGCCGTGCAGTTGGCCTATTTTAGGACCTTGCAACGCAACGGAATTGAACGCACTCGCAATGTCCTTGTTCTGCAGCGTGGTGCGCAATGCTTCAAGAGCATGGTCCGCATCCAACTCCTGGGCGAGTTCTTGGATTGCGTTGGTGTCGTAGGCACCCAGCAAGAGCCAACGCTCGGTTAGGTAATGCGCGGAGCCCCACCGTTTTCTGGCGGCGTCCAGAAACTTGTTGTCGAGCCAAATCCGGTTGGCGACGGCGTATTGGGCCGCCTCGATGTCCGACCACTCCGGATTCAGAACATCTTTCAGGGCACGCATCTTGATTAGAATTTTGGCTTGCTCGTGAGCTTCTTTGGGTTCCAGTGGGTGGTCGGAGATTGGTAAAGCGTGCAGGATCACCCCATTCCGCGAGCAGATGGCTTGCGTATCCGAGTCAATTTGTAGAGACCAGACAAAGGGCATATCGTTAAAGCATATTGCAGCGACCTATGGTTTGGCAAGGGAGGTGGTTTTATTGCATTTGGATACATGAACGGGCATCGGGGGCGAGCCGCTCAACTTCGAAACGCCGAGGAGGAGCGGGAGCTCCCCGCTATAAGGTTACTTCCGTTGGTGTTGCTTTCTGGATACAGTAGTTCAGATGTTTCCCCGCTTGCCTCCGCTGAATTGGTCTACGTACGCCGTTGTTGCGAGTCTGGGTGTGTTGGTGTGTTATGCCTTGGAGACCGCCTGGTGGAGTTATCTTGGGTGCCTGGGTCTCGTTGTCGCGGTGATGGGGTGGTCGGTTTTTGCAGCACGCCGTCTGCAAATGGGCCAGTTTCGTTACGTCAAAATGAGGGGGCTGGATATGGCATGGGAACAGCGGGAAGCTGTTCGGGAGCACATGACACCCAGTACGTTTCAAACGTTATACGAGAGCCGCTTGTACAACGCGCAGTGGCGCCATGAATTCTTGGCCATGTTGGGCCAGGCTTCCTGGATTGGGATTACGGACCATTTTACGCAACCGCATACGTTTCGTTGGGAACTCCGGTGCGTGCCACCGTCCACATGGGACGCGGATGATCGTTTTTGTGTGTATATCGCGTTGCTCGCTTGTTTGCCGGATCGCCATCCGTATGAATTGCGCATCGATGAACATGCGATTGAAATCAAGAATGGGGCGGCATTTACCCCAAATATACCCCGTGCGTATACGGAGGCACCGGTTGTTACGCTGCAGTTTTGGAATTTTTTTCAACGGCACATGAACGTCTTGATGGATACCCATATCGCGTTTAATCCCCCCGTATTCGAATACGGATTGGCCGTTGATGTGGACATGAATTTCCCCGCAGAATTCTTGTTAATCGATGGGGGCGCGTTGCACGTTCGTGAAGAGAATGAACGGATTTGTGTTCGCGTTGTGGATGCGCGAGGCGTTCTCGCGCGGGAACAGGAATACGCGACGCCCAATGCGTTTTGGTGGGTTTGGCGCAATGCAATTGCGCCAACAAAAGAGGATGGACTCGCAACAGAACAAAGCCCGGCGGACCGGGCTGTTGAAGGTTAATGGGCATGTTTCTTGTGGCTTTTCCACACCTTGTGTAATTCTCGTACCACCACCAGAAGGCTTTGTTTCATGGTGCGATTGTTGATGAGATTTAACAATGCGTCCACGGAAGCACGATACGCGTAATCTTCCTGTTCGAAATCTTTGAAGGCGTAGAGAATGGACATGGCCCACTGCAAGCGAATGTTGGAGGGTTCTGTCATCGTGCGACGGTACGCATCCAACGCAGGATGCGGGTGAGCCGCGTAATACTCTTGAGCGATGCGGTGCAGGTCTTCCAGCGATTCGGTCAATGCGATGGTGAATGGATTGACCGTGATGTACTCGCCTCGATACATGGCGTCGACCTTTTCGTCGTCGTTCGACCAGAACCAGTAAAATTCACGGGCGGTGGATTGGTAAAAATGCTTCAGTTCAGGCTGGGTGAACATGGCCAATTTTTCGTCCACCAGGATACCGTAGACGCGGCTGTCGTGAGGGATTTTCTCCAAATCCCGCAGAAGGGTGGTTAAGAACGTTTTCCGACGCAATAGATTGGACTCGTCAGCGCCCAAGTTGTGCAGGAGGGCCAGATAATTGTCGAGCGCGAGTTGGTTACTAGCTGAAAAAGGATGGTGCATGACAAGGATGAAAATATGATTTAGGATGGCATAAACTGTTCTTCTTTACCAAACAATCATGCGCACTCCTCTCTACCTTGCTCCTATAATGGCTGCGGTCATGATCTTGAGCGCCCACGCTCAAACCAACGACGATGATCAGGATGTGGGCTACAAGGTGGTGGACGGGCAAGTCTACATTTATGACAAGGAGTCGCCGACCTCCTTGCACTTGCTTCCTGGGGTCAAACCCTCCGAGATCGCAGGAAAAGTCGATAGGCCCCATCCAACCCACCATGCGGCACCCCATGGGACGACGGTCGTTGTTCCTGCGGCTCCGCGCGGAGCTTACGGTGCGCCCACTCGAAGCCATAGGACATCCAACACGGCATTGCCATCGATTACCTTTTCGGAACCCGCCTACAGCGGCTCGGGTGTTGGATACGGGACTCAAAAACCCGCAAATCCCATTGGAGGGTTGCCTACGTATCCGGGAAAACAATAACGGTTCGGTGGGCCCTCGACGCGTTCAAGGCGAGGGCGTTCCTTCTTTTTCAATTAGAACTTCCGCGCACACGGTCCAATGCGTCCACAGCGGCTCGCAGTGTTCATAATCCACCTTGATTTGAACATTTCGCTCGGTTGATTCAATGGTCAGATTGTCGGCGTTGACTACGCCGCTGATTCCTTCAAACATCACCCGCGAATTGAACAAACTCTTAATGTCGCTGGGCTTGGTGGTTCCTTCTTTCAGGATACTCGCGACGATGGTGTTCACTTTGTATTTTGTGTACGGAATTTGAATGAAGCCACGCGCGTACGCAAGGGCGAGCACCACGATGACCCCGACAGCGATAATGGAGGAAAGGGAGAACCCGCGTTGATGGCAATAGGGTGAGCGCATAAAAAATCCCGAAAACAGTATTGCCATCTTGATGTTCGGGAGTCTTTTCGTCTATTGTTGTGCCGGAACAACGAAAAAGCCGCCCAGGGAGGCGGCTTTTTAAGAGCGGGCGGCTTGATTACAGCGTAGCGCGGAAAGCGTCCAGTTTGGCTTGGACGTCATCGAGGTCGTTGATGAGCACTTCGGGATCATCTTGAGGATTCAGCATGGCCACCGCGACACGGAGTTCGGTCAGCAGAGCGACAGGGTCGTGGTCGGGGTCCAGGATATCGATGGAGAATACGCCCACGTTGTCCGCCGGATCGGCGAGGTCCACAACGGCAAAGGCGGGAGCCTCCACCACTTCGTAGAAAACACCAGCGGCATCTTCACGCTCCACGAGAGGCGCCGAAGGCACGTAAGGCAGGAGGTTGTTCACATCCACCAGGAGCTCGTCGTCGGACAACGACACGCCCAGGGTTGCGCGACGGGCGTTATAGAACACGGTGGTGCCCAGAAGAATGTTGAATTCCACCTTGATGTCATCCGACGTGCCCGAGGACGTGGAGTCGATGACCGCCAGGCGAGTACCGCGCACGCCGGGGATACGGCAGCGGATAGCCCATTTCGTAACGTTGTCGTGCAGTTCTTGAAGGTCATCTTCATTGACGCTGGCAAAGGTCAGGCGCACCGTCGTGAAGGATGGCAGTTCATCGGCATGGTGTGCGGGCGCGCGATTCGGAATCACATTGGAGTCGGCCAGCACATTGGCCGGGATGTATTGGGCCACTTGGGGGATGCCCAGCATCGAGGCCAGGGATTCCAGCGAAGCCATGCCGATTTGAATGCCACCGGGCGCGTGAAGAATGTGCATGAAAAAGTCCTTGGTGAGTGAAAGTTGATACGCTCTATTGTATAGGAAATGAGGCCGGAAGTAAAGAACTTTTGTTATTCGGCTTCGAATTCAACCAAATAGCGCAGGTTGGCTTGCGAAGTCCGGTACACGATCATTTCGTTGTTTTGGACCCCGCTGTCGCCCGCTTTGGCGAACGTGGAGTCAAATCCAGAACGGGGCAGACTATGACGGGATGCCGAGGTCGGTGTATAGGCATTGCCCATCGCAACGTCCGCGAGAAACATGAAGCAGTTGTTGTCTTTCGCGCCGCCGTCCCAATAGCCGTAGCTGTAGTTGAGCGATTTGGTGGCTTGGTCGCTGAAATAGAGGCCGTCTCCAAACATGCGCCCGGTAATTTGAATCGAGCCATTGCTTTTGGGAATGATCAGGCCGCTCTTGAAAATGGACAGCACGTTGTGCACGCGTGTGCCATGCCACAGCCGTTGAACGTTATTCATCAATGCACCGTCTTTTTGGAACGCGTCGTGCATGGCGTCAATTTGCAGTTCGTAGAAACGCACTGGTTTCAGGTGGCGGGACACGTGTTGGCGATTGACACCCTTTTTGTAAAAGGCCTGAATTTCCGCGATGGTTTTCTTGTCCTCCAGTACTTTGAGGACCACGTTGAACGTTTGGGGTGCTTTTCCATTTTGAGCAGCGGCTGCCGCGTCCACTTGTTGCTTGGCGAGGCTCACCGAGGACTCCAGTTGGTCAAGCAGTTGGGATTGGCGGGTAATCGCGTTGGCGTCGCTAAAGAGAATGTGATGCCACCCACGGGCAGAACCCACCTTCTGCGGTACGTACATCAGATATTCGTTCAATTTCCCCACGAACTTGGGGTTGTCGTAGTCGTGTTTCTTGACAAACGTGTCGAACGTACCCAGCAACTTGCGGGCTGCCTCGATGTTGTCGAGGGTAACGACACCCAGCGGCGTGGAGATGATACCGGTGCTGAGGTCCAGGTTCATCTGACCACCCGAGGCTTGCAGGATTTGGTGGCGGTTGGCCTGGGCCAAACGTTTGATGAGGGCCTCCAGCACGGGATTGCCCGCCGCCAGTTCGGTCGTTGCGACATGGGATACGGCGGACGCGGCCACCGTTTGGGCGGATGCCTTTCCGACCACCGCAATTTCTCGATAGCCCTTGTTGGTCTTTTCACGAATCTTGGACTCCATGCCGTGTTTGCCAATACCGGCGAACATTTTGGACTGCCCGTCGGCACCGACACGACCCCATCGGCATAGGCAATCGCCATTGTCGTGGAGGGTGGCTTCCCAGAATTTATTGTTGTTCGCGACGGCATCCGTCAGGACTAGCATGCGTTGTTCGGTGATGGTGCTCATGCTGATAATTATACAACAAAAGCTATAGTCGTGCAACAAAAACTCTGGTGGCAAACCCAATTTTTTAAAGCCGAATAACGTAAGACTGGCGCTTAGTGGCGAAAAGCTCCGCCCTCGGCTTGCTTTGCCTTAGACTGAAGGTATCAAGCAGGAGAAGGTTGTGTTGAAACATGTCATTATGGGGCTTGGCGCCCTTACGATTGCCTTGGGTGCGACGGCCGTGCCCATTCATAAATGGACCGATGCGCAGGGCAATGTGCACTACTCCAATGTTCCGCCTGTTGGAGTGAAGAAAACGGAGATGATGGAGTACCAGGGAGTCGGAAATACGAGCGCGATTACGCGTAAGGAAGGCGACGAGAAACCGAAGGACGACAAGCCAGACCCCGAATTGGCCAAGAAATTGGCGGAAGAAAAAGAAGCCGCCCGCCAAAATTGCGTGCGCTCCAGGGAAGGTGTTCAGATGCTGGAGTCGGGGGTGCGTATTTCCCGTTACAACGCCAAGGGTGAGCGGGAGACCTTGGATGATAAAGGCCGAGAAGAAGAATTGGAAAAAGCACGCAAGGCTGTGAAGGATTGGTGCAATTAATATGGAATACACGCAGATTGAATCGTTGGTGATTACTTCCGAGGGACGTCGGCAGATCGGGGAGATGGCGGCAGCGGAGGGCTTGGATTCGGTTATCTCGCAACATCTGGCCTTGCTTGATCTTTCGGATGAATGGCGTTGGGAAATTGAAAGTGCTCGGTTGGAGAAGCTCCGGGATATGGCGGAGAAGGACGGAGACGCAGGGCAGTTGTATCAGGATGCGGACAAGCGAATGAAACGCGCATTGCGGGCACAAGGCGTGGAAGTGGAAGCCGCCGTGGAGGAGCCTGGACTTGAGCCGGGCCTTGAAACGGGAGCAGCCCCGGCCGATCCGAAACCGGTCTATTCCACTACGGAATTAGGTTTTTGATCGTTTGACACAGCTTATTGACATCATGCACTCTCGATATAGCCCGCCCTCAGGATTTTTTATGAAAAAAGCTCTTCTTGTACTTGCTTTGTCTGCTATTTCCGCCGCGTCGTACGCAGCGGATCCTGTTTTGTTGCGTATCAGCCATGTAACCACAGCCGGCTCGCCCAAGGGCATGGGGGCGGATAAATTCAAGTCGTTGGTGGAGAAAAACAGCAACGGAGAAATCCGGGTTGAGGTATACCACGCGGGAACGAAATTTGGGGACCGTGAGGAGATGAAGGCGCTGGAAAAGGGCGAAGTGGAGATGCTGGCTCCGTCCGTGGCGAAACTGAACGTGTTCTACAAGAACGTGGCGGATAACCCATGGGTTGTTTTGGAAATGCCCTTCTTGTTCAATTCGTTGGAGTCGGTGAGCGCAGTTGAAAAAGCGGGCGTCATCGAAGAAATGAACCAGACATTGAAAGTGTCGTATGCTTCGGTGGCGGGGTTTTGGGATAACGGCTTAACGTATCTTTCGACGCCGTACAAGATGACGAAATGGGAAGATTTTCAAGGGTTGAAAATGCGTATCCAGCCTTCCTCCATTTTGAAGGCTTCCGTGGAATCCTGGGGTGCCACACCTCGTGTGCTGGCGTATGGTGAATTGGGAACGGGTACATTTTATGGCTCGGTCAATTCGTCGTTCAACCCGCCCAGCAACGTCCTGGGCTCCAATTTGATGACAAGCCAGCGGTATTTGTACCGTACCAACAACGCGTACCTGGGCTACGTGCTGCTGTTTAATCGTAAGTGGTGGGATGGGCTGAGTCCCGCTCATAAGGCGGTTATTTCCAAGTCGTTGGAAGAAACCCGCTCGTTCCAAGCCGCTGCCGCGCGCAGTGAGAACGACCGCGCCGAAGAACGGATTCAAAATACCGGCTCGATGCGGGTGGTGGATATGGACCCCGCGTTGTTGGCGCGCATGAAGAAAGAATCGGAGCAGGTGGTGAAGGTATTGAGTCCGAGCCAAAAAGCCTACTACGACAAAATCAAGGCGGCGGTTGCCAAAGCCCCCAAGAAATGAACACAAGCCCGGGTCCACCGGGTTTTTTTTATGGCGAAGAGGGAGAAACAAACGTTTATGGGCCGTTTTCGGACTATCCGAGATGCCGAGTAGAACGGTTTGACCGAAATTCCTGAATGGAATCAACATCTTACACGGTGGTGGTGTCTGTTCTTGCTTAAATGTGGCGCTACGTGGCACGATGTAGCACATGACCGCACCTAATTTCAAAACGACGCCCGAAACGGACTGTACCGTTCGTGCGCGTGTGGATCAGCAAACCAAGGAGCAGTGGGAGGCATGGTGCGATCGTGTCAATATCACTCCCAGCCAGGCTTTGCGCTGGTTGATTACCATGCATCTGTCGGACCCCTCCAAGGTGTGGGATTGGCTCGCCGCGCAAGATAAGGGTGTCGCGGATGAGAAGAAGGGAGACGCATGATGTCGTTGAACCCTATTCATTTGGCGGATTTGCGGAAATCCGGTCTTTCCGACACCACCATTGCCAGCATGGGCATTGAGTCCCTGGACGGCATGGCATTGGCCATTGGTGTGCAGGGCGCGAGCCACGCGCAGAAAGCGTACGCGGCGACAGGCTACGCGATTCCGTATCTGGACGAGCATGGCCATCGGATTGCCACGCGGTTTCGTATGTTCTGGACCATTCCCACGGATGACACGCCGAAGTATCTGTCCGCATACGGCCAGGACGGCGCCTTGTATCTTCCGCCAGGCCTCCCAGCGTTGCTTGCGCAACACGATTACGTGGTGATTACCGAAGGGGAGAAGAAAGCGGCGAAAGCGGTGCAGGAAGGTATTCCCTGCGTTGCGTTGGCGGGGGTGCACATGTGGTTCGACCCGGTGTCGCGGAAGGTCGATAAGCTGATGGGCCGTTCTCTGTCGTATTTGACGAAGCCGTTGGATGCGTTGCGTCAATTGGCCAAAACGAAAAAGTTGGTGATCGCGTTCGATTCGGACAGTTCCACGAATCCGCAAGTCCATGCGGCGCGTTACATCTTGAAGGACGCGTTGTTGTACCACTGCGCGGATTGGGCGCGGGTCATGGATTTGAGTTTGGATGGCATGGACCACCAGCGCAAATGGGGGTTGGACGATGTGTTGGAAGACCCCGTGCTGGCGCTGGCATTGCGTCAGCGCCTAACCGAAACCTTGGCGAAGAACAGCATGCCGTTGGTTCCATTGGTGCAGTTTGCGTACGGACAAACTGCGGATGGCAAGCCGCTGCAGTATGTGGTTCCGAATACGCCATTCAGCGCCAAATACAACATTCATGAAGTCCTCAAGGAAGTGGAAGGAGACGATGGAACGGTGCAGCGCAAACGCATTTGTACTACCCGAGTTTGGCTGAGCCGGTTGGTTCAGTCGGCGGATGGGGACAACAAAACGTTGTACGAACTCGGATACATCCCGTTGGATGGGCGTGAGCCAAAATACATGTCGGGCTCTGCAGATTTGATTCGTCTTGGTCGTACTTCTGACGATCCCCTGGCGGAGCATGGTGCTCGGGTGCTGGCGAAGGAAAAACCCTTCCTGGAAGAATTTCTGAACGATTGCCAGACGTACGGTGTTCGTTCGGGCAAGATTCCTCGTGTATGGGGTACACGTCGCCGTGGTTGGGTGGACGCCTTGGGCGATCTCAAGTCGGCTGGTTACGTGATGGCCAACCGTGTGCTGACGAAAGACCATATTTACGCGACGGAGGGGCGCGATATTCCGTTGCTTCCCGTGGACACGGGTTCGGATGGTGCGTTGCGCGAGGCTTTGGTGGCCAAGGGCGAATACGGTATGTGGCGCGATGCCATGCGCCATTACGTGCTAGGTGCACCGCTGCCCGCGTTGCTGGTGGCGTCGTCGATGGCGGGCCTGTTTCGACGTTGGTGCCCCGACTCGGAGAACTTCATTGTGCATCTATACGGGGAGTCGTCGCATGGAAAAACCACGGCCATGCGGGCGGCAGCATCGTGCTGGGGCACTCCGGACAAACTGATCGACAACTGGCGCAGCACGGACAACGGCTTGGAGCGTCGATGCGCGGCCCGCAACGACATGGTGATGTTCCTGGATGAAGCCGGTATGGCGGTCAACGAAGACATCATCAAAAACTCCGTGTACATGATTGGGAACGGCGGGGAAAAACTGCGTGCTACCAAAGATGCCATGGACCGCGTTACACGCCGTTTTCAATTGGTGGCGTTGTCCACTGGGGAAAAGCAGCTTCTTCGGGATAGCAAATTTGCGGGTCAAGAAGTGCGGGCGCTGGAGTTGCACGCGGCAACGTTTGGTCCGAACCTTTGGCCCACGTTTGCGAACGGCGCCGATGCGGAAAAATTCAATGCGTTGATGAATGCCAACCACGGCTGGGCGACGGAGCGGGTGGTTCAGGCTATGCTGGCAGCGTTGGCGAAAGACCCGATGGTGCTGCACAAAGAGCATCAGCATTTTACGCAGATGCTGCGGGCCACCATGTCCCCGACAACGCCAGCGCACATTTTGCGCCGGGTGAAGCATTTTGGCCTGTTGTTGTTGACGTGGAGCTACATTTTGGAATTTGCCCTGGAATGCACGCCCGAAGAATCCAAAGCTCATATGGACCAGTTGGCGGTGCAAGTGGCCAGCCATGCGCTGCAGTTGGAAACCGACCAGTTCAAGGGTGGGGAAAACGAAGGCATTCTTCAGCACTTCATGGACCAGTTGGCGTTGAATCAGATGAAGTTTGTGTCCAGCGATGAAGATGGGTACAAAAATGAAATTTACGGCCTTGTTAAAGACCGGAAGGTTCATGTGATTCCTTCCGGATTGGCGAAGATTGTCGCGCCGTTTGATAACGCGCGGGTGGTTCACATTGCGGATTTAGTCGGCGCCTTGGTTTATACCCACGGCAAAACCAAAACAACCAAAAAGGTGAGCACCCGTATCGGAAAATTGCGAACCGATTGTTATGTGTTTGATTTGGACCGCATTGAAAAAGTTTTGGGATTGGAGAAATCGTAATGGAAAAGATGAATCCGGATCAGGTGGCGCTGGTGTTGTTGGTGTTTGCCTGGATTTGTGCGCGGTGGGCGCATCTGGTGTCGCTGAAGGTGCCGGATTGGCTACGGGCCGACTGGCAATATCAGGCGGAATCCTTTCTCGCGGAAAAGGACACGGTCATGGACCCGGAGGCGACCGACGTGCTGGCGGAGACAGCTAATGACAGTGGTGAAAAAGATGACGCTCCGCGAGCGCCCCGTTCGGCGCCACCCGCCTATTCCTGGTGGACTCCAGTACGGGCTCCGCATTTGCGCGATGGATTGCATCGATGGGGTTGGCTTCCTTTTATTGGACCGGTGTTGAATAAGGATTGGCGCGGCCTGTGGAGCGAGGTGTGGGTGATTGTGCTGTCGATGCTGTTGCTGGTGGTTACTGAAACCGTGGCATTAACTGGTGCAGTTCCTCGTTTGGGCTACGGCTATGTTGTGGGAGGTATCGTGTTGATCGCCTGGTTGCAGGCATTGACTAATGTCGACTACAAAACGCAATTTTTGCCGGATATGATGACTATTCCATTGCTATGGCTTGGACTTTTTATAGCGGTGAGCAGCAATGGTCTATTGTCAAGTACCTTGGCGGTTCAAGGTGTAATTGTTGGGTATGGCATGCTGTGGGCTCTAAGCAAGGCTTTTGAGTTGCTTCGTAAAAAGCAAGGCATGGGCGGGGGGGACATGAAATTGATTGCGGCCATTGGAGCATGGACAGGGGCGCAAGGCGCGCTGTTCTCTTTGGGGCTCGCATCATTCTTGGGGCTTGGTTTTGCCTTGGTGTTGGCCCTTCGTCGAAAAAATTTCAATAAGTTTGCGTTTGGGCCGAGTATTGCGACAGCGGGGGTGATTATGTATATTGCCTTGCCGTATTTTCATTTAGCCCTCTCAAAGATGGGCGCAGATTAAGAACATGCCCATTTGACGGCTTGGCGTAACGGCCAGATCGTACAATGGAATCATGACGTTTACCTACACTCCTGCCGAGGAAAGTGCTTGGCTGGCACTGAAGCCCATGCTGTCGACAGCGCAAGGGCAGTTGAATCCGGACCTGGCTCGTGAGTACATCCGAGCCGCCAATGCGGGGTTGCCATCGTACGATACGAGTAGGGACTACAGCGGTCGGTTGTTGGCGTTGACCGTGCTGTTGAAAAAACATCCGGAGTACATTCCGGACGTGTTGCCCGCGTTGTATCGAGCTTGCTACGAAACGGAGTCGGTGCGGCAAATGCTCACGCAAATGGAGCCATCCCAGTTGGTGCCCACCTTGATTCAACTCTTTGGCTCTGAAAAAGAGTTGGGTACGCAAGTGGCCTTGATGATGGACATCGGACGATACGGTCGCAGTCAAGATGTGGAGCAACTGAACTTATCCAAATTGCTGAAGGTCAAGCCAGAGCGGCTTCTCAAGGCATTGAGTCCTACAGCATCGACTTGGGATGACTTCATGGTCTTGGCTGGAAAATTGCGGAATCAACCGGAGACGACCGAGCTGGCGCATCAAATTGCGTTGAGTGTTGGCTTGCAAATTGCATTGGATAAGTCGTTGCCGCGCCATGAGGCATGCCAGCAATACAATTGGCTTGAGGTCGCGCGGCGCTGGAAGAAGCACGATTGGGAGTGGGACCCGGTCGATGTCTTAACACGCGCGCGCGGACGTGTTAAGGGTATGACATTGGGAAGCGATTTGTTGGTATCGTTTGCCTTGCCGGGGCATCCCGTTCCCGACAAAGCAGCCTTGCTACTCAAACGAATGGCAGACGATACATCCTGGATGAGCGATGTACTGGATCGTGGAGAGAACAGTGCCATGCGGGTGTACATGACTACATCGGAGCGTCATGTGCAACTGGCTTGTTTGGAGTATTTCAATGCGCGAGGACCTGAGTGCCGTATTTTGGAACATGGATGGCGTCAAACCACTCCGCAAGAATTGGCGTTGACGACACAAAAATTGGTCGACGATGTGTTGCTTCCGGAGGGTTGGACGCAGGCAAAGGTCTTGAGCCATGACCGGGCCAAGGACGGGTCTCTTCCTTGTGCGGTATTGTCCAATACGGCACTGTTTCGCGCGCTGCTGTTCTCGAAACTTCCTATGGGCGACATGGATTTGGCGTGCCGGACTATTGCCAACCGGTGGATGCACGAATTCAACAAGGATTTGGGATCATCGCATGACTACCGGCATCCGTTGATTGAGGAAACATTATCGGCGTTGGGTACGCCTATGCCGGAGGAGACGCGAAGTGCGATTCGCGCATCCACGGGATTCAAGCAACTGCTGCTGTACTCCGCCTATATGTACGCACAAAACCCTTACTGGACCAAATACGTGTACGACTTCATGCCCAATGTGGAGAAAAAGCCCCTTGGCATGCTGCCTTTGATGTATCCCGAGCACAACGCGGTGTGGGCTGGGATTCAATCCCAAGTCTTGGCCGGAAAAACGAATTTCGAGGATGCGTTCGGAATTCTGGCTAAGGTGTTGTTTGACAAGGAATTGTCCTTCTCGCAGTTGCGGGCATTGAAGGACACGATTGGTTCTTCCGCCGAGGACATCATCGCGACTCTTATCGCACCCCAGGATGAGCTTATTCTGGACCAGGTGGATTTTGGCGCGTTTCAGATTACGTAGCTCGCAGCGCGGGTGTTACGGGCGCGATCAGCATCGTTTTCATACGCGCAAGTGCTTGTTTTTCCAATTGACGGATCCGTTCAAGCGAGACGGAATGGTGAGCGGCCAAGTCCGCAAGCGTGGCGGGTGGCTCCTGCAAAAATCGGGCGTGGATGATGTGCGCCTCTCGTTCAGGAAGTTCCGTCATCCGTTGGAGCGCCTGGTTGCTTAACCGTAGCGTTTGGGCCTGTTCCAAATCGGATTCAGGGGTCGCGGCACTGGCCATGGCTTCGAGCGCATCCAGCGTCGCGTCCGTTCCCGTCATGTAGTTGTCCATCTCGCGGACTTCATCTTCGGGAATGTTCAATGTCGTGGCGATGGCTCGAATATTCTCGTTGAGGGGAAGCGCCTGATTTTTGAGTTTGCGCACATTGAAAAACAACTTTTTGCGCGCGTCGGTGGTTGCGGCCTTGACGATTTTCCAGTTGCGTACAACGTATTGTTGAATCTCGGACTTAATCCAAGGAAGCGCCCATGAAAATAGACGCACTCCCTGCAGAGGATTGTAGTCTTTGACGGCTTTCATTAGGCCGATGGTGCCTTCTTGGATGAGGTCCATGATGGGCAAGCCGTATCCCGCGTAATTGCGAGCGACGTAGACCACGCCACGCAAATTGGAGTACACCAGGGTTTGAGCGGCGTACACGTTGTTGTTTTGCGTGAAATCGATCGCGAGCCGGTGCTCGTCTTCTTCGGTCAGTACAGGGTACTTGTTCATTAGCCGAAGATAGTCTGGAGCAATGCGGTCGGAACTGGGTACCACCGCAATGGGGTTCAAGGCAATATCCATGATCCCATTTTATCGAGGGTTTACCCTCGCGTCAAGGATGATTCGGACGCATTAATCCGTTTCGGCGGGCCCGACATCCAGCCTCAGTTTTTTCCATAATTGTTGGATTTCGCTGGGCGTCAAATGGAGGGATACACCGTTCTTGGTGATAACCGTATTCGTATTATTCCAGGAAACATGCACCGAAGGGGGTGTTGATTTTCGAAGAACTGCAACGTGAGAAGCCAGGGATCCTTGAGGAAAAGAGCCATCGCGGCGAACCGGGATTAACGTTTTAATTCCGGAAGCCGTAATGGTGTACCCGTCGCGATGCTCTTTTACGAGACCTTGATGCGCAAGGGAGTCGAGAACGGTTTGGCAGGATGTGACGTCCATGGCCAGCGTGGCATTTTCAAAAATGGTCTGGACTGATGCATTGGGATGACGGTGAACAATCCGAAGCACCTCCATGTAAAGGTCCAGGCTTTCGGTTTCGTTATCAAAGTTCAGGCTCATGGTGGACAATCCTAGATATTCTTGGGTCATGGTAGCGAAATGGAGGGGGCACCTCCATAATTCGACTCGGGTGCGTTCTGGGCACTGCGTTGAAAAAAGGCGATCATCTTGGGTGAATGGGAGCGGGCGAGCAGTTCATCCCAGGCTGGAAGCTCGGCCTGATACATTTTCCATAATCGGGCATTGTGCAGGCTGTGCCGCATGTTGATTGCGCGGTCCGCCAATTTGATGTCGATGGCTTGAGGTTGTTGCAACAATTGGTGATAAATCGCCAGTTGTCGGTCACGCCGATTGGAACCGACACCTGTGCAGGCTTGAACCAATCGGGTCGTTTCTTCTCCGTAACGATGTTGGTGGTAGTCGAGGGGGTAGTCGGTGTCTTCGAATAAATCGTGATGCCATGCGGCGATACGTTGGGCTAAGGTTGGATTTTCGACGTATTGCTCCACGGCGTGCGCGACTTCCCAGCAATGCAAAATATAAGGGCTCTCCGGATTATTGTGTGGAAATCTAACATAGGGTCTTGTGTTTTTCCCTATGTGCGGTTAACCTGACAACGTGTCCAAGAAAACGTCGTCTTCCGTTGCCACGTACACTCGGAGCTACTTGTACCAGGTGGATCCGC
>RRZU010442962.1_pt1 | contig 16125 bp, 5 predicted proteins | sample 2165561 | NCBI WGS metagenome assembly RRZU01 (sample SAMN10456909, study PRJNA506462) | wastewater metagenome | isolation source: wastewater sludge | place: USA: Moscow, Idaho
GGCGTTGGCGCCGAGGACGGCGGTGGCTGGGTCGTCGGACTCCTGGGTGAGGGCTTTGGTAAGTAGCGGTTCGATGTCGTCCCAGTCGACGTCGTCGAAGGAGCGTTGGAGGCCGGTGGGGTCGGAAAGCTCGACCGCTCGCTTGGGGTCGATCAGCGATCCGAGGGTGTCGGCGTCACGGAAGAGGATGTGCAGGCGGACGAGAGCGTTTTCGAGCTGGGGGTCGCCGCCGGCCAGCGCCTTCCACTCGTCCACCGGTGCTTTGACGGGGATGCCGGAGCAGGCGACGTGGGGGACGGGGAGCTCGCGCCAGCCGCCGCCGGACTTCCACGCGGTCAGGGCGACGGCGAACATGGCGATCTGGACGCAGCGGGGGTCGAGCTCGAGGCCGAACAGGTTGTCCCGCAGCACCGCGTCTTGCGCCGCGACCGGGCCGAGGCCTTCTTCTTCGGCGCGCATTCGCCACAACATGTCGAAGGCTTCGACCAGGAAGTGCCCCGATCCGCAGCAGGGGTCCATCACCGTCACCTCGGCGACGGTGGCGGGCCAGCCGGCGAAGGCGCCGGCGGCGGGGTGGCCGTCGTCGTCGAAGCGCAGGTACTCCCAGGTCTTCACCAGGGGGCTGTCGGGCCGGCGGGCCGCCCACCAGGCGCCAAGTGAGTTCTCGAGCAGGAACCGGACCATGTAGTTCTCGGTGAACAGCTGGGTGACCGGTCCGAGGTCGGCGCCGCCGATCTTGCGTTCGGAGTTGTTGACCTCGTCCTTCTTCTCCTTCTGCCAGAACTGGTACACCCACCCCAGGGCGTCGTCGGCCTTGAACACCTCAGCGGGAAGGCTTGCCACGATGCCTTCGAGGGCGGCGCGTCCCTCGGGGGCGAGGCGCAACTGCACACAGGGGTCGTCCAGGCGGAAGATGCCCGGCAGGATCTCGGCCGCGAACCGTCCCGCGACTGCCCAGCCGTCCGGCTCGCCCATCTCTGCGGCGAGCTCGTCGCATTCGGCCAACGTGACCGGTGCCCGGTAGGTGGGGTGTATCAGCAGGTTGTTCTCGGCCAGGAACCGGGCGAACAACATCCGGTGCCACTGCTCGAACGCACCCTCGGCCACCAACAGCTCGACGGATCCGTCGGCGTCGCCCAGCTCACGGGACTTGGCTCGCAACCCCCGCCGCAACACTCGCTGGCCCTCGTCGAGATGGCCCGGCACCTGCTTGTCGGCCACCCCCAACGAACCGATCGCCGCCCGGGCCGCCGCCTCCGCCTCACGCCGCCCCCGGACACACGCGTCCTCCAACACCTTCCGTAAGCCCGACGACAGGACACTCATGAGTGCGACTCCATCAGATGATCACGGTCTCGCCGGCGTCGACGTGCTGCATCAAGCGGGTGCGCAGGTCGGAGAGGTAGACGTCGACTTCGACCTCGGACCTGATGGTGGCCTGCGCCAGCGTCAACGAAACGCTCTTGGGCTCGAGGCGCTTCGCGGCGGCGGTGCGTGCACCGGCAACCTTGGTGGGCAGGGCTTGGCGCCGTTCCTGCCAGCCGGCCAGCGGCACCGTGTCGAGGGCCTTCAGCAGGTCATCGTCGTTGCTCATCGCCGGCGGGTCGACCTGGGCGAGGCTGGCCCCGCTCAACAGCTCGGCCCGCGCGTCGCCGTCGAGCTGCTGCCATTCGGCCGACGCCTCGAGGCCTTCGAGCTCACGCTCGTAGGCGTTGCGCAGGCTCTCCACCTCGGTGGTGAGGGCAGTGCGCAGAGACGTGGCGACGGCAGCGATCAGCGGAGGCACCGGGTCGGGGTCGTCGAGCAGCTGGCGGCCGGCGGCGACGGCGTCTCGATGCGCCCGGATGGGCTCGACGTCGTCGAGCGATCGGCCGTGCTCGATGAGCCGGTTGAGCTTCACCCAGGACGCCTCGCGTTGGCTGCGTTGCTCGGAGGCGGCGGTCCACACCTTGATGTCCTGGCGCAGTTGCTCGGCCGCCTCGGCCACGGCCCGGAACTGCTGGTTGCCGACCAGCGCGCTCACGCGCTCGATCACGCTGGTGTCGGGCGGCTCGGGCAACGGTGGTGGGCCGCCGGCGCGTCCGGCCAGGTCGATGAGGTGCTGGAGCAGCCCGCTGATGGCCGCCGCCTCTTGGCTGGTCGTGTAGCCGACCTTGGCCTCGGTGAGCACGCCCCGCACGGCCATCCGTTCGGCGGTGGAGGGCGGCTCGTCCTCCTTGAAGAACGTGGTCTTGCCGATCTGGGTGGGGGGCAGCTCCTTGGCGCCCATCACCGGTTGACCGTCACGCGTGGCCCGGATGTTGCCGTTGGCCAGCAACGCCAGCAGGGCGCCGTCGATGGCGTCCTTGGGCCAGCCGTGGGGTGCGTCGCCCAGGTCGCGCTGAAGGTCGCTGCCCTTGGTGCCGGCCCCTGACGTGCGGGCCAGCACCTCCTTGCACACGGGGTTGGCCGGTACCTCGCTGGTCCAGCCGACGACGGTCAGGGCGTCGGGGGCACCGTCGCGGGCCTTGGTGATGACCTTGCCCCAGTTGGGGTTGTCGGCCACCGTGAACTTGGGGAAGCGGCGGGTGAGGGCGTTGCGCCCGGCCGCCTCGACGCCGCTACGCAGCGACGACGTGGTGAGCTCGTTGCCGCCCCCCTGGAACACCCGAGCCTTGGCGATGACGGCGCCGAAGAGGGCGTTGAGCCGAGACGTCCCCTCGAGCACCCGGGACTGCATGCCCTGCTTGGCCTGACGACCCTCGTCGGTCTGGGGCTCGGGCCGCTGGTTGATGGTGTCCTGGGCGGCCGCGTGGCTGGCGAGCGTGTCCCGGATGGCGTCGGCATCCAGCTTGGGCAACAGCACGAACACGATGGGGCTCTCGTCGCCGGCGCGGGCGGCGGCCTCTTTGGCCTTCGACTCGGTGACGTTCCACTCGTCACGGATCCACACGGGGATGGCGCTGCCGTCGACCACCGGCTCGTCGTCGCCCCAGTGGCGGTCGAGCTTGCGCTTCTCCTTGCTGTCGCCGTGGAGCAGGAAGAGGCCGCCGAGCTCAGTGTCGACCGCGCCGACCAGCCACTCGTTGCGCAGCTGGGACATGCGGGTGGCGTCGTCACGGATGGCGGCCCGGCGCTGGTTGAACTCCTTGGTCCACTCGGCGCCCTCCTCGGTCTGGAGGCGGTACTCGTCGCCCAGCTTCATCACTCGGCTCTGCTCGACGAGCTCGTCGAGCACCCGGGGGACGTCCTTGCGGAGCGTGGCCCCGTCGGCCACCAGGTCCTCGACCAGCAGGTCGGCGATGACCGGTGCCGTCGCTCGTACCCCGGTGTCGCCCACCCCGTCGTGGGGGAGCTGCGAGATCAGGAAGATCAGTGCGCAGGCCCGGGCCTTGAGCCCGCCGTCGGCCGACCCGTCGTCGAGGCCGCGGATCAGCTCGTCGATCTCGCGGAGCAACACGCCGCTCTGCATCATGCTGGCCGACTCGGACCGGAAGACGAAGTCGCCGCCGATGACCGTGCCGAGGGGCTGATCGGCAACGCTGCGGGCGGCCTCGTGCACGATCTTCAGCTGCGTGCGCAGGACGCCGGCCTTGCCGGCCTTGTCGATGGCGCGGAGGGCGCGTTCCCAGAAGCGCCGCCGGGTGGGGAGCAGCGGGTAGTCCGAGACCAGGATGGCCTTGTCGGCGGCCTTCGCCTCGAGGCGGGTGCCGCCGAGTTGGCGGTCGATCTCGCCGCTCACCTTGGCGAGGGCCGCTTCGATCGCGGCGACGCTGTCGGGCTTCTTGCGCAGGACGACCTTGCGGACCACGGTCTCGACGTCGGTGTCCGACAGGGCCACGGTGACCGAGAAACGGTCGATCAGCTTCTGCAACGTCGGGTTGGCGGTCAGGGCGGCCTGCCCGGTGGCCACGATCAACACCTGACTGTCGAAGCGCGACGAGCACGCCTCGACCAACTCCTGGACCTTCAAGGCCCGGTCGTTGTCGTCGTTGATGTACTGCTGCAACTCGTCCAGCACCACCAGCGCGAGGGGCAGCTTGCCCTCGGTGGTGCTCGCGAGGCGCAGCACCTGCTCGAAGGTGTCGAGCAGGTCGTCGTTGCTGATGTCGTCGACGAGCTTGAACTGCGTCTGCAGTGCAGAGCTGACGTCGGCGTGTGTCGTGCCGAAGGTGGCGCCGGCGTCGATTAACGCCTGCGCGAGCAGCGGGGATACGAACATGTTGCGCAGCTCGAGGTGGAGGTCCTTGCCGGCGCCTTCGACGGCGTCACGGACCTGGTCGTAGAGGCCCTCGGACTTCAACCAGATGGCCAGGCGGGCGGGCGCGTACTGCTGGGGAAGCCCGGCCCCGTCGAAGATCACCGAGAGGAAGGCGAGTCGCACCGAGCCCGAGGCGCCGGCGCCCAGGGTTCCTGCGGCCGACCAGAGCCCGCCTTCGCGCTTCGCCGCTGCGGAAAGCTCGACCAGATGGCGGTCGATCTCCGGGGTCAGCGTTGCGAGGGCCCGAGCGGAGGCGCCCGACGGCAGGGGATAGTCGCGCCACAGGTACTCGAGGCCGCGCAGCAGGCGGGACTTGCCCGAGCCGAAGAAGCCGCTGACCCAGGCGGCGGGCTGTTCGGGCTGGCCGAGGTGGCTCAGGAACTGGTCGAGGATGCGGTCGAGCCCACGCTCGTACTCGCCCTCGCAGACGAAGCTCCGCAGCTCCCATTCGAGGGTGGCCCAGTCGCCGGCGTCCTCGGGGCTCTTCACCTTGGCCACGCCCAGGTTGGGGATGTCGCCTTCGGTCGGGTCGAGGGCGAAGACCTCGCGGTTGGTGATGGTCACAGAGTGGCACCTTTCTCGGCGGTGATGAGCGTGGCGTGGTAGTTCCAACCGTCGCGGGCGCCCAAGAGGCGGTAGTTGTTGCCTTCGACCTCGCCGGGGAAGAACACCAACAGGCGGCCCTCGACAGCGTCCTCCACCCGATCGACGAGGGCCGACACCTTCACCTGCTCGCCGAGCCCGAACAGGCTGGCTGTGCCGGTGAGGCCGATGATCGTGCGGCTGGTCGTGGCCTCGCTGATCTGGCGGCCGACGTCGTCGACGAGACGGTCGAGGAACCCCACGAGCTCGGGCTCCATCAGCTTCGGGTTGGCGAAGTAGGCGTCGCGGTACTCGTGGTCGGCCATCCACCGCTCGAACTCGTGGCTGATGTCGATCAGCGCCCAGTCGTAGCCGGCCTTCTTGGTGGCGTTCTCGAACTCGGGCAGGTGCAGGAGCAGGCGCCGCTCGTCTTCGGGCGAGTACACCGCCATCAACACCCGCTGGGCGGGGGCGAGGTTCGCCGGCCACGGCAGCAGCACGAACCGCTCGTAGTTCTTGATGAGATCATCGATGCGACTCACAGCAGTTGGCCCTCCATGGGGCGAAGCAGTTCGGTGAAGCCCACATCGGTGACGCCACCGCTGTGCCGGAAGTCGATGAGCGATCGCTGTGACGCCACCATGGCCATCTCGATCAGGTGGGCCCTGGGATGATCGAGCACCTGTGCCCAGATGGTGTCGAAGAGGGCGGCGCCGCGGACGCCTTCGAGGTGCCCGAGCAGCAGGGCGTAGGCGGTGGCGGCCGGCGTGCAGATCGCTCGCGTCCTGACCTTCTGCGTCCGGGCGATCGCCTCCAGGTGGCCGGTCTGCTCCCACGACGAGAACGTGTTGCGGCCGATCTTCGCGAGGCTGGAGTCGGCGTAGGAAGTGGGAAACGCCTTCTCCACGACCTCGGCCAGGTCAGCGCTGGTCAGTTCGTCGCCCGGGTTCGACTCGAGTATCGCCGGGGCACTGGCCCGAAAGGCCGGATCCCGCGCGAGGGCGCAGAGCCCGGCGAGTAGCGGCTGGCCGGCAGGATCGTCGGTCCAGAGGTCCCGGAGGGCACGGAAGAGAATCGAATCGGGCCGTAGGAGGTAAAGCTCGCGGAGGTAACGCAGCATCTTCTTGCGGACGGCAGCGGTCTCCTTGCCGAGCACGTTCTGGTCGAGTACTGCCCGGTCGTACTCCGATGGCTCCGCAGCCGGCGGGACCATCGAGAGCAGTCGGTCGAGTGCGGATACCACGATCGTCTGGCTCGTGGTCGGCCCGCCGCTCCGATCGCCGGGAACGATCTCGTCGTCGATCATCCTCGACCACCTCGCTGCGTCTGCCAGCGTTCGATGTCCGGTCGGTTCCAAAGCCGAATGCGGCTCTGGCTTCGATCCACCACCGGTCGGGGGAAGTCGGGATAGCGGCGCAGATAGGTGGTCACACTGCTCGGGTGGGAGAGCCGCAGGATCGCCTGAACCTCGGCCGCGCCGATGAGGTCATCAGGGTCAACCTTGGCCGCCATCGCCGGGAGTCTAGGGAAATCGACAGGGCCTTGCCGGGGGCTTCTTCGTCCGATGCACAGCAGCATGGGCAGGACCGGTGCCAGCGGACGTCAGACACCGCCCTCTGCCTCCGCCGGCACGCGGCAGTCACCGGATACCGGGACGAGGTTTCGGAGCCGGCGCGATGAGGGTGGCTAGGGTCACACGCCTTGCGTACCTTCCGCGTGTCGTGCGCTTGAGGCCGAGGGGGTCATGAATGGCTGGCGGGACGAAGAAGAAGTCCGGTGGGAAGCAGGATCCGAAGCTTGCGGAGCATGTGAATGAGAAGACGCGGCGCAGCCTGGCGGTCTACAAGGCCGACAGTGATCGTGTGCTGGAGGATGCCGGGAAGGAAGAGGATCTCCGCCACGGCGGCTATGGCCAGCGGCAGGTCCTCGAGCTGGTGCAGAACGGGGCCGACCAGCTCCTCTCCTCGCCTGGCGGATCGGTCCACGTCGTTTTGACCGATGAGTCGTTGTACTGCGCCAACCAGGGGCTTCCGATCAGCGCCGAGGGCATCACCTCCCTCCTCCACACCAACATCTCCCCGAAGCGTGGCGACGAGATCGGGCGTTTCGGACTCGGGTTCAAGTCCGTCCTTGGTGTCTCGGATACGCCGCAGATCTTCTCGGAGGCAGTGTCGTTCGGATTCGATGCCGACTGGGCCCGTTCCGAGATCGAGGCCTTGGTGCCCGGTCTCGATCGGTACCCGGTTCTTCGTATGGCGCGGGTTCTCGATCTCGACGACGAGCGCAAGAGGGATCCTCTTCTCAAGGAACTTCTGAAGGGCGCCACGACGGTCGTGCGGCTCCCCCGGGATGCGGGCGCATCGGAATGGCTCGGCAGCGACCTGCAGGTTCCAGGGCCGGAGACCGCACAGCGCGGGTTCCCGGCCGAGTTCTTGATCTTCTCACCTCATGTGGGCTCGGTGATCCTCGAGGATCGCCCGGCCGGCACGGTGCGGTCCATCTCGGTGGTGGCCGAAGACGGTGTCATCACCGTCAATGAGGGCGACTCGAGCCGGCCGTGGAGGGTCTTCCAGACCACGCTGGAACCATCGGCGGAGGCTCGCAAGGAGGCCGGCGAGCTGTCGGGACGCGAAGCGCTGCCGGTGGTGTGGGCCGTTCCTGTCGAAGGTCGCCTCGAGGTCGGACAGTTCTGGGCCTTCTTCCCGTTGCAGGACGAGACGACCCTGTCCGGTATCGCGAACGCCCCATGGAAGGTCAACGATGACCGAGTCGGCCTCCTGCCCGACAGCCTGCTGAACAAGGAGCTCATCGATCACCTCGTACAGCTCGTGCTCGAGAGCCTGCCATTGCTGGTCAAGGAGGACGACCCCGGCTGGGTGCTCGAGCTGCTCCCGGCTCGAGGTCGCGAGCTGCGATCTTGGGGAGACGGAGAGCTCACCACGAGGCTGTACGAACTTGCGCCCGAGCATCCCATCGTTCCGGACCAGGAGGGGACGCTCCGATCGATCGACGACATCGTGGTGCCCCCGGAGTTACCTCTGAGCGCGCTGCTCCTCTGGTCGGAGCAAGCCAGTCGCCCGCTCGAGTGGTGCCACTGGTCGGCGGCGACGACTCCCACCAGACGTGCTCGCGTCGACCGTCTACTCGATGCCGTTGACTCGGGCCGTGCATCCGTCCAGGAGTGGCTGGAGGCACTTGTCGACCGAAGTCGACCGGACGTTCAAGGTGCGGCGTCCGCCGTACGGGTCGCGGCCGAGGCGCGGGCCCACGAGTCAGGTCGGGATGTCCCTGCTCTCGTCCGCGATCTTGCGAACGCCCGAATCCTCCTCACGGACGACGATCGCATGGTCGGATTGAGAACTGAGCAGGTCTTCCTGCCGTCGCCGGACTGGGCATCCAGTGGCCTGGTGGAGGTGATCCACGACGGCCTCGCCGCCGACCCGGACACCCGCGCGGCACTCGAGACATTGGGCTTCGTGGAGGTGAGTCCGACGCTCGAGTTGCGGGCGCTGCTCCGCAAGCGGCTCTCGACGCGAGAGGCCGCAACCTGGGACAAGCTCTGGAGTCTCGTGCGGGCAGTGGCGACGCCCCAGGAGGCTGCTCGCACGATCGAGGAATCAGAAGGTGCTCGCAAGGCCTTGAGGGTCCGGACCCGAGCCGGCACCTACCAACCGATCGACGAGACCCTGTTGCCCGGCATGGTCGTGCCGGAAACGGGACGTGACGAGAAGGTTGCCGTCGATGTCGACTTCCACCGACACGAGCTCGACGTACTCCGGCGCATCGGCATGGGCTCCACACCGGCGGTGGGCTACCCACCGGAGGGCGACCCACTCTTCGACGAGTACCGGGACCTCTGTCGCCGGGATTACCAGGAGACAGTCGAGACGTCGAGCACGCCCGCATGGGAATATCTGGAGTTCGACCGCGAGGACGCCGTTGGGCCCTTGGCCCCGTTTCGACATCTCTCCCCGGAGGGTCGTGCTGCCTTCACCGCGGCACTGCTCGCGGCCAATGACGATTGGGACGACTGGGTTCTGAGCCATGCGACCCAGGAGAAGTACCCACCGCAGCGTTACGGCAGCCCGTACCTCTGGGCGCTCGGCGAGTACGGGCTGCTCGAGACGTCGCTGGGGCCCACCCCGATCGACAAGTGCGTCGGACCGGCCCTTCGTGAATGGGACGAACTACTCGCGGTCTGCGACCTCGACGAGGCGTACTGCGATCTCTTGGGCATTCCGAACAGCGACGACGATCTGAGCGGCCTGTGGTGGACGATGTTCGGCAACCTCGAGGAGGTCACGGACGATCGCCTGATCGGCAAGTTCTACGCCCTTGCCGTCCGAGGCGGAGCGCGACCGCCCTCGACGCTGCGCTGCAGGATCGGAACGGGCCACGGCGAGTCGGCTCCCGGCCAGATCATCGCCACTGGGAACGCCGGCACGTTCGCGGCGCTCAAGGACCTGGGTGAACCCGTGGTTCTGGCACCGACCGAGGAGGACGCACGTCGGATTGTCGAGGCGTGGGGCCTGGTCGAGGCGGCGGGCCACGTGAGTCACCAACCGGAGTGGATCGAGGCAGGCGGACGAACCGCGGTCCTCAACGCTTTTCCGACCCTCCGCGAGGACTTCCGGACCATGGGCAGGGAGGAGCTCGAGCTCGTGCCCTGCTCGGAACTGCGAATGGAGACCGCCACCGAGCGGGGCACCCGCTCGGACGAGCGGGACTTCGTGGTCAACGGGTCCGAGGTCCTCTATCTCCAGGATCTCGGCGCCGATGGGCTCCTGGCACGACTCGACGAGCACTTCGAGTTGGGGCTGACCGACCAGGAGCGGGAGGGGCTCGTCCAACAGAAGTGGAAGGACGAGCTAGGCAAGCGTCTCGCCGACATTCGCGAACAACCGACCGACGCACGCCGCCTACTGGAGGCCGTCGGCGTCGAGCGCATCCGCAAGCGGCTACCGGTAGGATTGCTCGGCGCGGTGGAACAATTGCACGGAGCCGTCGATGACGAGCAGGTCGCCGAGCTGTTCCTCGTCGTCAACGGTTACGGCGCGCTCAAGGCGCTCCAGGAAGAGCTCTTCGCCGCCGGTCTGCATCCACCGGAACGGTGGGGCGGGCAACAAGCGGCTCGGGCATTCGTCCGAGACCTCGGCTTCAGCGTGGAGTACGCCGGGTTCCGAGGGTCGCGTCGAGATCCGACCATGCTGGTGCCGGGGCCGTCGACCCTGCCCGAACTGCACGATTACCAGAAAGAGATGGTCGCGGAGATCCACCATTTGGTCGATCGTGGCGGTCCCCATCCACGCGGGATGCTCTCCCTGCCGACCGGTGCAGGCAAGACTCGCATCGCCGTCCAGGCCCTGGTCGAGGCGCTGGTCCTGGGCGAGATCGGATCCCCCGTGCTCTGGGTTGCCCAGTCCGACGAGCTCTGCGAGCAAGCGGTGCAGGCATGGTCGGAGGTGTGGCGCGCTCACGGAGCGGAGACCCAGCTGACGATCAGCCGTCTCTGGGGTACCAACGAGGTCGACGAGGCCGACACCGACGCCCAGGTGGTCGTCGCCACACCGGACAAGCTGCGCGGGCGCACCGAATCGGCTGCGTACCAGTGGTTGCATCAAGCGTCGTGTGTGGTGATCGACGAAGCACACACTGCGACGACGCCCGACTACACCCGCATACTCGAATGGCAGGGGATCACTCAACGAGGCGGCACGACCAAGACGCGTGCACCGCTCATCGGCCTGACCGCCACGCCGTTCCGCGGGACGAGCAAGGAGCAGACCAAGCGGTTGGTCAACCGGTTCGGCACCCTCCGTCTCGACAAGGACATGGGGGAGCGGCCATACGAGGACATGCAGGAAATGGGCGTGCTCTCTCGCATCGAGGCCGAACCCCTCGAGGGCATGTCCCTCAAGCTCGACGCATCGAGTGTGCGAGCAATCGAGGAGATGAAGAACATCCCGAAGGACGTCTATCGCGAGATCGCCTCGGATGTGGAACGCAACCGGCGCATCATCGAATCGATCCGATCCAAGGATCCGACCTGGCCCATTCTCGTCTTCACCGTTTCGACGGAGCACGCGCATACCCTCGCCGCGCTGCTCACCCTCGAAGGGATCACGGCTGCGTCCATCGATCACCAAACCGATGGCGGTTTGCGCAGAACGCTGGTGCAGGAGTTCAAGGAGGGAAAGGTCCGGGTGCTCACGAACTACGGCGTGCTGAGTCAGGGCTTCGACGCCCCGAAGACGCGGGCCATCTACATCACCCGACCCACATTCAGCCCCAACGTGTACCAACAGATGATCGGCCGAGGGCTGCGAGGGCCACTCAATGGCGGCGAGGAGAACTGCCTCATCGTGAACGTGGTGGATAATTGGAGTCGCTTCGGCGACCAGCTCGCCTATCGGGAGTTCGAACACCTGTGGAAACGGCGTGATGCAGGAGATCCCTGACGCACCTTCACTGACCGATGAGCAGCGTGCGATCGCCGAGGCCCCGCCCGCCGCTCGGCTGCTCGTCACCGCTGGCGCAGGCTCGGGCAAGACTCATGTGCTCGCTGCCCGCCTCGCCCACCTCGTCAACACCGAGGGCCTGAGCCCCGGCGACGAGGTCCTCGTGCTCAGCTTCTCGCGTGCGGCCGTCGCCGAGCTCCGGCGCAGAGTGTCGGCCCTGGCCTCCGATGCCGGATTCGTATCGGCGTCGACCTTCGACTCGTTCGCCACCTTGTTGCTCGCCACCGAGCAACCGGAACGTGACCTGGAGCTGCTCGACTACGACGCCAGGATCACCGCAGCCACCGACCTGATCGCAGCCGGCGACCAGCCGTTGGACGTGCTCGACCTCTGTCGTCACGTTCTTATCGACGAGGTCCAGGATCTCGTCGGTCCCAGAGCACGGTTGGTACTGGCACTGCTCCGACGGCTCTCGTGCGGCTTCACCATGTTCGGTGACCCCGCTCAATCGATCTACGACTACGGCGCCGGCGAAGAGGTCGCGGCGACGGATGTGTACGACACCCTGCGCACCGAGACGGGTCTTGCCGTCACCGAACGCACCCTCGAGCGGAACTTCCGCGCCCGGACACCCGAGGCCAGACAAGTCCTGGTCTTCGGTCCACAGCTCCGGGATTCGTCGCATTCGCCCGAGAAGATCGCGAATGACCTCCGCACGTTCCTGCTGGGACTCCCCGGACTGGGGGACCTGACCGTCGCACCCCGTCCCCTGACCCGGGCACCCGAACACACCAAGGCGCTCCTCTGCCGCACCAATGGGCAGGCACTTCTCATCTCACGGCGCCTCCACGAGTTGGGCGTCACCCATCGGCTTCAGCGGTCTGCATCCGAAAGGGCCGCAGCGGGGTGGCTCGCCGCCGCGGCCGGTCACCTGCACCTCACGAAGGTGCCCCGAACGCGGATGGTCGACGCGATCGAGCAGGCCACGGGATCGTCACACGACGCCGCAACACAACGGTGGCTTCTCCTGTGCCGGCTCGACCCTCGGGGTCACGAGGAGATCGACCTACGCCGAGTGGCGGACCGTGTCCGAGTGGGCGGACTACCCGAGGAGCTCAACGAGGTCGTGGAGACGTCGGTGGTGGTCTCGACCATCCACCGAGCCAAGGGTCTGGAATTCGACATGGTCGGAATCGTCGACCCGGTCGAAATCCGGGACGAGGATGTCCCGGCGGAGAACCGTGTGCTCTATGTCGCCTTGACCCGCGCCCGATCGGACCTCTTCCGGGTGGGCCGGCCCGACACCACCGGAATGTACGTCGACAAGCCCTCTCGTCGCTGGGTGCGACGAGGCTTCGGACGGCACCGACGAACAACCTTCGCCATCGAGGTGTGCGGCGACGACATCCACGGCGCCGACCCCGCCGGGGCCTGGCTCATCGACACCCCCGTCGAAGACACCCAGCAGTACCTTCGAACACAGGTCGTACCCGGCGATGCCGTCACGCTCGAACTGATCTCGGCCACAGCGGCCCCGGCGGAGCACTACCGGGTCATGCACAACAAACGACCCATCGGCATCACGTCGGAAGCGTTCGGGCTGACCCTCGGGCGCGCCCTCGGTGGCGGCCGCCGCTTCCCCGACCGGATCGAGCGGGTCAACGTCGAATCGGTCGACACCGTCGCCGGGAACGAGGCAGAGGGTCGCAAGCACGGATTGGGGCCAAGTGGTCTCTGGTCGCGCGTCCGTGTCAACGGCCTCGGTGAACTCCGCTACAACTCCAAGGAAGAACAGGTGACGGCATGAGCACGAGCCTCGATGAGCACTATCGGTTCCGTCGCGATCTCGTAGACCGCCTGCGTCGCGATCTCCTCGGACCGGGAGCGGACGACGAACTCATCTCCGACCCGCCGATCACGCGGTACATGGCAGGGATCCTCTACCCGAACGACGGGGTGCGAATCGACCCGAGTCAGGACCTCGACGACCGTCAGGAGTCACGCCATGGGGGAGAGGATGCCGGCGAATGGGATCCGCCCGTCTCCCTCGCGAACGTCCGCTACCCCTCATCGATGGGCATGACCTTCGCAGTGGACGTCGCCTCGGGACCGATCTCGGTAGAGGTGACGACCGCCCGCTACTCCACGGTCTCCGAGGACACCACTGCAGTGGACCTCTCTGACGAGACCGAAGGCGAAAGGGTCAACGTGGGAAAACGGGGCGCGCTCAAGGAGCTGCCGCCCTGGCGCAGGACGGCGGTCAGGCCGGAACCGTTCACGATCGACCCGACGGTGTCCGAGTCGAACGGCCGTCACACGCTGACCGACGGTCTGGCGCTCTTCTACAGGGTCCGGCCTGCCGACGCCCAGGGCCGCGCCTCGATGACGACAGTGCTCATGAACACGCATCAAGGCACTCGGGGAACTCCTCGCGACGAGATCTCATGGTTCCAGTCGACGATCCAGGCAACCGCGGTCGAACCGGGCGTGTCGCCCTTCGTCCATCGCCCCGCCGCCGAGCCACCCGCCTCGGACGATGACCTGCGCTCATTTCGACTGCTCTACCGCGACGCCCGATCGATGGCGACCGGCCACGGCTGCTCGGTGACCTGGGAGCCGGATCCCCAAGACCCCGATCGGGCATCGAGGGTGACCACCGAGATCATTCCCGATTACGAACTTCTTCTGTCGGACTCCAATCCCGCGATCCCCACCGACGGCATCCGCATCCGTTTCCTCGCCGAGGGCCGACGCAGTGAGGTTCTCGACGCATTGCGCAAGCTCTGCGAGGGCTACCGAGGATGGATCGACAGCCGAGAAGGGCAAGCCGACGATCTCGCCCCCGAGCTCCGAGCCATCGCCGACGTCCACCTCGACCGCTGCGCCGTCGCGCTGGACCGGATGCAGGCGGGTATCGAGGTTCTGGCCCGCGATTCCGATGCCTGGGAAGCCTTCCGACTCGCAAACCGGGCCATGCTCCTGCAGCGAGCCCGCAGCGACTGGCTGTCGAGCGGCGCCGCCGCGTCCGGACCCGACCTCGGCGACGACCAACGATGGCGGCCCTTCCAGATCGCGTTCATCCTGCTCTGCCTCCGCGGCGTCGCCGACCACGAGTCCCCTGATCGCGACATCAGCGACCTCCTCTGGTTCCCCACCGGCGGCGGGAAGACCGAGGCCTACCTCGGACTGCTCGCTTTCACCATCCTGCTCCGCCGTCTCCGTGACCCCCGCCACGGACACGGCGTCACGGTCATAATGCGCTACACCCTCCGACTGTTGACCATCCAACAGTTCGAACGTGCCTCGCTGCTGATCTGCTGTCTCGAATCGATCCGTCGCCGCGACGATCGCCTCGGCCCCGAACCGATCGAGATCGGCCTGTGGGTGGGGCAGGGCGCGACCCCCAACGACCTCAACGCGGCCGAGCGAGCCATCAAGAAGCTGCGCAGCGGGCTCACCCTGGAGGAGGGAAACCCGCTCCAGCTGCACCGCTGCCCCTGGTGCGCAACCGAACTCACGCCCCGCAACGTCTGGCGCGCCAAGAACCCGGACCGGCTGGTGTTCGGCTGTCGAAACGACAGCTGCGACTTCTCCGGCGAACTCCCGGTGCGTGTGGTCGACGAGGACATCTACCGCCGCCGACCCTCGCTTCTGATCGCGACCGCGGACAAATTCGCGTCGATGCCATGGCGCGAGGAAGCGACCAGCCTCTTCAACCGTGATGCACCGGTACTCGCTCCCCCGGAACTCATCATCCAGGACGAGCTCCACCTCATCTCCGGGCCACTCGGGACCATGGCAGGGCTCTACGAAACGGCGGTGGACCTGCTCTGCACCCGCGAAGGCATCCGCCCGAAGGTGATCGCCTCGACAGCCACCATCAGACGGGCACAGGACCAGACCACGGGACTGTTCATGCGAACCGTGGCCCAGTTTCCGCCCCCTGGCATCGACGCATCCGACTCCTACTTCGCGCTCGTCGCCCCCAGGGAGGAAAAGGCGGCACGCCTGTACGTGGGCCTCATGGCGCCGGGACTGAGCCAGACCAGCCTGCTCGTCCGGTGCTACGCAGCCCTGCTCCAAGGAGCGAAGGACACCGAGGGCCCAGATGAGGTGAGAGACGCCTACTGGACCCTTGTCGGCTACTTCAACAGCCTCCGCGTCCTCGGCGGCGCCCGGATGCAGGTTCAGGACGACGTCAACGACCGCATCGAGCTCCTGGCCGCAAGCGCCGACACCGAACCACGCGACATCGAGTACCGGATCGAGCTGACAAGTCGCGAATCCTCGGCCGACATCCCCGATCACCTTCGTCGGATGGACATCGCCCTACCCGACCCCGAGGCGCTGTCGGTGATCCTCGCAACCAACATGATCTCCGTCGGAGTCGACATCAACAGGCTCGGCCTCATGGCCATGATGGGCCAACCACAGTCGACTTCCGAGTACATCCAGGCCACCAGCCGGGTCGGCCGTCGCTGGCCCGGACTTGTGCTCACCCTGTTCAACGCCTCGAAGTCGCGCGACAGATCTCACTACGAGGGATTCCGCGACTTCCACGCCGCGCTCTATCAGGGTGTCGAGTCGAGCAGCGTCACCCCGTTCTCGACACGAGCCCGTGACCGCGGACTCCATGCTGTTCTGGTCGCGCTGGCCCGCCACACCGTGCCCGAACTCCGCCCCAACGAGGCAGCGGGGGACATCGCCCGCTTCATCGACAAGCTCGAGCCGGCCAAGCAGGCCATCATCAACCGCGCCGCTCTCATCGACGGCCGGGAAGCCGAGGCAACCGCACGGGAACTCGACGAGATCGTGGCCCGATGGGTGCACAAGGCCGAACAGACC
>RRZU010749202.1_pt1 | contig 16124 bp, 13 predicted proteins | sample 2165561 | NCBI WGS metagenome assembly RRZU01 (sample SAMN10456909, study PRJNA506462) | wastewater metagenome | isolation source: wastewater sludge | place: USA: Moscow, Idaho
ATCGCTTTTAAAGCATCCAAACCATTCATCACTGGCATCATTGAATCAAGTACCACCACATCGTATTGACCTGATAAGGCTGCATCACGACCAGCTTGACCGTCTTGCTCTATGCTGACTTCCAAGCCTTCAGCGCTCAGATAATCGCTGAGCAACTCGGTTAGTTCGGTATCGTCATCAACCAATAAAATACGACTCATGGTAGTCTCCATAAATAAAGTGGCTTTATTCTGCCTATGATTGTTTACAAAAGCCATGCTTTAACTGACTTTTACTCAAGTTGGATAATGCTTTCCAGTTACACAGTGAGATTGAAGTGTAAACGGGTTAATTCGGTAATCATGCGTCCGCGAGGTGTGCGTTGTAAGTAGCCTTGTTGGATCAAATAGGGCTCAATCACATCCTCTATAGTATCGGTAGATTCTCCAATGGCAGCAGCCACATTATCCAAACCGACAGGCCCACCTGCAAATTTGGTGATGATGGCCTCCAGTAGTTTGCGGTCCAGCATGTCCAAGCCAACATGGTCCACATCCAGCATGCGTAAAGCAGAGTCAGCAATCGCAAGGTCGATTTGACCTGAATTTTTTACATCAGCAAAGTCACGTACACGGCGCAATAAGCGGTTTGCAATGCGAGGGGTTCCCCGACTGCGTTTGGCAATTTCAGCCGCGGCTTCGGGTAGTATGTCCAAATTTAATAATTGTCCTGAACGACTGACTATGCTGGTTAAGTCTTCAGTATTGTAAAACTCTAATCGCGCAACAATGCCAAAACGGTCACGCAACGGATTGGTAAGCATGCCCGCTCGGGTAGTGGCTCCAATTAAGGTGAAAGGAGGTAAGTCTATTTTCACTGAACGGGCCGCAGGACCTTCACCTATCATGATGTCTAATTGGTAATCTTCAAGTGCGGGATACAGAATTTCTTCCACAATTGGACTGAGGCGATGAATTTCATCGATGAACAGCACATCGTGCGGTTCTAAATTGGTGAGTAAGGCCGCCAAATCACCTGCACGTTCTAGGACTGGCCCCGAGGTTTGGCGCAAATTCACGCCCATTTCTTTGGCGATGATGTGGGCGAGGGTGGTCTTACCCAATCCTGGGGGGCCGAAAATCAAGGTATGGTCTAAGGCTTCACCACGCAATTTAGCGGCCTGTATGAAGATATGTAACTGTTCACGGGCTTTGTGCTGACCCACATAGTCAGCAAGGGTTTTAGGACGCAGTGCCCGTTCCAATAATTCTTCTTGCGTGGAAACCGATTGTGAACTGATGACGCGCGGTTCCGCTTGGCTGGAAAGGGTATCGGTTTGCAACATATTCTATGTCCTAAAACTTAAGTAATGGGAAACGGGTTTATTTTAACCTCTTCTAAGCCCAGAATGGTAAAACCCTGTTGCTGAATTTGAGCAACAGGGTTTTGGATGCTGAGGCTTACAGTATCAAACCAACAATGAATAACAGTACGATGGATCCCAGAATACCAAAAATGAGTCCAGGGATATTGAAACTGCCTGCTTGTTTGGCACCGCCAATTTTCAATACATCCCCAAACAGCCAACTGCCTAATGCTGAACCAACAATACCTACGATGATGTTAATCAAAATGCTGTGGCCTGTGCCCATAATCAAACTGGCCAGCCAACCAATGATGCCACCAACAATAATGCTAATCAGTATGCCCATATTGTCCTTCTTTCTTTTAGATTGTATCTGGATCAAGTGAGAGCGAAATGTTCTCAATATCATCACTGAACAACCATTAAGTGACATGAATCCGAGTTTATTGACTCAAAATAGTTCCATTTGTATTTTTTTGAGAAACTTATAGTGATGGGGATTTAAATCAAATTGCATAGCGAAGCATTGTGTTTGCGGCAATTTCTAAAAATGGTTATGGTAAACTGTGCATCATTTATATTCTGGTTTACGACAAATGCAAAAATTAGTCATAGCTTCACGAGAAAGTGTGTTGGCAATGTGGCAGGCCAAACACATTCAATCACGCTTGCAGCAGCTGTATCCTGAGATGGAAATCAGCATATTGGGCATGACCACACAAGGCGACCAAATTTTAGACAAAACCTTATCTAAAATTGGGGGTAAGGGATTGTTTGTGAAAGAGCTGGAACAGGCTTTGCTGGACGGACGTGCCGATTTGGCCGTCCATTCAATAAAAGATGTGCCTATGCAGTTACCAGAAGCGTTCGCATTGACTGTCATTACCGAGCGTGAAGATCCAAGCGATGCTTTTGTTTCCAATCAATACCAAAGTTTGGCAGACATGCCAGCAGGGGCTGTTGTTGGCACCTCAAGTTTGCGCCGTGAAGCGCAAGTGCGTGCGCGCTATCCACAGCTGGAAGTGAAGCCATTGCGTGGCAATGTTCAAACCCGATTGCGTAAGTTAGACGAAGGCCAATACGATGGCATCCTTTTGGCAACTTCAGGTTTGAAACGACTTGAGTTGGAAGACCGTATTCGAACAACACTGGTACCGCAAGAAAGTTTGCCAGCAGCAGGACAAGGCGCATTGGGAATTGAAACCTTGGCAAATGCTTTGGAGATTCAAGCATTGTTGGCACCCTTAAACGATGCCCAAACTGCTGCATGTGTCACTGCCGAGCGAGCGCTGGCAAGGGCCTTAAACGGCAGTTGCCAAGTGCCTTTGGCCGCTTATGCCACTGAAGAGGATGGGGTGTTAACGTTAAACGGGTTGGTGGCCCATCCTGATGGTTCGGTGGTGTTAACGGCCCAAGCACAAGCACCTGTGGCATATGCAGATGGTTTAGGCCGTGCGGTAGCGAAGAAATTGGCTGATGATGGGGCTCACACCTTGATACAGGCCGTATTGGCCCAAGCATAAACGGAAATCATTCATGAAGCATTGCGTATTGGTGGTAAGACCAGAGGCACAAGCAAGCTCCTTGTTGAATTATTGCCAACAACAAGGATGGCGTGCTGAGTTGTTTTCAAGCATGGAAGTCAGCTTATTGCCTCATACTTGGGATGATGTGCAACAGCGCTTGAATGCCACTGATGTGGCGTTTTGGGTAAGCGCCAATGCCATCATCAGCGCCTACCAATTGCGGGTGAATCCGCCATTGCACAATGTGTGTGTGGGGCCAGGTACACTCAGTTGCTTTTATCAGTACTTCCCGCAAGCGAGTGCCAGTGCACCACTAGATGGCATAGACAGTGAGGCGGTATTGCGCATGCCTTTGTGGCAAGATTCGGCATTGCGCCAAGTCACCATTTTAAATGGAGAAGGTGGGCGTGATTGGTTGACCAATCGTTTACTCGGTATGGGTAAATCGGTGCAAACCATCTCGCTTTATCAGCGCGTAGAAAAAAGAATCGATTGGAATCGTTTTCGTCAGTTGAGCCAAGACCATCATTTGGCCGTTTGTGTGTATTCAAGTGAGGCTGTAGAACTTTTGTTTCAACAAGTCCCTGCCGATTTACGTGCCAAACTCCAATCCTTGTTATACTTCACCATCCATCAACGCATAGCAGATGAATTGATTGCACAAGGTGCAGGGCGCATATTGGTTGGAAAACAAGGTCATGGAAGCGTCCAGAAGCTGTTGCGAGAGCATTTGATATCAACATAACAACATTTGTTTGCAGATTTGTGCACTTCGGTATTAAAAATGCATTCATCAAAGACAATGATTAACTTAGGAGGGCCGTATGGCAGAACAACCTCAAGAGAAACCTGAACAAACACCTTATAGCAGTTCAAACGAAGTCAAGCCTATGGTAGCTTATGCACCTCAACAGCCAGTGGTCATTAAGCAAGGTGGCGGTAAAGCATTGGGTTTGGGGGCTTTGGTATTGTCTTTGATTGCCTTAGGTGCAAGTGGATTGTTGTTTGTACAAGGCCAAAACAGCATCAATAATTTGGACACCAAGGTTAACAATAAAATTGATCAGGCGAAAATTGGCGAAGTCGATGCCGTCTCTGCTGTGAAAAAAAACCAAGTTGACCAACAGGATTTGCAGAATAAATTACAGTTGTTACAAAAAGACAATCAACGTCTGAACAACCAATTGACCCAAGTGGATCAAGCCTATCAACAATTGGTGAAGTCACGTCACCAATGGTTGGTTGATGAAATCGAATTCAGCTTGAATGTGGCTACACAGCAATTGTTGTTGACTGGCAATAAAGAAGCCACCATCAAGTCACTGAAAAGCATAGAAAGCCGTTTAAATCAATTTGATAAACCAGAATTGGTACCCTTAAAACAGGCTATCAGTACGGATTTGGTGGCATTGAGCCAAGGGACTTCCAATGTCAATATTACTTCAACAGCGGTGATGATCAGCAGTTTGGAAGGCCGAGTGGATGGTTTGAAAACCTTATTAGAAGGGGTTTTGACCAAACCAGAGGCGACTGACACTGCGAGTAATCCGCAACTGCCGTGGTGGCAAAATGTTTGGAATGACATCAAAGGCAGTTTTAAAGGTTTGGTAGAAGTACGCAAACTGGACAATAAAGATGCCATGTTGATTTCGCCTGAACAAAGTGAATACTTAAAAGAAAACATCCGTTTGCACTTGGTCAGTGCCCGCATTGCCTTAATGCAGCAGCAAAGTGAATTGTACAAAAGTGAATTACAGGCCGTTGATACTGCCATGCGCAGCTATTACGACATGAATGACCCACTGACTAAGGCATGGCTAGCTGATTTGGCGCAAGTGCAACAGATTCAGTTGGGTGGTAATCCTGCCGATGGTTTGAAAAACAGCTTGGCAGCGGTTCAACAGTTCCAACAGCAAAATCAAGACCAAGCAAGTGTATTTAGCTTGCCACAAACACCAAGCTCGGCTTCTGCTCCGCAGGTGACAACTCCACCCGCATCGGCCAGTGCCCCACAAGCCATTCCAACTCAGCCAAAAGCAGCGTCTGAGCCCGAAGTCAAAGGAGGGCGCGCATGAAGGCATTGATTTGGTTGGTGGTATTGTTTGCGGGAGCAGCGGCTGTCGCGGTGTTAACCCATTCTTACCCTGGTAATGTGTTCATTATCATGGGTGATGAATTGCGACGCATTTCTCTCAATACGTTTATTTTGAGCACAGTGATATTTGTGGTTGTGCTGTATCTGCTGATGACTTTGTTGGGGCGTGTGGTATCGATACCAGGCGGCATGCGTCGCTATGGTAAGCGTCGCCGCAGTGCCAAAGTGGCCGATGCTTTGAATGAAGCAGGTCAGGCTTTTTTTGAAGGCCGTTTTCAAAAAGCCCAAACTGAAGCAGACAAGGTGTTGAAAAACAAAGAGTGTGGTGATGCGGCGCCATTGGCCTTGATGTTGGCGGCATATAGTGCCGAGCAAACCAATGATGATGCGGCCAAACAAGGTTATTTGCAGCGTCTTGCTGCCTTGCCTGAGTCCATGCAGTTATCGCGCTATTTGCTTGAAGCAGAAAGTGCGTTGGAACGTTACGATTACGAAGCCGCACAAATGTCAATCGATGCAGCACGCAAACTCAATCCTGGTTTGACCCGCTTGTTGCAATTGGAATTACGCATGGCAGTGGATCAGAAAGATGCGATGAAAGTCTTGCGTTTGACCGAGCAATTGGCCAAGGCAGGGGCATTGAGCACAACCGAATTACAACAATACCAATGGATGGCGTACCGTCAATTGTTGGCACAATGTCATGATGCCAAAGCCTTGAAAACCTGTTTGAAACGCATCCCTGATGCCGACCAAAAAGGTGGTCTGAGCGTTGAAATTGCTGAGCGTTTTCAGCAATTGGGTCTGTATGCTCAAGCGGCCAAATGGGCCAAAGCCAATTACCCTCTGAAACGTGATGTGGCTTTGTTAAACGTGTTGTTTGAATCATCTGCCAATTTGTCTGATAAAGAACAGCAACAGGCTTTTGAAGCTGCCGATGGTTGGTTGAAGACCTACCGTGAAGACACTGACTTACTGTTGGCCTTGGGTGAGGCCGCATACCAACGCCAGTTATGGGGTAAGGCGCAAAGCTATTTGGAAGCCAGTTTGTCTCAACATCCATCGATACAAGCGCATTTGGCTTTGGCTAAAGTGTTTAAGGCGACAGAACAAAATGCTTTGGCTGAGCAACACCAAGCGGCTGCATTGGCTTTGGTGGAGCAAGCAGGCAGTTGGGATGAAGCGTAATATGGGTTTACAGGCCGCTTATGCGGCCATTTTTTTGTTATAGGCGTGTCACAAATGTTTATGGGTTTAGATGCCACCACTTGGTTGGTGATGTTGTGTGCAGGTGCGTTTGCAGGTTTTTGGGCAGGTTTGCTTGGGGTTGGCGGTGGCTTAATCATTGTGCCCATCATGGTGTGGATACTTTCACATCAAGGGGTAGGGCCTGAGTACAGCCAACATTTGGCGATTGGCACTTCATTTGCAGTAATGGTATTTACCAGTTTTTCCAGCGTCTTGGCGCAACACAAGCGTGGGGCAGTGCGTTGGGATTTGGTTTGGAAGTTGGCGCCGTGGATGGTGATAGGTACTTTTGTAGGTGCCAGTTTGGCTAAATATGTGCCAGGTTTGATGTTGCAATCGGTTTTTGTGGTGTTTGCGTTTGTTATCGCCGCACAAACATTCATGGATTTTAAACCCAAAGCCAGTCGACAAATGCCAGGAACTGCAGGTTCTGTGGCGTCTGGTGGTTTTATCGGAATGCTCTCCTCGTGGGTGGGTATTGGTGGTGGTTCATTATCGGTGCCATTCATGTTGTTTTGTAATGTGCCGATTGTGAATGCAGTAGGTACTTCGGCAGCATTTGGGTGGCCTATTGCGTTGGCGGGCTGCATAGGCTATTTGGTGAATGGCTGGGCTGTTCCAGGATTGCCAACGGGTGCGGCAGGTTTTGTGTACTTGCCTGCGTTAATAGGTTTGGCCATAGGCACGGTTACGTTTGCACCAATAGGGGTAAAAGTCGCGCACAAACTGCCCCCACGCAAACTGAAGCTGGCTTTTGCGATGATGCTTACCATTACCGCTTGCCAAATGCTGTGGAAAATATTGCATACAATTTAATAAATTTAGCAATTTGCGTTAAAAATAAGATGATTGGCATAAAACGGTTGCCAAAAGTCGATAAAAGCCGATATATTTAAGTGGTTCCACGCTCTGGTGAACACACTTCATATTCGGCTTTTTGTATGTGTGTCTTTAATGCCTAGTCATCAGTGGGTTCGGGCATCTCTCTCGATATCTATCGTCATCTGTTAACTCTATTCTGTATAAAGGAGTGCCATGGAGCATTCTTATCCACTTGTTGAAACCATTGTGGGTGGCTTGGTTTTTGCTTTCATTTTGGGGATGGTTGCGCAACGCTTGCGCATGCCGCCATTAATCGGCTATCTGTTTGCCGGTATCATTGTTGGCCCTTATGGCCCAGACATTCCAGGCATGCAAGGCAGCTTGGAACTCTCACATCAATTGGCTGAATTGGGTGTGATTTTGCTGATGTTTGGTGTGGGTCTGCATTTTTCCATTAAAGATTTGATGGCGGTGCGTAAAGTCGCGCTGCCAGGTGCCATTGTGCAAATTGGCTTTGCAACCATATTGGGCATGGGCTTGGCTTCCATCATGGGCTGGAGTTGGGGCGCAGGTTTGGTATTTGGTTTGGCACTGTCATGTGCCAGTACGGTGGTGTTGATGGCTGCGTTGGAGCGCTGGCACATCAAAGATTCCAATCGCGGCCGCATCACCATAGGTTGGCTGATAGTTGAAGACATTGCCATGGTGTTCGTGTTGGTGTTAATCCCAGCGCTATCAGGCTTGTTGTCTGGTCAAGGTGAAAGCATGACTTTCACTGAAGTGGCTTTACTGGTTGCCAAGACATGTTTTTGGATGATTTTGTTTGTGGTGGTGATGATGGTAGGTGGCAATAAGTTCATCCCATGGTCATTGAAAAAAGTGGTGCGCACAGGCAATAAAGACTTATTTCGATTGGGCGTATTGGCCATCGCTTTGGGCTGCGCCATCGTTGCCAATTATTTGTTTCATGTTTCGTTCGCATTGGGGGCATTTTTTGCCGGTATGATTTTGAGCGAAACTGAGATGAACCATGCGGCTGAAGAAGAATCCAGCGCGGTTCGCGACTTTTTCACCGTTTTGTTCTTTGTGTCAGTGGGGATGTTGTTTAATCCCGAGGTATTGACGTCTGTGTCTGGCATCGTGTTGGTGTTAAGTACCTTATTCATCATCATCATAGGTAAGTCTGTTGCGGCTTACATGATTGTGAAAATGTTTGGTTACCCCAAAACCACGGCCTTGACCATCGCGGTTTCTTTGGCACAAATCGGTGAATTCTCTTTCATGATTGCCTCTTTGGGCTTGAGCTACAAAATTTTGGAGCCTGCACAAAACGATGCCATTTTGGCCGCAGCGATGATTTCCATCATCTTGAACCCATTCTTGTTTGTGGCTTTGAACCAATACAAGGAAAAGAAAAACCGTGTGCCTGCCCATGAAGCGCACGTGCCCACTATTGATGGCACAAAGACCAACAGTGCTGAGGCCGATGGTGAAACCTCAATTTTGGATGCCAAGCCAAGAGCCAAGGTGGCTGCACCAATCAAACCTTTATCTATTGTGTTTGAAGACGAAGACATGGTGGTGGTGCCGACCACGCACCACCACAGTGTGTTGATTGGTTATGGCGTCATAGGCAAGAAAGTTTTGAAAGCCTTATTGGCACAAGGACAGACGGTATTGGTGCAAGAGAGTCGCTTGGAAGTGGCCACGCAATTGCGTTTTGAAGGTGTGCCTGTGGCTTACGGTCATGCCTTGACCGAAGGCATGTTGGAGGCCGTGTATGTGGAATATGCCCGCGATTTGATTGTGACCATCAGTGACACCATCGAAGCGGTAGAAATCATCCACCAAGCACTGCAATTGAATCCGCAATTGCGCATCATCGCCCGAGCGCAAAACGAAGAAGAGCAGCGCATGCTGCTAGAAGCGGGTGCCAGTGATGTGATTTATTTCCACGATGTTGTGGCTGAAAAAATCATCGATTTAATTCAGGCTGAAGCCTGTGTGCAAGAAAAGGCTGAAGACGAGATTGCATCGAAAATGGTGGCGGCAGCAATGCGTCCTGACACACCAGCTGACAGTGTTTTGCATCCATATACGCCTGCGAGTGAAATGGAGGGGCAAGAGTGTGATGCCGTTGAAGTAGAGGCTGTGCATGGTGAAGAAATGCCTGCTGCGCTGAAGCAAAAAAGCACCATGCCGAATGTGACGGTGAATACTGCTCACATCACTCAAGATGTGGATACTCCTGCTAGTGAGATGGAAGCACAAGAGCGCGAAGCCATTCTTGATGAGTCGGTGGCTGAGATGATGTCACATGATGACCAAGGTCTGACGGATCAAGAGATAGAGCGCTTGGCCTTGACTGAAGAGCAAATCAAACCTCAACCGCAAAAAGACTGATTGCGGGTGTCAAACAAGCGGCCTGTAAAAGTTTACAGGCCGCTTGTTTTTGTGGTGAAAAGATTGAAAAGCCTTAACTGATTAATGCACCGCTGTAATAGCTTTTCCAAAATGGCGCTTGCGAGAGTTCATACTGCTGGATGCCATTGAAAAAATACTCCCCTAAGGTTTCCCACTGTTGGCGCTGTTCAGTGGGCAGTTGGGTAAAGTAAGGGCGCAAGATTTGAAAACCGCGGTAATCGGTGTGTGCAAAAAATGGCACGGTAATGCCCACTGAAAATTCACTGCCTGAACCATCGTCTACCAAGGTGTCAATTTGGATGGCATCCACACGCTGAGTGGCAAAATAGGCGTGGGCCTCATAAGCCAAGCTTAAATAGGCACGTTGTTGCGGGTTGTTTGACCAATGTTGTTCAACGGTTTCCCCTTTTTCCAAAGCCTGTACAAAGGTCGAGCCGTCAAATAAGGTGGGCAATAACACGGCTTGTTGGCTGGGTTGGTTCACCAATTGGTGCATCATGTAAGCGGCGGTTTGGCCCGCATTGACCATCGCATTTTTCCATAAGGCAGGGGCTTCTACCTTGATTTGGCTTAGTGGCTTGATGGGCGTTTGCGGGAAATTGTGCAATTGTGACAGCACGAATTGACCATATTGGCTCACCGATTTCTCATTGTTGCCCAACAAATAATCGCTGACATAACCCATCACAAAATACAAGGTTTGGTCGATTTGAGCGACCCGCGTAGAAGCCAAGCTTTCAGGCAACTCTTGCTGCATCAAGGCACTGGTGTCAGCATGGTTCCACCACCTCAAGGCTGCCTGTGCCATATTGGCAATGGTCGAGGCCAAATAGGCGCTGGCCCACATCAAGAAATTGGCTTCACTGCTGTCTTTAAGCCAAGTCTCGTTGCTGAAATGGTGTTGTGAACGCACCTGCTGTAAGACTTGATCCAAGTGTTCAAGGCTGAACAATGAGTAATCCCAATCGTGAGCATGGATGGCTTGGGCATGTGCCAAGCCGCCAGGTACTTGCGCATGATTTTGGACCAATTGCAGCAATAAGTGCATGGATTCTGTTGGGTCTGTGCTCAGAAAATAGAGTTCACGTTGAACAATATTGGCAATGTGGTGACTGAGGTTCGCCTGGGGTTCTGCTTCAAAAAATTGATCGCACAATAAACCCACTGGCAAAACCCATTGCTCACCCAGTTTCAATACCAAGGCCGTGCTGAAGGTGTGCGGGATGTGTTGATGTTCTTCCGAGTTGGCGGCAACAAAATCTGCGTGGTAATGCCAAGTGGCGTTGGAGCCAGTGCTGTGCTGCAAGACTTTGCCCAAATAGGCTGCAAGCAGCAATAAGGTATTGCGTTTGTCGCTGTCTGCCAGAAATGTTTGGGCATCGGCGGTGCCGCGTTTGCTGCGATATGCAGCGATGAGTTTGTCCAAAGCCTTTAAGCTGTTAAAGCGCTGGTTCCAAGGCAATCTGCGTAAAGCCGCTTCAATATACCAGCCACCATCAGGATGTGTGTTTTGTTCAAAACTGGTTAACAAATGATTCATCAGTTGGTTGGCATCAATTGACATGACTTTCCCTATGGATTAATGAATTGAATACAGCAAATCGATCACAAAATATGCTCAAGGCAATATTCATTAATTCTAACACTTGTTTGAGAGAAAAGAAAAAAGCGGCCTGTAAGCTTACAGGCCGCATTAAAATGTGTGTGTTTAGTGTTGTTATTGGGCTTTGGCCACTTGGCGCCAGTGGTGTAACAAAGGCTCAGTGTAACCATTTGGTTGGGCCATGCCTTTGAATACCAAATCACAAGCTGCCAAGAAAGCAGGAGAAGTATCGAAACGACCCACCATAGGGGTGTAAGCCGCATCGCCTTCATTTTGCTTATCAACCACCGCAGCCATGCGTTCCAACGCTGCACGAACTTCAGCTTCAGTCACCACACCATGCACCAACCAGTTGGCAATGTGTTGGCTGGAAATGCGCAAAGTGGCACGGTCTTCCATCAAACCAATGTTGTGGATGTCAGGCACTTTTGAGCAGCCCACACCATGTTCTACCCAGCGCACCACATAGCCCAAGATGCCTTGGCAATTGTTGTCTAGCTCTTGTTGCTTGTCAGCAGCAGACCAGTTTGTGTTTTCAGCCAAAGGCGGTGTCAACAATTCGTTCAACAACGAAGCCTGTGGTGCGGCCAAGATTTGTTTTTGTACGTCAAACACATTCACTTGGTGGTAGTGCAAAGCATGCAAGGCTGCACCAGTCGGTGATGGCACCCAAGCAGTGGTGGCACCTGATTTAGGGTGGCCAATTTTTTGTTCCAACATTTCCGCCATCAAGTCAGGCATGGCCCACATGCCTTTGCCGATTTGAGCTTTGCCAGCCAAGCCACAGGCCAAGCCGATTTGCACGTTGCGGGTTTCGTAAGCCTTGATCCAACCGGTGTTTTTGATGTCACCTTTGCGCAAAACTGCGCCTTGGTACATAGAGGTGTGCATTTCATCGCCAGTGCGGTCTAAGAAGCCAGTGTTGATGAACACCACACGGTCTTTGGCTTGAGCGATACAGGCTTTTAAGTTGGCTGAAGTGCGGCGCTCTTCATCCATGATGCCCATTTTCAAAGTGTTGGCAGGTAGGCTCACCAATTGCTCGGCAGCGCCAAACAAACGGTTGGCAAACGCCACTTCTTCTGGGCCGTGCATTTTGGGTTTCACAATGTAAACCGAACCTGTGCGGCTGTTGGTGTTTTCACCACGGCTCAAGTCGTAATGGGCAATCAATGCCGTCATCACGCAATCCATGATGCCTTCTGGAATTTCGTTGCCGTTTTTATCTAAAATCGCTGGTGTGGTCATTAAATGGCCCACGTTACGGATGAACAACAATGAGCGACCTGGCAAGGTGATGGCTTGGCCATCTTTACCTGTGTACACACGGTCGGCATTCATGCGACGGGTGAAGGTTTTGCCACCTTTGCTGATTTCCTCGGCCAAGCTGCCTTGCATCAAGCCAAACCAGTTTTGGTACACCAAGGTTTTGTCTTCACCGTCTACCGCTGCCACAGAGTCTTCACAGTCCATGATGGTAGACAAAGCCGCTTCCATGATGACGTCTTTGATGCCAGCAGGATCTTGGGCACCGATGGCGCTGGTTTTGTCTATGACCACATCGAAATGCAAGCCATTGTGTAAGAACAACAAAGAGGCGGGAGCTACAGTGTCACCAGTGTAAGCCACAAATAAGGCAGGGTTTTGCAAGCTGACTTTAGAGCCGTTTTGTAACGTGGCTTCCACTTCACCGTTGACGATCGCGTAAGCCGTGGTGTCTTTGTGTGAGCCTGAGCTTAATGGAATGGCTTGATCTAAGAAATTGCGTGCAAATTCGATGACTGCTGCACCACGTTTGCTGTTGTATTCTTTGCCTGCGGCCAAATCACCTGCTTGGCTGATGGCATTGGTGCCATACAAAGCGTCGTACAAGCTGCCCCAACGTGCGTTAGCTGCATTGATGGCATAGCGTGCATTGTTAATCGGCACCACCAATTGTGGGCCTGCTTGCTCGGCAATTTCCAAATCAACATTTTGAGTGGCGATGCTAAAGTCAGCTGGTTCTTCTACCAAATAGCCAATGTCTTTTAAAAAAGCTTGGTAGGCGGCTTGGTCTTTGATGGCACCTGGATTTTGTTTGCACCAGTCGTCCATTTTGGCTTGGATGGCATCGCGTTTTTCCAACAAGGCTTTGTTCACAGGTGCCAATTCGTGTACCAAGTCGCTGAAACCTTGCCAAAAGCTGGCAGACTCTACATGAGGGTGATTGGGAATCAAGGTTTGTTCAATGAATTGATACAAAATTTCATCCACTTGCAATTGCGCGGCTTGTTGGTATTGTGCCATGTACTGACTCCTTTGATGTAGACGATCAATAAACCTATTTATAGGGTATTGCGGTATGGGATAGGAGTCTATCAAGCTTGCCTGTGCTTGTCTTGATTTCGGTATTTAAAAGTAATTGTTCCGAAAAATGAAATCTTGTTTGGATGAATGTTCTGAATTTTGAAATAAAAACCCGTTCTGAAGTGTCAGAACGGGTGAGTAAGCATTTACAGGCCGCTTAATGGAGTCGGTTTAGTGATGGTGGTCGTGTTCGTCGTGAGCATGGCCATGTTCCACTTCTTCATGAGTGGCAGGGCGTATGTCGGTTACCGTGGCTTTGAAACGGATGCGCATACCAGCCAAAGGATGGTTGGCATCAACCACGGCCTTGCCATCGGTAATTTCAGTGACACGGTAAATCAACACGTCATCGCTGTCTGGATCATCGGCTTCAAACATCATGCCCACTTCAATCTCAACGGGAAAAGCTTCTAATTCTTCAATGCGAATCAATTCTTCGTCTTGCTCACCGAAAGCATCATCTGGAGATAAAGTGACATCAATTTCATCACCAACATTTTTGTCATGCAAGGCTTCTTCCACCAAGGGGAAGATGCCATCGTAGCCACCATGCAAATAGCTGATGGCTTGTTCGGTTTTGTCAATTAATTGGTTGTCAGCGTCGTACATTTCATATTGCAGGCTCACAACATCGTTTTTTTGGATAGGCATGGTGGGTCTCTAAAAGTTGTTTGATTTGGATGTCATTATAAAGGAAGCATGACTGGGTGTCGGTTAAATTTTTAATTCATGGAATTTCTGTTATGTGACCTAATAATCTATAAAACCCCATTAAAAAGGCTGTTGTTGCAAATTTGTTACAGTGCTCGGTGTTTAAGCGAGCACTTTTTTAGAAATTATTTTTGCTGATTGTGTGAGACATGTGTGTAGAAGATTCAAAAATCCTCAAAATTTAGCCTTGTATGTGATTTGTGTGAAGTCTGTGTGTGCTTGAGGTGATGTTAATGAATAATTTTGTTAAAGCGTGGCTGGGGCAGTATTTGTGCAAATTGCAATGTTAAATACACTGGTGCATAATGTACCTCAATTCAAAAGCAAGTAATTAAAAGCGCGTTTTTACAGCCCATTGCAGATAATGTAATGTGTGAATAAAACCAAACTTTTAACTTTTATAAGTTGTTTATTTTATATATTAAGGTTTAATGAAATGAAAAAATCATTGTTGGCAGTTGCTGTAATGTCTTTGTTCTTGGCTGCTTGTGGCGGCGAAAAAGCTCCTGCAGAAGCTTCTGCTGCTTCTGAAGCATCTGCACCAGTTGTTGAAGCATCTGCTCCAGCTGCTGCTTCTGAAATCCAAGCTGCTGCTTCTGAAGTTAAAGAAGCTGCATCTGAAGTACAAGCTGCTGCTTCTGAAGTTAAAGCTGCTGCTTCTGAAGCTTCAGCTGCACAATAATCAGTTTGATTTTAAAAACCCCGCCAATAGGCGGGGTTTTTATTATGTATGGCAAATAGAAATTCTAAATTTTTGCTAAAGTTTGTGCCAGTAGCTGCAAAGATTTCAGTACAACATTGACTAACTCTTGTTCACTCGTTAAAGCTCGGGGTGCGCTTGCATTGAGTGAATATGCGTAGTATTTCTCAAAACTGTCCCACACGGGTACGGCGATGGCTGTTATTTCGCTGCTGAAGTCACCATCAGAAACCGTATAGCCGTGTTCATCATAAAAGTCTTTGGCCTCTGCCAAATGTGCTGTTTCATTTTCTTTCTCGGTTTTTACTCCACCCAATTGCTGCAAAATGCGTTGCTGTTCAGCTTCTGTTTGATGGGTAAAGTATGCGCGGCCTATGGCGGTGCTGCTGATTGGCACTTCTGAACCTATGCTCAATTGCACAGTGAGTTTTGCAGGGCTGCGTATGCTTTGCAGATAATACATTTTACCATTGCGTTCAGTGGCCAAACTCACGGAAACTTGGTGTTTTTGGGCAAACTCCACCAGTATGGGGGTTGCCCTGCGCACAAATTGGCGTTTTTCTTCAGCCGTGTGGCTGAGTTTAAAACAATTGGCTCCCAAGTAATATTCATTGCCCAGTTGACGAATAAAATCAACTTTCATTAAGGTGTAGAGCAAGCGGGACACAGTGGCTTTGGGTAGGCCTGTTTTTTCACACAATAATTGATGGGTTAATGGGCGCATTTCATCATCAAACGCGGCCATTAAGCTGATGCCTCGAGCCAATGCTGTGACAAACTGTTTGTCATCGTGCTCTTCGGCATAGGTAATCGCATGTAAAAGTGAATCCAACACTGGACAACTCCGATTTTTTTGTTACAATAGTTTCATATTGTAGAACACAATTCCGTTAAGCGAAACATTTTTTGCGAAACACCAATAATTTATAGAGGAGTGGTAAACATGGGACAAACACGCGCACCATTTAACTGGGAAGATCCATTTTTGTTGCAAGATCAATTGACTGAAGAAGAGCGCATGGTATTTGACAGTGCCAATGACTTTTTTCAAAATGAATTGATGCCTGGCATTTTAGAAGCCAACCGCAATGAGCATTTTGACGTGAACATCATGCGTCAATTGGGTGAGATGGGTTTCTTGGGAGTAACCATTGATGGTTATGGTTGTGCGGGTATGTCCAGCGTTGCTTACGGTTTGATTGGCCGTGCGATTGAGCGCGTGGATTCTGGTTACCGCTCTGCCATGAGTGTGCAGTCTAGCTTGGTGATGCATCCGATTTATGCCTATGGCACTGAAGCGCAAA
>RRZU012289774.1_pt1 | contig 16123 bp, 15 predicted proteins | sample 2165561 | NCBI WGS metagenome assembly RRZU01 (sample SAMN10456909, study PRJNA506462) | wastewater metagenome | isolation source: wastewater sludge | place: USA: Moscow, Idaho
AAATACTGTATGACTGCCATAACGATAATCCATAATACCTCCTTAAATTCCTTCCATTTAGAGAGATATTTTAAAAGCTAAAGCTAACCAGCTAAAGCTGGTGGTTTTAACCTTAAATATGGAAATAAAGGCTGCCTGAAAGTTTCAGGCAGCCTAGCGTCACCACGCAATCCTCAATGATTAAGAATCTTAGATAAGAATTGTTGTGCGCGTTCGCTGCGCGGGCTGCCGAAAAAGTCGTCTTTGCTGCAATCTTCCACAATTTGCCCTGCATCCATAAAAATCACCCGGTTGGCCACTTGTTTGGCAAAGCCCATTTCGTGGGTTACCACCATCATGGTCATGCCTTCTTTGGCCAAGCCCACCATCACATCCAGCACTTCGTTAATCATTTCGGGGTCCAGCGCCGAAGTGGGCTCGTCAAACAGCATGGCAATCGGGTCCATGCACAAGGCGCGGGCAATGGCCACGCGCTGTTGCTGGCCGCCGGACAGTTCGGCCGGATATTTATGCGCATGTTGGCTCAAGCCCACACGATCCAAATAGGCCAGCCCTTTTTTACGCGCTTCTTCTTTGCTACGCCCCAATACTTTGATTTGCGCCACGGTGAGGTTGTCGGTGATGCTTAAGTGCGGAAACAGCTCGAAATGCTGAAACACCATGCCCACGCGGCTGCGCAGTTTGGGTAAGTCGGTTTTGGGGTGGCCTACCGAGGTGCCGTCAACATGGATTTCGCCTTTTTGAAACGGCTCCAGCCCGTTGACGCATTTAATCAGCGTAGACTTGCCGCTGCCGGAAGGGCCGCACACCACCACCACATCGCCTTTGCTGATGCGGGTATTGCAAGCGGTGAGCACTTGGAAGTCGCCATACCATTTGTTGACATCGTTGATTTCAATCATGGTGTTTTGGTTTGTGTTGTTTTGATTCGGGTTATTTTGGCTCATGTGCGCAACCTTTTCTGTAATTGTTTCACCCCGTAGGTGGCGGTGGCGCTTACTAAGAAATACACCACACCGGCAAACAGAATATACGGGGTAAGCATGCCCATTAAATCACCGCGCACGTAAGAGGCGCGGAAGAAGTCGACCAAGCCGATGGCAAATACCAGCGTGGTGTCTTGGAATAAAATAATGCTTTGCTGCAAAATCAGCGGCAGCATTTTGCGAAACGCCTGCGGCAAAATCACCAAGCGCATGGTTTGCGCATAGGTCATGCCCAGCGCCTTGGCCGCATTCACCTGCCCTTTGCTGATTGATTGAATGCCCGCGCGCACCACTTCGGCAAAATAAGCGGCTTCAAACACCATAAACGCCACCACGCACGAGGCAAACGCCACATCAATGGTGAGATAGCGGCCGGTGGCCCAGTTGTACATCATCGGCACGGCAAAATAAAACCAAATCAATACCAGCAGCAAGGGCACCGAGCGGAAGTAATTGACATACAGCTTGGCCGGTACCGACAGCCACTTATAGGGCGACAGCCGCGCCAAGGCCAAAAAAGTACCGATAAGCAGGCCGCCCACCACCGCAAACGCCACCACTTCCAGCGTGGTGGTAATGCCCGCAATCAAGCCCGGAGCGGCTGCCTGTAGTTCTGCAAATCCGAAAGCCATATTATTTGCCCTCCGCCATCAGGCCGGGCACACGAAAACGGCGCTCCAGAAAGTTCATAAACACAATCAGCCCCATATTGATAACCAAATAAATCAAGGTGGCGTAGGTGTAGATTTCAAAATTGTTTTGCGTGTATTCGGCAATGGTTTTGGTTTGGCTGATTAATTCGGCCACGCCCACCAACGAAGCCACAGACGCATTTTTAAAGCAGTTGGTGAGCTCTGAGCTCAGCGGCGGCAAAATCACCCGGAAAGCCTGCGGCAGCAATACCTGGCGATACACTTGCGCAGTGCTGAAGCCCAAAGCATAAGCGGCATTGCCCTGCCCGCGCGGCAGCGATTGGATGCCCGTGCGCACCTGCTCGCAAATGCGTGCGGCGGTAAATAGCCCCAAGCCGATGCTGGCCGAAATCATGGCCGAGGTATTCGGTGCCAAGCCGAAAAACCACCATTGGCGCACCGATTCGGGCAAAAAGCCCGGCACCACGTAATACCAAATAAACAGCTGAATCAGCAGCGGCACATTGCGAAACAGGGTGACATAAGCGGTGGCCACACGCTGCGCGTTTTTGGACGGCAAGGTGCGCATAATGCCCAACACCGTGCCCAAGGCCAGCGCAATCACCCACGCCACCGTGCCAATCACAAACAACCAGCCCAGCCCAGACAATACCCAATGCAGGTAGAGCTGGTCGCCCAAGCCGGTGGGGTCGAATAACACGCCCCAATTCCAAGAGTAGCCCATAAAATCATGCCTCACGATAAAACGAATGTGTTTTGATGCCGGCTTTTGGCAACAGCCTTGGTTTCAGGCAGCCTGAAACCCGTATAAAACCCAACTTACACCAATACCGCGCCGTACCAGCGTAGCGCGTTCAGGTTTATCAGCCCTACACAGAACCAGTGAATACGCAATTTCTACGCAGCTGCATCAATCAAAGCGCAACCTGCACCGCCTACAACCTTAGGCTGCCTGAATATGTTTATATACAGCCCAGCAAAACCACACTGCCATAAAAAAACCAGTGGCCGCCGCGATGGCGCGGCGCCCACTGATTGCCCGTTTGGGTTCTTAATGTCCGCCGATACGCAGCAACCTTACGGCGCGGCTTGGTCGGTGGGGTTGGCAATAATGTCTTTTACCTGCTCAGACATCGGGAAGTTCAGGTTCATGTTTTTCGGCGGAATCGGGCTTTCAAACCAGGTTTTGTACATACCGTTTACATCGCCTGATTTATAGGTAGCGGCCAAGGTGTCGTCCACCAGCTTTTTAAAGCCCGCATCACCCTTGCGCACCATACAGCCGTAGCGCTCAAACGACATCGGCTTGCCCACGATTTCCCATTTTTCCGGATCAGCCGCCTTAGCGCGCTCACCCGCCAGCAGGATATCGTCCATCATAAACGCCTGTGCACGGCCATTTATCAACATCAAAGCACCTTCGCCGTGGTCTTTGGCGGAGATGATGTTCATGCCCAACTTGTCTTTTTCATTGTATTCGCGCAGCAAACGCTCAGATGTGGTGCCGGCGGTGGTAACCACGGTTTTGCCTTTCAAATCGGGGAAGTCTTTAATGCCAGAATCTTTGGCGGTAAGCAAACGGGTGCCGATTTCAAAGAAGGCGTTGGAGAAATCCACCTGTTTTTGGCGCTCGGGGTTGTTGGTGGTGGAGCCGCACTCCAAATCCACAGTGCCGTTGCTTACCAAGGGAATGCGGTTTTGCGAAGTCACCAAGTTGTAGCGCACTTTCAAATCCGGCATGTTCAGCTCTTTTTTCACCGCTTCCACCACGCGCAATTGCAAATCATGCGCATAGCCCACCGGCTGGCCGGGCTGGTCGGCTATGTAGGAGAAGGGGATGGAAGAATCGCGGTAGCCCAATACGATGGTGCCGGATTGTTTGATTTTGTCCAATGTGCCCATGCCGGCGGAAGCGGCCGGCGCGGAAGCATCGCTGCTGGCAGCCGGTGCAGCGGCTTTTTCGCCACCACCACAAGCAGACAAGCCCATCAATGCGGCCACAGCAGCCACGGCCAAGGTGTTGCGTTTCATCGATTGCATCATCTGTATTTTTCCTCTTGAAATGTGAATTGGTTTAATTGTTTTTACCAAGCCATACCGGCAAACATGGCTGTATCTTAACGCATGTAAAAAAAATTTCACAACCGATTTACTTGTGCAGCGCAATAAAATAAACATTCCCACCCAATATCCGCTCAAATCAGGCGCATTACATTAGGATTACATCAAACTACGCTATTTTTCACGCCTTGAATACTTAACAAGCTTGTTTGACGGCAAGATTGTTTGATTATTCATATCAGAATATTTATTTAGAAAAAATGTGTTGCCGCATTAGAAATGCGCTGCATGATGGCCAATACAGCCATCATGCAGCGCATTTTATTTTCAGGCAGCCTTCAGCGCCTGTTCACCGTATTTTAAGCGGTGAGCGTGCCTTTGGTAGACGGCATCACACCTGCCATGCGCTCGTCAAACGCCACCGCCATACGCAAGGCGCGGCCAAAGGCTTTGAACACGGTTTCGGCTTGGTGGTGGGCGTTGATGCCGCGCAGATTGTCGATGTGCAGCGTCATCATGCTGTGGTTGACCAAGCCGTGGAAAAACTCGCTAAACAAGTCAACATCAAACTGGCCGATGGCGGCGCGGGTGAAGTCGATATTGTAGGTGAGCCCGGGGCGGCCGGACAAATCCAGCACCACGCGGCTTAGGGCTTCGTCTAGCGGCACATAGCTCATGCCGTAGCGGGTGATGCCCACTTTGTCGCCCAAGGCCTGCTTAAGCGCTTGGCCTAGGGTAATGCCGATGTCTTCCACGGTGTGGTGGTCGTCGATATTGGTGTCGCCACGGGCCACAATGTCCAAATCAATCAGGCCGTGGCGGCTGATTTGGTCGAGCATATGGGCCAGAAACGGCACGCCGGTGTCGAAGCGGCCAATGCCTTTGCCATCGAGGTTGAGGGATACGGTGATTTGGGTTTCGCTGGTATTGCGGGTTACGGTAGCAGTTCGCATGGTGGTTAGGGGTTTCCGTACAGTTCGTCGATTATATTCAATACTTTTTGGTTTTGTTCAGGCAGCCCGATGGTGATGCGCACGCATTGATCCAGCAATGGGTGCATGCCGTGCAGCTTTTTAATCAGGATGTTTTGGGCATACAGTTTATCAAACAAGGCTTGGGCATCGGGCACGCGCAGGGTGAGGAAATTGGCCTCAGACGGGAAATCCTGAATGCACGGATGCGCGTGCAAGGCTGTGCGCATACGCTCGCGCTCGCCTTTGAGACGGCTGATGTTTTCGTTGATAAATGGCTGGTATTGCAAGGCAAATTCCGCTGCGCACAGGCTGAGCTGGTTCATATTATACGGCGGGATGATTTTTTTAAGCTCATCTAAAATGGCCGCCGGGCCGCAGGCATAGCCGATGCGCAGCCCGGCAAAGCCGATTTTGCTCAGGGTGCGCAGCACCACCAAATTGGGGATTTGCCCGGCTTGGCTTAAAAAGCTGTCGGACGAAAAAGCGCCATAGGCTTCGTCTACCACCACAATGCCCGGCGTGGCGGCGATAATGGCTTCCACTTTTTCACGCGCGAAACGCCCGCCGGTGGGGTTGTTGGGATAGGCCACAAACACCAGCGCGGGCTGATGCTCTTTGATGGCCGCCAGCATGGCGTCCAAATCCATGGTGAAATCCGGGCGCAGCGGCACGCCGATAAACTCCAGCCCGAAAAATTCGGCGTTTACGCGGTACATCACAAACGAAGGCGCCGGTGCCAGCACCTTAGCGCCGGGTTTGGACACCAACATGGTGAGCCGCTCAATCAATTCGTCTGAGCCATTGCCCAACACCAATGACGCCTCGGCGGGAATGGCATAAGTGTCGCGCAGCACTTGCAGCAAGCCGCAACTGCCGGGGTTGGGATAAAGGCGGATGGGTGCTGCGGCCAGCGCCCGCCCCAGCTCTTTTTTCATGTCTTCGGGATAGTCGTAGGGGCTTTCCATGGCGTCGAGTTTGATAAAGCCGGCGGGCACGTCGGTAACGGCATAGGCTTTCATTTGCTGAATATCAGAACGGATGCAATTGGCGGTACTCATGATGGCTCTCTAGCGGTATATTGATGTGGTGCGCAGGGTGACAAGACAGCAGCCGGGGCGCTGGTAAGGCTCAATGTAACACAATCCGGATAAGGCTTGGAAGCCGCCACCGATGATGCTGTGCACAATAATAGTGAAATGCATAATAAAGTGCTACGGCGTTGCTGTGTCTTGTCGTACTACTGCACTGTCTGCGGCTTCGCGCCTTGTATCACTTTATTCTGCATTCCACTATAGCTTGCTTTCAGGCAGCCTCAGACGGATGGATTTGCTTCAGGCAGTCTTTCTGAAAGCCCGGCAACACCCTTGATTTTTTAAGCGACGGCTGTCACATTAGCTGCTTTAAGCGCCTGCCGATGATAATTCGCCATGGCAAGCCTACTAGGAAACCCGCATGACCCACACCGTCCACCTTCGGCTGGAACAGCTCGACAACCCCGCCATGCAGCGCTTGTGCGGCGCCCTTGACGCCAATTTGCACACACTGGCACGCGCACTTGAGGTTGAAATCAGCCGCCGCTTCGACCAGCTCACCTTCTTGGGCGAGCAAGCCCACGCCGCTGGCCGTGCACTGGAAGCCTTGGCGCTGTTGGCACAAAGCCGCGATATCAGTGACAACGACATTCAATTGGCCGCCGTGGAAGCCAAAACCGCCGATGCCCACTACCAAGCGCAAACCCACGAGCACGCCTACCATTTCCGCACCCGCCGCGGCAATATCGGCGGACGCACCCCGCGCCAAAACGGCTATATCCGCGCCCTGCTCAACCACGATGTGGTGTTTGGCTTGGGGCCGGCGGGCACCGGCAAAACCTATCTGGCCGTGGCCGCCGCCGTAGATGCCATCGAAAAGCACCAAGTGGAGCGCATTGTGTTGGTACGCCCGGCGGTGGAAGCGGGCGAAAAACTGGGCTTTCTGCCCGGCGATTTGGCGCAAAAAGTCGACCCCTATCTGCGCCCGCTTTACGACGCGCTCTACGACTTAATGGGCTTTGACCGCGTAAGCAAATTGCTGGAAAAAGGGCTGATTGAAATTGCGCCGCTGGCCTATATGCGCGGGCGCACCCTCAACGGCGCTTATGTGATTTTAGACGAAGCGCAAAACACCACCCCCGAACAAATGAAAATGTTCCTCACCCGCATCGGCTTTGGTGCCAAGGCGGTGATTACCGGCGACGTCACCCAAATCGATTTGCCGCGGCATATTAAAAGCGGCCTGAAAGACGCACGGGAAAAACTGGCCGATATCGATGGCATCTATTTCCACGTATTCACCAGCGAAGACGTGGTGCGCCACCCGCTGGTGCAAAAAATTGTGGACGCTTATGATGCCGCCGATGCCGATACATCGGTCTAACGCCGGATATTGACTGCTATTGCCAAATCAACCCTTTCAGGCAGCCTGAAACCATCCGCATTAAGGAACATCATGGATTTAAGCATCGAAACCCTCATCAGCATCGCCCTAGGGATAGGGCTGGCCGCCAGCAGCGGCTTTCGCGTGTTTTTGCCCTTATTTGCGCTCAGCTTATCGGCCTATTTCGGCTGGTGGCCCTTAAACGACAACTGGCAATGGCTGGCCTCGCCCGCCGCCCTCACTATCTTGGGCGTGGCCACCGTGGCCGAAGTGGGCGCTTATTTGATTCCGTGGCTGGACAATGTGCTCGATTCGATTGCCATTCCGCTGGCCGGCGTGGCCGGCACCGTGGTGATGGCTTCCACCGTGGCCGACCTGAATCCGGCCACCACTTGGACACTGGCGATTATTGCCGGCGGCGGCGCGGCGGCGGCCATCAAAACCGGCATGGGCGGCACACGCTTGGCTTCCACCGCCACCACCGGCGGCCTGGCCAACCCAGTGGTGGCGGTGGCCGAAACCGGCGCCGGGCTGGTGTTAACGCTGCTGTCTTTGCTGCTGCCGGCGTTGGCGCTGGTATTGGTGGTATTGCTCGGCTTCTGGCTGCTGCGCTTATATCGCCGCCGCCAACACTCCATCTAAACGGCCACATCATGACCGAAACCTTAAACCACTGGCTGCAACACAGCGGCTTGCCGCGCAGCGAAGCGCGGATGCTGCTGCAACACCTGTGCGGCTACAGCCACGCCCAAACCGTCACCCGCAGCGATGAGCCGCTGCCAAGCGCTTTTCAGGCAGCCTTAAATCAAGCCGCCGAGCGCCGCCGCAGCGGCGAGCCAATGGCCTATATTGTGGGTGTGCGCGAATTTTATGGCCGCCCGTTTCAGGTAAACCCGGCGGTGCTGATTCCGCGTCCGGAAACCGAGCACCTGCTGGAAGCGGCGCTGGCCAAGCTACCGCCCGGTGGCGTGTTGTGGGACTTGGGCACCGGCAGCGGCATTATCGCCGTGAGCGCCGCTTGCGAACGGCCGGACGCCCACATTTGGGCCAGCGACATCAGCGCCGATGCGCTGGCGGTGGCGCAAAGCAACGCCCAAGCCCTCAACGCCGCCGTGCGCTTCGGCCACGGCAGCTGGTTTGCCGCCACGCCGCAACCGCTGCGCCAGAGCGTGGATGTGGTGGTGTCCAACCCGCCCTATATCGAAGCGGCCGATGCGCACTTGCAGCAAGGCGACTTGCGCTTCGAGCCGCAAAGCGCCCTTACCGACTTTGGCAACGGCCTCACCGCCCTGCGCCAGCTGACCGCCGGTGCGCCCGGCTACCTGAAACCCGGCGGCTGGCTGCTGCTGGAACACGGCTTTGACCAAGGCGCCGCCGTGCGCAATTTGCTGGCCGAACACGGCTATGCCGACATCGCCACCCACACCGACTTGGCCGGGCTGGACAGAATCACCTTGGGGCAATATCGGCTTTAAATTTAAAAATGTGAAGCGTGTTGTGTACGGCAAGGCCATATAGCAAGGCTGCCTGAAAGCATTTGAGTTGGGCAACAGCATTGCTTTCAGGCAGCCTTGATGGGTTGATACACAATCTTCAGTTAATACCAATTCTAAAAAATAACCTTGCAAAATAAAAAGCAGTTCGACAGCATCATCTGCGTAGGTCGGATTTTTAAATCCGACGTTTGGCCATCGGCCAAAGTGATGTGAGTACCTTGTTCTGAGAACAAGTGTCGGATTCAAGAATCCGACCTACGAGCTTTCAGGCAGCCTTAATGAGTGGATGCGTCACTTCAGCGATTCATTTTCTTTGCCGGAATATCAATCCCGCCGTTTTACCAGCGCAACACTTCTTGCTCATTTCGCCAAAACAGCAGGCGGAAGTCTTCGCGGTGATTGCCGTTGCCGATGGTGTGCGCATCTTGCCCCTGCCCCAACGCCAACTGGTGCAGCATCCCCGCATACGTACCCACCCATAAGGTACGCCCACACGGCGACAGCGCCATGCCGCTGATGGTGCCGCCCAAATAATGGTGCCACAAAGGCTCGCCCTGCCAGCTGTAGGCGCGGAGATAGCCGGTGGCATCGCCCAGTATCATGCCTTCCGAGGTGCTCACACCGGCATACACACGCATATTGTCATCAATCAATAGGTGATCCGTGGCTTCTTCCGAATCCTGATACGCTTCTACCGCCACGTTTTGCGGCGTGCGCACATCCACCGCAATGGAAATCCCATTATAAAAATGGCAGGAATTCGACAGCAGATGGCTGTCGTCGGCAGCAAACAGGCAGAAATGCGGATAGGAAGACTGCGGGCCAATCTGCCCCAAATATTCCCCTTGCGCATTCAGCAGCTTGTGATCCGTATCTTGCGCACCCACGCACAATAAGCGGTTGTCGTGCGAAAGGTCGGCGTTTTCCATATCGATGCGGATGGGCTCATCGTCATCCCACTCCAGCCGTTCTTCATCATCCGGGCACAAATGGCGGCAACCTTGGCTGCTGAGCAAATCAATACCGGCATTGCTCACCACCAACACCGCACTGGCATCATTAAACGGCAACAGCCGGGTAATGCCGGCATCGCCCACGCGGTAATCAAATACCGCCAAAATTTCACCATCCCAGCCACGGCGCAATTCGATTTGTGCCGCACGCGCCACCGCCACCACCTCGCCTTGCTTGGCCGCACCCAGCGCCACCATATCCGCAGGCAAAGCTTGGCAGCGGCCATCTGCCACCAGATAGGCTTGGCGTGTTTCATAAGGTGCGCCCACCATCAACAGCACGGTTTGCGCATCCAGCGCCACCGCCGGTTCGATATAACGCCCTTGCTCGCCGCTGTATTCGGTTAATGGTGCCAATGCCGGGGTAAAAGCGGCGCGAAAAGCCGCCGTATTATTGTTGCGGTTGGCCTCGCGCAGCAATTGCAGCACTTGCCCGGCCAGTGGCTCCCGCAGATCTTGCGCTTCTTCGCCCGTCCACGCATCCCAGCCATATTGGCTGGCAAAAGCCAACATTTCATTGATGGCACGTGCATAGTCCGCACCTTGTTGTTGCCATTGTTGTTGTAATGCCGTTGTGTCGTTCATGCTGTTGCTCCTCTGGTTTGGGATTCCTGTGGGTTAGGATTAAAGAGCGCTAGGCTGCCTGAAACGGCGGTACCGCCACGCCGCACTGTTGCAGCAGCTGCATGGTTTCGTATACCGGCAAGCCCATCACGCCGGTGAAGCTGCCGCTCAAATGTGCCACAAACACGCCGCCCAAGCCTTGGATGCCGTAGGCACCGGCTTTGTCCATCGGCTCGCCGCTGGCGATATAGGCCTCGATTTCTGCGCCGCTTAGGGTTTTAAAGCGCACATCACTGCTTTGCAGCACATCAAAACATTGCCCCGCCACCGACACGCACACGGCGGTGAGCACTTGATGGGTGTTGCCCGACAGCTGCTGCAACATGGCGCGGGCTTCGACGGCGTTTGCCGGTTTGCCCAGAATATGGTTGCCCAAAGCCACGGTGGTATCGGCACTGAGCACCGGATAGGCAGGTGCCGCCGCGTGTTGCGCCCGCCACTGTGCTAGCGCCGCCGCGTTTTTCTGCCGCGCCATGCGCAATACATAAGTGTCGGCGGCTTCGTGAAGCTGCGGGGTTTCATCGATATCGGCGCTTAAACGGATAAGCTCAAAGCCCAAGCCCTGCAATAATTCGCGGCGGCGTGGGCTGCCTGAAGCCAGGTATAAACAAGGTTGCTTGTTCATCAATTGGTTCTCATGTCCCGTTTTTGCCTTGCCCGGATACCGCACGGCGCAGCGCCCAGTCGAGCGCAGCGGTGGGTAGCAGGCGTTTTAAATACCAGAATACATGGGTGGGCACGGTGACGGCGTAGCGTGCTTTGGGGCGCGGTGCTTGCAGGGCTTTAACGCACACGGCGGCGCAAGCGTCGGCGCTGAGGGTAAACGGCGCGGCGTCGCCCTCTTTTTGCAGGCGCTGCAATTGTGCTTGGTAGTCGGCGCGGTGCACGCTGGCGTCTACATCAATGTATTGGCGGAATTTCACCAAGGCATTGGGGCGGAAACGGGTGGCAATCGGCCCGGGCTCCACCAAGCTCACAAAAATGCCGCTGCCGTGGGTTTCGCCGCGCAAGGTGTCGCACAGGCCTTCGAGGGCAAATTTGCTGCTGTTGTAGGCGCCGCGCCAAGGCATGGCGGCAAAGCCCAGAATGCTGCTGTTCACCAATACGCGCCCGTGCCCTTGGCGGCGGAATAGGCGCATCGCCGCCACAATACATTCCCACGCGCCGAATACATTGGTTTCGTATTGCGCGCGCAGCGCCGGGCGCGGAATATCCTCCACCGCGCCGGTTTGGCCGTAGCCCGCATTGCAAAACAGCGCATCCAGCGTGCCGCCGGTGGCCGCTTCGATATGGGCAAACGCGGCGACGATGTGGGCGCTGTTGTTCACATCCAACAGCAGGCATTCCAAACCTTCGGCCTGCAAACGCACCACATCGGCAGGCTGCCGGCACGAGGCAAACACCCGCCAACCCAGCTGCTGCAATTGCTTGGCCGTGGCATAACCGATGCCACTGGAACACCCGGTAATTAAAATCGATTTCATCAAGGCTGCCTGAAAAGAAACACAGCCGCCATCATACCTGAGAGCCTGTTTATAATCTTTTATTGTGCTGTTTTCAGCGCATAAACCGGCTCTGAAGGGCGCGCGGCTGAAATCAGCACCGCGCGGGCTTTGCTTAAATTCGGGTAAAGCCGCCGCCCGGTGGCACAGGCCGTTTTATAATGCCGCCTTTGTTTCAGGCAGCCTGAAGCAGCCGCTCTGCAATAATTAACCTTGAATAACAGGCAGATTGAATGGATATTGTGTGGCAATGGCTGGGCTTGTGGTTTTCGGCGTTTTCGTCGGCCACCATTTTGCCCGGCACTTCCGATGTGGTACTGCTGGCGTTTGTGAACGCCAATCCGCAGCTGTGGCTGGGTGCACTACTGCTGGCCACGCTGGGCAACGGCATGGGCAGCATGGTGTCTTACGGCATGGGGCGGCTGGTGCCCGACAAACACCGCCCCAGCGAGCGTATTCACGGCTGGATACAAAAATACGGCGTGTGGGCGCTGCTGATGTCGTGGGTGCCGTTTGTGGGCGACGGGCTGGCGATTGCGGCAGGCTGGCTGCGGCTGAATTTCTGGCTGTCGAGCCTGATGTTGGTGCTGGGTAAGTTTGCCCGCTATGCGGTGTTGGTGTTGGGGTTTTTTGCGGTGATTTAAGGCGGCTTATGCCGCGTGTGTTGTTGTGCTGGTGCGCACGGCGCACCCTACGTTAGGTTAAAAGGCTGCCTGAAAGATAAAACCGTTATTACCACACGGGATTCGGCAATCCATTGGTAAAAAAGCACAATGAAGCAGTTTATTTAAAAATAAGCTGTTTTTTGCATTCGTTGCTTATCGTTTTACCCTGCGCTTCATGGCCGCGCGGCCACTTACTTTGCTTCGCCAAAGCAAAGTAAGCAAAAGAAAGGCGACCCCGGTTGCAGGTTTGGCTGTGCCAAACTTCCCTCACTGCACATACTTTTGGCGGCGCTCGCGTGTCGCTGCGCTCCGGACCGCCCTTATTCCCGCCAAAACCATGCTCCGTTCGGCTGCGCCAAGGGGATGGCTGCACGGATTTTTCGTTTCAGGCAGCCTGAACAAAATAGTTTGTAAATGGCTGCGCTTTCATTAGCTGTTAGCGTGCGTAACTTTCAGTTAATAACCGCACTACAGCAAAAATATCGTGGCCAGCCCCAAGAAAATCAAAAAGCCGCCGGAGTCGGTAACGGCGGTAATCAGCACACTGCTGCCCAAGGCGGGATCGCGGCCCATTTTGTCCATTGCCACCGGAATCAACACGCCCACGGTGGCGGCCAGCAAGAGATTAAGCGTCATCGCCGCCACCATCACCAGGCCGATGCCGATGCTGTCGTACAACAGCCACGCCACCACGCCCATCACCGAGCCCCAAATCAGGCCGTTCACCAGCGCCACGCCTTCTTCTTTACGCAGCAGATGCATGGCTTGGTTGCCGGTCATCTGCCCCATGGCCATAGCGCGCACAATCATGGTGATGGTTTGGTTGCCGGAATTGCCGCCGATGCCAGCCACAATCGGCATCAGCGCCGCCAGTGCCACAATTTTTTCGATGCTGCCTTCAAATGCGCCAATCACGCGGCTGGCCACAAAGGCGGTGCACAGGTTAATCGCCAGCCACATCCAGCGGTTTTTCACCGAATCCATCACCGGTGCAAACAGGTCTTCTTCTTCCTGCAAACCGGCCATATTCAACATATCGGCTTCGGATTCTTCGCGGATTACGTCCACCATTTCGTCTACGGTAATGCGGCCAATCAGTTTTTTGTTGGCGTCCACCACCGGCGCGGTGACCAAGTCGTAGCGCTCAAACGCTTGCGCCGCTTCTTCTACGTCGTCTTCGGGACGGAAAATCACCACATCGTCGGCCATGATGTCGGCCACTTGGGTGTCGGGGTCGACCACCAGCAGCTTGCGTATCGGCAGCACGCCTTGCAGGATGTCGTCGTCGTCCACCACAAAGATTTTGTCGGTGTGGTCGGGCAGGCTTTCAAAGCGGCGCAAGTAGCGCAACACCACTTCGCAGCTCACATCGGCGCGGATGCTCACCAGCTCGAAGTCCATAATCGCGCCCACTTGATCGTCGGCAAACGACATCGCCGCCGCCACTTGGGCGCGCTCTTCTTCGTCGCGCGTGCTCAGCGCTTCGTACACCACTTGATTGGGTAAATCCGGCGCCAGCTCGGCCAGCTCGTCGGCATCCAAATCGTCTACTGCGGCCAAGAGCTCGGCCTTGTCCATGGTTTCAATCAGGGTTTCGCGCACCGGCTCCGACACTTCCAGCAGCACTTCGCCGTCTTCTTCGGGCGCACCCAGTTTCCACACCAGCACGCGCTCTTGCAGCGGCAGCGATTCGAGCACCGTGGCCATATCCGCCGGGTGCAGCTCGTGCAAGATGGCAATCAAGGCCACCAAGGCTTGGTTTTGTTCGGGGTTGGGCAGGGTTTCGCCCAGCTCGATTTGAGCGTAAACGGGCAGTAGTGATTCGGCCAGCTCGTGGATGCGGTCAATATCCAGATTCAGGCGATCCAAATCACGGATGGGAGAGGGTGGGCTTTGGCTCATGCGCACTCCGTTGCTGCGGGCAACGGCAGGCGTTGGCCAGTCAGCGGATAGACGGGTTCAAAAACGAAAAAAACATTAATAATGAACTGGGAGGTTCCATAACACAAAGCCTGCACGCTGGCGGGCAGGCTAACAGTGGAAAACGGCGCGATTTTACACCGATTGGCAAGGAAAGGATAGCGGGCGGGCTCAGAGATCGCGTACCTTATTCAAGGTAATCTCGCAGCGATCCGGCTCGACATGCAAATAGGCATCGGATTGGCCATGGGGGGCAGGAAATTTGAAGCTGTAGAATGTATATGGGCGCCCATTCTGAACATGCGGGCTGGGTGGCACGGATACCGCCGTGGGCTTTTGTTGGCTGGCAGCCGCCACCGGCGCCACCGCAGGGCAATGCCGCTTATCAAAAACAATGCGGACATTGGTAAACATTTGCGGCGGCGAGCCCATGGCGCCGGTGCGGTGGCCGGGCGCCCAGGTAAACACCACTTTGCTAACCGGGTTTGCGCTCGGCGGGTCATACACGGCGAAAAAAGTTGTTTTTTCAGCCAGCCCGGCGGGGCCGTGCCAAATCACTTTTTCTGGCAACTGCGGCAATTGCAACGCCGCAGCCATCTGGCGCATATCCATAAACTCATCATTTTGCGCCAGCTTAACCAAGTTTTGTGCCAATTCAGGCGCAGGCGATAATGCGGGCTGCGCTTGCAAAGGCAAGGCCACAGCCAACAAACCCAACCCTATCCAACTGTTAAATCGTTTGTTTGAAAATCCGCCCGCCTGTTCCATATTGATTTCCTTTAGAATAAAGAAACAACTTGGTTTTGCCTGCAAGGCTGCCTGAAAGCCGAAAAGGGTTTCAGGCAGCCTTGCTTGCTAGAGCCGGCTTTCTTAGAGCCTGTTCACAATCTTTATATTGTGAACAGGCTCTTAAGCCCGGATTACACCCGCCGCGCCAAGGCTTCGGCTTTGCCCACATACAGCGCCGGACTGAGTGCCAGCAAGGCGGCTTTGGCTTCTTCCGGAATGGCCAGTTGCTCGATAAACAGCTTTAAGGCCGCCGGGGTGATGCCGTCTTTGCCGCGGGTAAGCTCTTTCAGCTGCTCGTAAGGGTTGGCCACCGCGTAGCGGCGCATCACGGTTTGAATCGGTTCGGCCAGCAATTCCCAGGTGGCGTCCAAATCGGCGGCCAAGGCGGCCGGATTGGTTTCCAGCTTATTCAGCCCGCGCAGATGTGCCGTCCAGCCCAATACCGCATAGCCCAAGCCCACGCCCATATTGCGCAGCACGGTGCTGTCGGTGAGGTCGCGCTGCCAGCGGGAAACCGGCAGTTTTTCGGCCAAAAAGCCCAATACGGCATTGGCCATGCCCAGATTGCCTTCGGAATTTTCAAAGTCGATGGGATTCACTTTATGCGGCATGGTGGAGCTGCCCACTTCGCCCGCTTTCACTTTTTGCTTGAAATAGCCCAGCGAAATATAGCCCCACACATCGCGGTTAAAGTCGATCAAAATGGTGTTGATGCGGCCGATGGCTTGGAAAAACTCGGCCATATAGTCGTGCGGCTCGATTTGAATGGTGTAGGGGTTGAAGGTGAGCCCCAAATCCAGCTCCACAAAATAGCGGCAATGGGTTTCCCAATCCACATCCGGATAAGCCACCATATGCGCGTTGTAGTTGCCCACGGCGCCGTTGATTTTGCCCAGAAATTCCTGCTTGTCGTGCTGGGCGGTTTGGCGCGCCAGCCGTGCCAACACATTGGCGATTTCTTTGCCCAAAGTGGTGGGCGTGGCCGGCTGGCCGTGGGTGCGGCTCATCATCGGCACGGCGGCGTG
>RRZU013277229.1_pt1 | contig 16122 bp, 13 predicted proteins | sample 2165561 | NCBI WGS metagenome assembly RRZU01 (sample SAMN10456909, study PRJNA506462) | wastewater metagenome | isolation source: wastewater sludge | place: USA: Moscow, Idaho
GCCTTACGGAGAAAGTTTTTAATAGCTGAAGTACACATATATGCGAGTATGTCTTGCGGGATGGTAAAATCGCAAAGGCGCGGCGATTTTGCGATAAACTCGGCATAACCGCTTCCGGTAGATGGAACGGCTACAGCTGCTGTGATGTCAGCACGGCTTTGTCCCATATACCAACAGACAAAATCAGAGAGAATTTTTTCACTGTCTTCAATTTTGACTCCTATCTGAGCTTTTATCAAAAGTATTTCTATCTTCGCTGAATCTGCGGTACAGTCTGCGATCAGCCTGTATGATGAGACCATGCTTTTAAAATTTGTGGGTATGTGAATGCCGGAACGGATCCAAGTGTGAGTACTGTCAGCAGTTGAAAAAAGCCATGACAGAGATTTGATATATTCATTGCTGTCGAATAGTTGAGGTGAGTATTTTTTAGATATGATGCAACGTTCGTTATATCTTTTCATCTCAAATGCCTCCGTCAGTATTGGCTTTTAGAAGTATATAGCAAGTTATCCTTTTTATCCAATAAATAATTTATCGTTTAACACCTAGGCTGCAGCTGATATTTTTTGCACTGGGGGTTGACATGGGTGTATGAGGAGTGCTATTATTTCTTGCGTTGCTTGCGGAAATAGCTCAGCTGGTAGAGCGATGGCCTTCCAAGCCGTAGGTCGCGGGTTCGAGTCCCGTTTTCCGCTCCAGAACTTTCAGGGTTCGCGCTTTGCGCGAGCCCTTTTTTTTATAACTCTATGCACTAGTTGTTTATTATAATAACAACAAGATAATTATCCGGTCATGGCAGAATGTGTGGTGTGATAAATGGACAAGGAGATTGTTTACAGAAAAAAAATATCCGATGCCGGTCAAAGGCAGGGATGGTGGCATTCTGACGGTATTGTTGCCGCTCTCTCAGGCGGGGGGGACTCCGTGGCGCTGCTTTGGTTGTTAAAAAGGTACTTTCCAGGGAGAATCGTCGCCGCGCACTTGGACCACTGCACAAGAAACGGTGCTTCCCACGATGATGCTGCCTTTGCTCAAGCCCTTTGCGCTGAGTGGAATATCAAATGCGCTGTTAAAGTTGTTGATGTACACGGAAGGCGAGAACAAGGCGAGTCATTTGAGATGGCAGGACGCCGTGAGCGATACCTGCATTTTAGGGAAACTGCGGCGGCCGAAGGTATAGAGTGGATAGCGTTGGGACACTCTGCTGATGACTTAGTGGAGACGCAGTTGATGAATCTTTTCCGTGGTACGGGATTGAAAGGCCTACGCGGCATTCCTGAACAGCGAGGCAATATTGTCCGACCGATTATCAATTTTCGCCGTGACGAACTAAGGGGCATACTGCGCGATAATAATATCTCTTGGTGCGAGGATGCCAGCAACAACGAGATGATATACCAGCGCAATAAAGTTCGTGAAGAGCTGATACCTTGGATAAAGAATAATCTTAACATTAATTTTGAAGAATCAATGGCCGGTTTGGCTCAGCAGTTGAACGAAGAGATTGCTGAGAGGGAAGAGGCAGCTAAAAAATTGCTGGCAGAGGTCTCTTTTGTTTTAGAGCCGGCGTTGGTGGCGTGGAATGCCCATACAGTAAAAAATATTTCCAGAAAAGATTTAATCGATATGTTGAGAATGCAGGGAGAACTACTCTCTTTACCTTCTCTTTCAAGAAGCAGGACATACCTCTTGGCGGATCTGATCAGCCACGGAGGCGCATGGCGATTTCAGTGGGCACTCGATATTGAGGTCTGCTATTCAAATCGCGGTATTGGTTGGCTTCACCGCTGCGATGTTGAGCATTCAAGAGGCAAAAATAAGCAAAATGCGGCACAACTTCCGCTACCATGGTGGGCTAGATAGCAATATATGTGATATTATGGAAAAAGTTTGTGAGGATAAAACTCTGTTAAAAGGAGTGTTAGTTTGTGGACTATAAAATTGGTAGGATTTTAATTTCACAGGAGGAGCTTCACTCAAGGATAAAGGAAATAGGATCAGAAATACGTAAGCGCTATACCGGTAAACAACTGATATGCGTATGTGTCTTAAAGGGTGCGGTTGTCTTTTTAGCAGATCTCATTAGAGAAATTGGTCCGGAAGTGGATGTCCAGATTGACTTCTTGGCGATATCCTCATATGGGGCGTCAACTAAAAGCAGCGGGGTTGTTAAAATACAAAAAGACTTGAGCTCTGATATCCACGGCAAGCACGTGCTTATTGTTGAAGATATTCTCGATACAGGGCTTTCACTTACATACATTAAAAGACTGCTTTCGGAGCGTAATCCCGAAAGCGTAGAGATTGCTGTTTTATTGGATAAGGCTGAGCGTCGTCAACAGCCTGTTGAAGTGCAGTATACCGGTTTTGAGATCCCCGATGAATTTGTAATTGGCTATGGATTGGATTTCGCCGGAAAATTCAGACACCTGCCTGCTGTGCATATAGCTGAAGCTGCAGAATAACAATCATGTTTTATATATTGAAAATCGAAAGATTGAAAATGAAAGAGAGGTAACGTTGTTTGAATAAAACATCTAAAAATGTTGGCATGTATATTGTGCTGATTGTACTTGTTGTCAGCTTGGTGAACGTATTTTTGTCTCCTGATACCAAAAGTTCGAAAGATATGAAAACACTGCCTTACAGTGCGTTTATTTCCGAGGTAAATTCCGGAAATGTCCAAAAGGTTGAAATTGACAATGAACAGGTCAAGGGTACCCTGAAATCAGGAACAGAATTTACTACTTATATTCTTGATGCGGCGACACTTCCCAGTACCATCGCCGAAAAGGGAGTAGAAGTTGAGATTGTTCCGCCTCCTAAAAATTCCTGGATTACAGCTTTGCTTACATCTCTGCTGCCGACATTGCTTCTCATAGGGGTATGGATTTACTTTATCTACAACATGCAGGGTGGTGGCAATAAAGTTATGGGTTTTGCCAAGAGCAAGGCGAAAATGTTCATGGACAACAGACCCAAAGTCACTTTTGATGATGTCGCCGGCTGTGATGAGGCGAAAGAAGAGTTGGAAGAGGTTGTGCAGTTTCTTAAGTCACCAGATAAGTTTACAAAATTGGGAGCAAAGGTCCCACGCGGAGTCTTGCTGTTAGGCTCTCCCGGTACGGGTAAGACACTTCTTTCCAGGGCTGTCGCTGGTGAAGCTGATGTGCCGTTTTTTAGCATCAGTGGCTCTGACTTTGTGGAAATGTTTGTCGGTGTAGGCGCTGCCCGTGTGCGCGACCTATTTGAGCAGGCTAGAAAATTCCAGCCCTGCATAATATTTATTGACGAAATCGATGCGGTCGGACGTCACCGCGGAGCCGGGCTTGGCGGTGGACATGACGAACGCGAACAGACGCTGAACCAGCTATTGGTCGAGATGGATGGTTTTGAAGCCGGTGCCGGTATCATTTTGATCGCGGCCACCAACCGACCGGACATTCTTGACCCTGCACTGCTGCGCCCCGGACGCTTTGACAGACAGGTTGTTGTTGACCGCCCTGACGTTAAGGGAAGACGTGACATCCTAAAAGTTCACCTTAAAGGCAAAGTCGTAGCCGATGGAGTTAACATTGACGTTCTTGCCAGAAGAACTCCCGGCTTTGTAGGTGCGGACCTTGCCAATCTTGTGAACGAAGCGGCACTGCTCTCCGCACGCAGGGGCAAGGATAAACTTGAGATGCCTGAGTTTGAAGAGGCAATTGACAGAGTTATGGCAGGTCCTGAGCGCAAGAGCCGCATAATCAGTAAGGCGGAGAGGGAGATTATTGCGTATCACGAGGCAGGACATGCACTGATTGCCAGTAAACTTGAGGGAACAGATCCTGTTCACAAAATATCAATAATCCCGCGTGGGCACATGGCTTTGGGCTACACATTGCAGCTTCCGGAAGAGGACAGATTCTTAATATCGCGCAGAGAGCTAGCAGACAAAATTACTGTTCTTCTTGGCGGGCGCACTGCGGAGCTTATTCGTTTTGGTGACGTCACTACGGGTGCATCAAATGACTTGGAAAGAGCAACTCAGACAGCAAGACAGATGGTTACGCAGTTTGGTATGAGCGATAGACTTGGGCTAGTCACGCTTGGCAAAAAGCAGCACGAGGTTTTTCTTGGGCGTGAGATAGTAGAGGATAAGAATTACAGTGATGAAATAGCTTATGCGATAGACCAGGAAGTGCGCAGCATTATTGATGACAGCTTTGACGCGGCGAAGAAAATTCTCACAGAACACCGTGATCGCTTGGAAGAAATCACTGCTCTGCTGTTGGAAAAAGAAGTTTTAGAGGGAGACGAGCTTGATGAGCTGCTTGGTTACCCCAAAAAAGCTCATCGCTCAATTGATGATGAATTTGAAGAGGGTCAGCTTGCTTCTGAATATAAACCCCAAGATCAAGAGGAAGGCAAAACATCAGAGAGCGATCCCGCGGCCGATAATGGTGATGAGAGCCAAAGAATGAAAAAGGACCGGGCTCAGGATGATGAAGATCCCGATGATGAGGAAGAATAGTTACGTAAATTTTCCTTGGATAATTTAAAATAATTTCATATACTGAACTAGGGACGCTCGGAGACTCTCCGGGCGTTTTTTAATAAATTTTAATCTGTGACTTTGACATAGCTAAGGAGCGGAGCATACTCAGGTTATTGTTGAAGGTTTGCTATTTAATCCAGATTTTCCTAATACTATAATTATAATGAAATGTAAATTACAACGATAAAAATAGGACGGTATCATGGTAGAAAAATTTGAGCTGAACGCACCCTGGCAGATGGCTGGAGATCAGGCTGAAGCAGTAGAAAAACTGGTTAATGGTTTTGATAAGCCCGGAACGATACAAACACTTTTGGGGGTCACCGGCAGCGGAAAAACATTTACTATGGCGAATGTTATCCAAAGGCTGCAGCGCCCGACACTTGTCATGGCACATAATAAAACGCTTGCGGCCCAGCTGTACAGCGAATTTAAAGAGTTTTTTCCCAATAACTCGGTGAACTACTTTGTGAGCTACTATGATTATTACCAACCAGAAGCTTACATGCCGGCACAGGATATTTATATAGAGAAGGATGCGTCTGTAAACGAGAGAATCGAGCGGCTGCGCCTGGCGACGACAAAAGCGCTTTTAGAGCGGCGAGACGTAATTGTCGTGGCAAGCGTCTCGTGTATCTATGGCCTAGGCAAACGCAAAAACTATGAGGATGCGATTTTTCGTTTCGCTGTGGGAGAGACTTGGGACAGGCGCACCTTTATGACACGCCTACTGGATAACTACTATCAGCGCAACGATATATCGCTTCAGCCTGGTAATTTCCGCAGCAGGGGTGAATCGATGGAGATTTATCCCGCTTACAGTGATACAGCGGTACGGGTGCTGTTTTTTGATGATGAAATAGAACGTATAGAAGAGATAGACCCAGTTTCCGGGCATGCTATCTCCTCAAAAGAGCATACAGGAATATTTCCCGCTCAGCACTACGTAACCAGCTCTGATGCAATAGAAAGAGCCGCAGTGCAGATTGAGGAAGAGCTTGAAAAAAGAGTTCTTCAGCTGGAATCTTCAAACCGGCTTGTCGAGGCGCAGCGTCTTAAAATGCGAACGAAGTATGATTTGGAAATGCTTTTGGAGGTAGGTTACTGCTCCGGAATAGAAAATTATTCACGCTTCCTTGACGGCAGAGAACCTGGAGACGCACCAGGTACGCTGATGGACTTCTTTCCCGATGATTCTATGATTTTTATCGATGAATCTCATATGACGTTGCCGCAGGTACGCGGCATGTACAATGGAGACAGAGCGAGAAAAGAAGTTCTTGTCGAACATGGGTTCAGACTCCCGTCTTGTCTTGATAACAGGCCGCTCAAATGGGAGGAGTATGAACCGCTGCTTAAAAATGCTCTCTTTATCTCGGCCACTCCGGGAGACTATGAGTTTGCCCACTCACAGCAAGTGGTGGAGCAGCTTATCCGCCCAACGGGGGTAACAGACCCGCAAGTAGAGATACACCCGGCCACAGGGCAGGTTGACGACATTATCGGCGAAGTTCGCCCCATTATTGAGCGCGGCGAACGGGTACTGATTTCTACTTTGACCAAAAGGTCTGCCGAAGATTTGGCTGAGTATATGGCTGAGCTTGGCATAAAGGTACGTTACATCCATTCTGAACTTGATACTTTTGAACGGGCGGAATTAATCAGGGACTTGCGTCTTGGGGTATTTGCCGTGCTAGTGGGAGTTAACTTGCTGAGAGAGGGTATTGACTTGCCCGAGGTATCTCTTGTGGCAATACTTGATGCGGACAGAGAGGGCTATCTGCGCTCTCACCGCTCCCTTATCCAGATGATCGGGCGCGCTGCGAGAAATCAGGCTGGGAAGGTTATTTTGTATGCTGACAGAGTAACAGACAGCATTGACACAGCAATGAAAGAGACTGAGCGCCGCAGAGTCAGGCAGATGGAATATAACGAACAGCATGGCATTACTCCGCATACGATTTCAAAGGCGATAAAAGACCTTCTTCCTGCGGAGTTAATGGAGGATGGCGTCCAAGCTGGAACTAGAGCCGTATCTCCGCGTGCGGCAGATAATGTTGACCATGATATTAAAGAATTGGAAAAGATGATGTGGGATGCCGTTGAAAAGTTAGATTTTGAACGGGCAGCTGAGTTGAGAGACAGAATACAACAGATGAAAGGTGACGCAAGAATTGGAACAAACAATAAAAATTACCGGCGCAAGGCAACACAATCTAAAAAATATCGACGTAGAAATTCCTAAAAATAAAATTGTTGTTGTAACAGGACCATCAGGGTCGGGGAAATCTTCTTTGGCCTTTGACACCGTCTATGCAGAGGGGCAGCGGCGTTACGTAGAGTCGCTATCCTCCTACGCGAGACAGTTTCTTGGAATGTCCGATAAGCCTGATGTTGACGATATTACAGGATTGTCTCCCGCTATTTCCATAGAACAGAAGGGTACCAGTCATAACCCGCGTTCGACCGTGGGTACTGTAACGGAGATTTATGACTACCTGCGCCTTCTGTTTGGCAGAGCGGGAACACCGCATTGCCCCAAATGCGGTAAGGAAGTCCACCGTTACAGCGTGGACGAAATCATTGAGAGAATTTTTCGCGATTACGACGGTAAGCCCTTAGAAATATTGTCGCCTCTTGTCAAAGGGAAGAAGGGCGAATACCGTAATTTACTTTTAAAGCTGCACCAGCAGGGATATCTTCGTGCACGCATTGACGGTACAATGCTTTGGCTGGAAGAACAGGTTGAGCTGGATAAAAAGAAACGCCACACCATCGAATGTGTCATAGACCGTTTACGTGTCAAAGAAGAAAATCGCTCCAGACTGGCAGAAGCGGTGGAAATGTCTTTGAAACTTTCCGATGGCTTTGTACTATTGGTCTCTGCCGATATGGAAGAACTGGAGCTGACAGAAAAGTATATCTGCCCAACTTGCGAGATAAGCCTTCCGGATATTGAGCCGCGGTTATTTTCTTTTAATAACCCATTTGGTGCCTGCCCTGATTGTTCAGGTTTAGGTGCTCATTTACACTTTTCGGAAGAGCTTGCCGTCAACGGTGACCTACCTATCGGCGAGGGAGGTTTCATTCCTTGGAAAAGTATGAAATACATGGTTCAAAAGGCGGAGCAGCTTGCCGCCAGGCATGAAGGCTGGGACCTCTCAAAACCCTTCAAAGAACTGCCTGAAGAGGTGCGGCAGGTGCTCCTTTACGGCTCGGATGAAGTTATCCCGATGGTGTTCACGGACAAAAATGGTGACTCAGAATACAATGGACACTATATTGGACTTATCCCTTGGCTGGAAAAACGTCTAAATGAGACAGAGTCTGATGCGTACAGAGAAGAGCTCCTTCGTTTTCAAACAGAGGATCAGTGCTCGGCATGTCACGGGGCGCGCCTGAAACCGGAGGCGCTGGCTGTTACTCTGGGAGGCTACAATATTGCTGCTCTTACGGAGATGCCGGTAGAAGAACTCATTGGTGTGCTAAATAACCTACAGCTCGGCGACAGGGAGCGGAAAATTGTCGGATTGGCCTTAGTAGAAGTGCAAAAGAGGCTGGCTTTTCTCAATGATGTGGGCGCCGGATATCTTAGCCTTTCAAGACGGGCCGACACACTAAGCGGCGGCGAAAGTCAAAGGATTCGGTTGGCAACACAAATAGGTTCTCAGCTGACAGGAGTTCTGTATGTACTGGACGAACCTACTATCGGACTGCATCCGCGTGACACCAACAGGCTGCTTGATACGCTTAGAGCCATTAGGGATATCGGCAACACCGTGCTGGTTGTTGAACACGACAGAGACACAATGCTCGCGGCTGACCATGTAATTGAACTTGGCCCGGCGGCAGGAGAGCTTGGCGGTGAATTGATAGCGAGTGGCAGTGCGGAAGAGATTATAAAGGGCAATTCTTCAACAGCGGCGTATCTGCGCGGAGAAGAAGACGGCACTTTTCGCCCTGCGCCGCAAAGACGTACGCCCTCCGGTACCCTTACAGTAAGTGGTGCCTGCCATAATAACCTTAAAAAACTAAACATAGACATCCCTTTAGGCGTTTTAGCTGCTTTTAGCGGCGTATCCGGTTCGGGAAAGAGCACATTGCTTTATGAAATATTGTATAAAGGACTTCGCGGTAAATTTGATAAAGAATACAGAGAACGAGGAGGCAAAGTTGACTCAATCAGCGGTTACGAGTCTCTTCGCAACATTGTGCTTGTTGACCAAAGCCCCATAGGGCGCACTCCACGATCCAACCCTGCCACCTACACCGGCGTTTTTACACCGATTAGAGAATTCTTCGCACAGCTTCAGGAATCAAAGCTGCGCGGCTATCTGCCGGGACGATTCAGCTTTAATGTCAAGGGCGGAAGGTGCGAAGCATGTAACGGCGACGGAGTTTTAAAAGTGTCGATGCTTTTTCTTCCTGATGTCTATGTTAAGTGTGATGTATGTAAAGGACAGCGTTACAATAGGGAGACGCTGGAAGTGCGTCACAAGGGGCTTTCTATCGCCGATGTGTTAAACTTAACAGTTGACGAGGCTGTGGAGCATTTTAAAGATATTCCGCGTATCGCCAACAAACTGACTGTGATGCAGGAGGCCGGCCTTGGCTACATAAAACTGGGACAATCTGCAACCACGCTGAGTGGGGGAGAGGCACAGAGGGTTAAGTTAGCTACAGAGCTGGGGAAAAAGTTCCGTGGAAATACCCTCTACTTGCTTGATGAACCAACTACTGGACTGCACTATACCGACGTCAAGAAACTTTTGAAACTTATTCACAAACTTGTTGACCAAGGAAATTCCGTGCTTGCCATCGAACACAACCTTGACGTGCTAGCCTCCTCCGATTATATAATGGACCTTGGCCCAGAGGGAGGACGGCGGGGAGGCAAACTGATTGCTAAGGGTACACCGGAAGAAATCGCCCGTTCCAAGGGGCCGACAGGTAAATACTTATCTGAATTTTTAAGAGACATCAAGGAAGGAAAGAAAAATAAATGAATGAAGCGGAAAAGAAAATAAACGAAGATATTTGCTGGGGAAGAAATCCGGTTACAGCACTTTTGGAAGAATCCCCCGACAGATGCACGAAGGTCCTGATAGCGAAGACAGTTCTGCCCCATATCAAAACAAAAATAATTGACCTATGCCGCGCAGCCAACGTAGCGTTCCAAAACGTGGATACGCCTGCTCTTGACCGCCTTACAAACAAAGAAAACCACCAAGGCGTGGTGGCATACATGGCTCCGATGAAACTGTGGGATGCGGATGAGCTCTTACAAATATTGCCGCCTGCTCCAGAACCGGTGATGATTTTGCTCTGCGATCACATACAAGACCCACACAATTTGGGAGCGGTGGTTAGAAGCGCTGAAGCTGCTGGAGCTTCTGCTGTAATGATTCCCAAGCGCGGCGGCTGCCTGCCTACCGGAACTGTTGTAAAAACAAGTGCCGGAGCAGCTCTTCGCCTACCCTTAGCTAAAGTAGGCAATATTTCTCAAGCGATCAGAAGTCTTCAAGAAAATGGCTTTTGGGTCGTAGGCTTGGCGATGGAGGGGCGGGAAACACTGTTTAAAGCCGATATGCCTCCAAGGACTGTCTTTGTCGTTGGCGCGGAAGGAGAAGGACTTGGCACGGCAGTATCTAAATCATGTGACGAACTGAGAAATATACCCATGAAAGGTACTACAGGATCACTCAATGCCTCTGTCGCAGCCTCCCTAGCGATGTTTGAGTGGACACGCTCGTTAAAAGTTTGACCGTTTTCAGAATAAGTGATACAATTTTCTAACAAATTCAGATGAAATTTCTGGAAGAGTGGGGTGTGCCCACTCTTCTTTTGTTACAGGAGGAAAATCTTGAACAAAGAAAGATTAGACGTGATTTTTGCAGAACTGAAAAACAGAATATCTCTTCTGGGCTACGACTGTGCCGGTTCAGAGCTTATTAACGAGGACGGAATGAATCTTCTGCGGGTTTATCTTGATATGCCCGGGGGCGTTGATTTATCGGATTGTGAAACTGTCGCTAGGGAAGTTACCGATTACCTTGATACGGCAGAGAAAGATTTGCCGGAGAAATATTTCTTAGAAGTAAGCTCTTTGGGACTTGAACGCCCATTCTTTTCCGCTGAAGACTATACGGCGCACATAGGCAAAGAGGCTCGTCTCGTTGTCAAGGGTAACAAGGAGATCGTTGGACTGATAAAAGCTGTAAACGAAAACATTTCTGTTGTAATAGCATTAAAAGACGGGGATAGAACCGTTCTCTTTTCAGATATAAAAAGAGGTTCGTTGGTGTATAAAAAAGAAACCGGCGAGAAAAAGACATTCAAAAAAATTCCCAAGAAAAAGAAAAAATAAGTTGGCTAAGAAGCGACATCATAAAATTTTAAGAGAGGAGTCGAATAGATGCAGCTTGGAAAAGATTTTAAAAAAGTTTTAACACAGATAGAGGTAGACAAGGGACTTTCTGAGGAAATTATCGTCTCAAGTCTTGAGGCTGCGATGATCTCCGCGTACAAAAAGTTCAAGGGCGGCAATCAGACTATGGAAGTATACATAGATGTCGAAACAGGAGAGGTCACGCTCTACGAAGTTCGTATGGTGGTTGAGAGCATTGAAAACCCTGACAGTGAGATAACATACGAAGAGGCGACAAAAAGAGGCTATACAGACCTTGAGATTGGTGACGTTATCCGCAGAGAGGTCTTCCCGGAAAACTTCGGACGCATCGCGGCACAGACTGCGCGCCAAGTCATTATTCAGCGTCTGAAAGATGCGGAAAGACAAGTGGTCTATGAGCAGTTTGCAGATAAGATCGGCAATGTTGTAACGGGCACCATCTTTAAAGCTGAGGGAGACCAGATCCTTGTTCGCCTTAATGAGAAGTCAGAAGCGATAATGCCAAAAGAAGAGCGCATAATAGGAGAAAAATATCTCCCGGGAGACAGGATGAAATTCTATCTCCTAGATGTCCGTCAAACGACGCGCGGTCCGCGAATCATCGTTTCAAGAACTCATCCCGGTCTTTTGAGGCGGTTACTTGAAATAGAAGTTCCCGAAATACAGGACGGTATAGTAGAGATCAGAAATATTGTCCGTGAAGCTGGAACAAGGGCAAAAATAGCTGTCGCGACGCTTGATGTCAACGTAGAACCGCTTGGTGCTTGCGTTGGTAAACAGGGAGGCAGAATTAAGTCTATCAGCAGTGAACTCAATGGAGAAAGAATTGACATAATCGTCTGGAGTACAGACATCCTGACATACATCAGAAATGCGCTTTCACCAGCGAAGATCCTAAAAGTAGAACCACTGCTTGATCAGGATCGTTCCGCTCTGGCCTTTGTCCGCTCAGACCAACTTTCCCTCGCTATCGGAAAGGCGGGACAAAATGTGCGTCTTGCAGCCAGACTCACGGGATGGAAGATTGACATAAAAGTCAAAGAAGACGAAAAGCTGCCGACAATGAAAGACCTATTCTTTGACATCTCCGACCCCGTAGAAGAAGAGAAATAATAATTAATGCCGACTGATTCTCAAAAATTGCCGCTGCCCAAAAAAAAGCGCCCGCGTACTTGCGTAGCGTGCGGCGAAGAATCACCTAAAAGAGCTCTTATGCGTGTGGTAAGAACCCCGGAGGGCAAGGTGGAATTTGACAGTACTGGCAAGGCTAACGGCAGGGGTGCTTATGTTTGCGCGAGACTGGAATGTGTGCGTGCGGCGAAAAAGAAAAAAGCACTTGGACGTGCCCTCAAAGTTCAAATAGAGGACTCGATTTACGAGGTTCTTGAAGCGCAATGTGAGGAAGAGAGAGCAGGTAATTAGCGTATGACTGATGTAAACGGCAAAATAATGGATATACTGGGATTGGCCAGACGCGCAGGTAAACTGATCATGGGCCAGGATCATGTTTTTGCCGAATTAAAAAAACGTGAGCAGCTTTTGGTTATCGTGACCAATGACTGTTCAAAAAATGTGTTAAGAAGCGTAGATGCCGGCGTGGAACGTGCCGAGGTCTTAAAAATTATATTAAATAATATTGACAGAACCGCACTCGGAGAGCATTTAGGCGTAAGAGGCGCTCAAATTGCCGCCATACCGATGCAGTCTGGTTTTGCCAAAAAGATTTTGTTATTAAATGACAGGAGTGATGCCGATGAGTAAAATGCGAGTTTACGAGCTAGCGAAATTGCTTGAAAAAAGCAATACAGAAATGGTTGATATACTCACAGACTTAGGCGTCAGCGTTAAATCACATATGAGTTCCGTTGATGATGATGCTGTCGCTTTAGTGGAAGCGTCTTTAAAAGATAGGGCGGCAGCAAAAGAAAAAGCCGCAGAAGAAGCAGTGCAGACATACCCGGAAGTTGTATTGAAAGAGGGCTGCTCCGTCTCCGAAGTTGTCTCTGCAATTGACGAAAAACCCAGTTCTGCCGTTAAATTTTTGATGGCAGCAGGTTTAATGATACCGGCGACCGCCAGAGCAGACGAAAAAATTCTCGAAATACTCAGTAAGGGTTTCCGCAAGAACTTTGTCTTTGACAAAGCTGAAGCGCCGGCAGAGAAAACTCCCGCACCGCAGAAACAGCCCAAAAACGCCAAAGGCACAAAAAAAACTGCTGAAAAAGACAGCCATCTTGTTCCGCGTCCTCCGATTGTCACAGTTATGGGGCATGTTGACCATGGTAAAACCACGCTGCTTGACTACATCAGAAAAACAAGAGTAACAGAAAAAGAAGCAGGCGGTATAACACAGCACATTGGAGCTTCCAGAGTTCGCTACAACGGCAACGACATTGTGTTCTTGGATACGCCCGGTCATGAGGCCTTTACCTCAATGCGCGCGCGCGGAGCCCAGGTAACGGACATCGCAATATTGGTAGTCGCTGCCGACGACGGCATAAAACCGCAGACGATAGAGGCACTTAACCATGCAAAGGCGGCTGGTGTACCCATTGTAGTTGCGGTAAATAAAACAGATAAACCTGATGCGAAGCCGGAAAGAGTACGCCAGCAGCTCTCGGACTACGGACTTGTGCCGGAAGAGTGGGGTGGAGATACAATTATGGTTGACGTTGCCGCTAAAGTAGGTACTAACGTTGACCAATTGCTTGAAATGGTCTTGTTGGTCGCCGAAATGCAGGAGCTGCAAGCCGACCCAACGATTAAACCAGTCGGAACAGTAATCGAAGCGAACCTCGACAAAGGAAAAGGCCCTGTGGCGACAGTCATTGTTCAGAAGGGGACCTTGCGCCGCGGCAATATTATACACACGGAAACGGCTTGGGGCAAAATCAGGGCGATGATCGACGATTCGGGACGCACTATAGATGTTGCCGGCCCCAGTACTCCGGTGGAAATCCTCGGACTCGAAAACGTTCCTCAGCCAGGTGAAATCTTCACAACTCTTTCAAGCGAGCGTGAAGCGCGTGACATCATGTCTCAGAATGAGTTTGAACGCAGAGAAATGGATCAGAATAAATCAAAGCGTTTGACACTTGAAGAGCTGTACGAAAAAATGCAGACAGAAGAAGTACCGCAGCTAGGTATTGTTCTGAAGACGGACGTCCAAGGGTCTCTTGAGGCCTTTCATGCATCATTGATGAAAATGAGCACGGATTCTGTATCTGTAAACATGGTTCACGAAGGCGTCGGCAGAATTTCCGAATCAGACGTAATGCTTGCCTCAGCTTCAAACGCTATTGTCATCGGATTTAATGTACGCCCTGACAGCAATGCCAAGAAAATTGCTGAAGCCGAAGGCGTACAGATAAGACTATACCAGGTAATCTACGACATGCTGGATGACGTTAAGGCTGCTATGGAAGGCATGCTTGCTCCCGAACTTCGGGAACACACTCTCGGAACAGCGGAAATTCGTGAAATTTTCCGTGTCCCCAAAGTTGGCAACATCGCAGGATGCCGTGTTCAGGAGGGGCTGCTCCGCAGAAACGCAAAAGTACGTCTCATTCGCGACGGCGTTGTCTTCTGGAGCGGAGAACTCTCAAGCCTCAAACACTTCAAAGATGATGTAAGAGAGATCAAGGCCGGAAATGAATGTGGACTGAGCTTTGAAAAATTCCAAGATTTTCATGTAGGCGACGTCATCGAAGCCTACGAAATCCTTAAGGAAAAGAAGACGCTGGAATAGCAGATGTCTCTATGGATCGGAGCCGCTCTTTGCTCTTTGAGGCTTAGCTTTGCAGGCAGCCTCAAAGAGCGGAGGCAGGTAGTGCGCTCCATACTTGATGGAGTACGCAGCCGTTTCTCAATATCTCCGGCAGATCTTGGACCGTACAATACATGGAATGCGGCCGAGCTTGGTTTCTCCGCTTCGGCGTCTTCGCCTGCGGAGCTAGAAGAAAGGCTCGACAATCTGGAAAAATTTCTTGGTCAGAAAGAAGAAACCGGTGAATTTGAAATAATATTCTTCACCCGGGAGGTATTTGCCTATGGTGACATATCGTATAAACAGAATAAATAAAGAATTTCTGCGTGCAATATCAGAAATGCTGCAAACAAAAATAAAAAAAGAAAAAGTGCGTGAGGCTATTCTCACCAAGGTCAACGTTTCAAGAGACCTTAGCTTTGCCAAAGTCTACTACACTCTCCTAGATACAATTGGCCGCGATGAAGTGCAAACAGCTCTTGACTCTGTTAGAACACAGCTCAGAGCCATGCTTGGCAAAGAGATGCACCTAAGAACAATCCCCGAGCTCCACTTTGTTTACGATGATTCTGAAGCTAAGGCCAGAGCAATGGATGAGTTGCTTGATAAAGTGGCGGCTCTAGATGCGGAACTGAAAAAAATCGAGTTGCCAGAGTCAAAAGATGAACAGTAACATAGATAACGAAGACATAAAAAAACAGATTATTGCGGCCATGAAAGCAAGTGATTCATGGCTGATTGTTTCGCATGAAAGCCCCGATGGAGACACGCTCGGATGTGCGATGACCCTTTTCTCACTCGGCCGCAGAATGGGTAAGCAGGTCTCTGTCAACGGCAAAAGCGAGATGCCTCAACGATACCTTTTCCTAGCACATGCATCATTCTATGAAGTGAAAGCCGCTCTTTCAGACGAAGATGCTCATTCTTTGATAATCTGTGTGGACACAAGTACATCTGAAAGAAGTGTACCAGGGATAAAGGAGCTCACGGAAGCTGGGGCGCTGACAGTCAACATAGACCACCACGGAGACAACACTTGCTATTGCGCCCTCAACCTAATAAATCCTGTCGCCTCTGCTACTGCAGAAATAGTAGAGGACCTCATCTACACTGCCGGCTGGACAATGACAAAGGAAGAATCAGCTGCACTTTACGTTGCTCTCTCAACGGACAACGGCAACTTTCGATTTGCCTCCACTACACCGCAAAGCCACATCTGTGCCTCACGCTTACTTGAGGCAGGAGCGGAACCGGCGCTTTTAGACGATTTAATAAACGCGAACTTAATTGCCCCTATATTAACATTATGCGGAAGTGCATTTTCCTGCACAGATATTCTATGCGGGGGAGATGATGCACATTTTTGTCTTCTAAAAACTGACTACAGCTCTGCCTGTGCTGATTCCA
>RRZU010763182.1_pt1 | contig 16119 bp, 15 predicted proteins | sample 2165561 | NCBI WGS metagenome assembly RRZU01 (sample SAMN10456909, study PRJNA506462) | wastewater metagenome | isolation source: wastewater sludge | place: USA: Moscow, Idaho
CTCGTTGTCCTTGCCCAGGTGCGCGATGCCGCCGCTCGTCGGGCCCACATGGCCGATCTTGACCACTTCCTGGGCCGAGGCAGAACCTGCGGCAGCCAGCAGCGCCAGGCCAGCGAGAGCGACATTGAGCTTGTGATTCATGGATCAGAACTCCAGGGTTGCGAATGATGGGGAATGACAGGCAGAAAACTTAACCCAAATCCGGACCGCTCTCCAGCGGCTGGATCAAGTTCGCGGGTAAGCCCTCAGACAACGGCAGAGCAGCCGATCCGGATGACGGCCGGAGACTTCAGCGCGAGCGATGCCGCGCCAGCTCCTGGGCCACCGCACGGCGCACCACATCGCGCAGCGTGAGCGCAAGCTGCTCGCGGACCTCGTCGACCAGGCTGTCGGCCAGGCGCTCGAGCACCGGCGCCAGGCTTTCGCGCAGGCGGAACTCCAGCAGCCGGTCGACCTGGCGCTGCATGTCGCCGAGCACCTGCAGCACGATCTGCTCCTGCAGATCAGCCGGCAGCGCTGCGGCCACGGGTGGCGACGGCGCAGCGACGGCCATCGCCGGAGTCCCCGCGGGCAGCGGGCTGCGACCCGACTCGATCGCCAGCGCGACCGCCACCGCCTCGGCCGCAGGCAGCGCGCCGGAGACACCCGCCACCGGCGGCGGCTCCGGCGGCATGACGTCGGGGCGCGCTGGCAGCACCACCTCGGTGAGGACCGGCACCTCGGGCGGCGCGACGCGCGGCGGCACACCGGTCGGGCTCATGCGCCCCCCGCCTCGTGCTTCTCGATGGTGGCACCGGCGGCGCCGTAGTGGCGCCAGCGTGCACGCGCGCGATCGCGATCGAACTCGTCGCGGCTGACCACCTCGATGACGCGCCGGTACTGCTGCCAGTCCGGGGGCAGCTCGTGACCGAGATTGACCAGCACGTCATGGCCGAGCGCCGGGCTGTGCTGCTCCAGCAGCAGCACCGGCGTCTCGCGCAGCCGCTCCGGCACCGCGTCGACGCCTGCGCCACGCCAGTGCGGCACGAACTCCAGCGGCTCGAAGGTCCACAGCAGCCGGTCGACCTCGGCCAGCATCGCCGCCTCGCCGGTCACCACCACCCGCGCGCCGCTGCGCCAGGCCTTGCGCAGCAGCCGGCAGACGTAGCCACGCCGCTCGGGCACGTTGAAGTGAAAGGCGACCGCCGGCATCACGGCGCCCGCGCTCACTGGGCCTGCGACAGCACGAAGTGCGTCAGCAGCGGCACCGGGCGACCGGTGCCGCCCTTGGCCGCGCCGCTGCGGAAGGCGACACCCGCCACGTCCAGATGCGCCCAGCGGTAGGCCTTGGCAAAGCGCTGCAGGAACTTGGCTGCGGTGATCGATCCGCCGGCCCGCGGGCCGACGTTGGGCATGTCGGCGAAGTTGCTCTTGAGCGCCTCGTCGTACTCCTCGTCGAGCGGCAGGCGCCAGGCGGTGTCCTGCGCGGCGCGGCCTGCGGCCAGCAGCGTGTCGGCCAGCGCGTCGTCCGGGCTGAAGAGGCCGGCATGGTGATGGCCCAGCGCGATGATGCACGCGCCCGTGAGCGTCGCGATGTCGACCACCGCCGCCGGCTTGAAGCGCTCGGCATAGGTCAGTGCGTCGCACAGGATCAGCCGGCCCTCGGCGTCGGTGTTGAGGATCTCGATGGTCTGGCCCGACATCGAGGTGACCACGTCGCCGGGCTTGACCGCGCGGCCGTCGGGCATGTTCTCGCAGGTCGGGATCAGGCCGATCAGATTGACCTTCGGGCGCAGCGCGGCCACCGCGCGGAAGGTGCCCAGCACGCTGGCGGCGCCGCCCATGTCGAACTTCATCTCGTCCATGTCGGCGGCCGGCTTGATCGAGATGCCGCCGGTGTCGAAGGTGATGCCCTTGCCGACCAGCACCACCGGCGCGTCCTTCTTGCCCGCGCCCTGGTACTTCAGCACGATGAAGCGCGGCGGCTCCGCCGAGCCCTGGGCCACCGCCAGGAAGGAGCCCATGCCCAGCGCCTCGATCTCCTTGCGCTCGAGGATCTCGGCCTTGACGCCCTTCATCTTCGCCAGCGCGCGGGCCTCGTCGGCGAGATGCGAGGGCGTGCAGTGGTTGGCCGGCCGGTTGGCGACCTCGCGCGCCAGCTCGACGCCGGCGGCGATCGCCGCGCCGCGCGCCAGGCCGGCGGACACCTCGGCCTCGGCGGCGGCGGCGCAGACCAGCTCGACCGCGCCCAGGCGCGGGGCCTCCGGCGCGCTGGGCTTGGTCAGACGGTAGACATAGACCAGATCGGAGGCCACGCAGGCAGCGGCTTCGGCCATCGCGGCGTCGGGCTGGCCCGCGCCGGCCCAGACCAGCGCGGCGCGGCTGGCGCCACCGCCCTTGATCAGGCCCAGGCCGGCGGCCAGCGCCTTCTTCCAGGCGCGGGCACTGCCGTCGGCCGCCACCGCGACCGCCAGCCGCGCGGCCTTCAGGCCGGCCGGGCGATGCATGTAGAGCGTGCGACCCGGCTTGAGCGCCAGATCGCCGGCGGCCACCGCCTCGTCGAGCAGCGCGCACAGCGCCGCGTCGAGCTGCCACTGGGCACGATCCGGGGGCACGACCACGACCAGCGCCTCGCGGTCGAGTTGCGAAAAGTCCGGCGATTCCGCCACGAGAGTTCGAACGTCCATAATTCCGCGCTGTTCCAAGACGCGCCGATGTTATTCGATTCCACCCTACGCAAGGATCTTTCCCGCAGTTTCGGCGGCACGCTGATCGTCATCCTGACGATCGTGCTGACGATGATGCTGATCCGCACCCTCGGCATGGCCGCCGGCGGCAAGGTCTCGCCGCAGGATGTCGTGCTGCTGCTGGGCTACATCGCGCTGGCGCAGCTGCCGACGATGCTGAGCCTGTCGCTGTTCGTCGCGGTGGTGTCGGTGCTCACGCGCATGTACCGCGACAGCGAGATGGCGGTCTGGTTCAGCAGCGGCGTGTCGATCGCGCGCTTCGTGCGGCCGGTGCTGCGCTTCGCCATGCCGGTGCTGGTGGCGGTGACGGCGCTGATGCTGCTGGTCTGGCCCTGGGCCAACCGCAACACCACCGAGCTGCGCGACCGCTACGAGCGCCGCTCCGACCTGTCGCGGGTCGCGCCGGGCCAGTTCCAGACCTCCAGCGACGGCAGGCGGGTGTTCTTTCTCGACAAGCAGTCGGCCGACAGCAGCGACGGGCGCAACATCTTCATTCTCGACCAGCGCGAGGACGGCGAGTCGGTGACCACCGCCCAGGCCGGACGCATCGAGCCGCGCGAGGACGGCCAGCGCGAGCTGGTGCTGTCGAACGGCGCGCGCACCGATCTCGATGTCGAGGGCGGCACCCGCACCATCGCGCGCTTCGAGCGCTATGTGGTGCGCATCGGCGAGAAAAGCGCCGGTCCGCTGGCCGAGCTGCCCCCGAAGGCGCAGGACACGCTGACGCTGCTGCGCTCGGACCAGGCCCGCAGCCGCGGCGAGCTGGTCTGGCGCCTGGGCATGATCCTGGCCGCCTTCAACCTGCTGCTGTGGGGCATCGGCCTGGCCTCGGGCGGGCCGCGCGGCGGCAACAACTGGGTGCTGATGGTCGCGCTGCTGGGCTTCGTCGTCTATTTCAACCTGGTCTCGCTGAGCCAGGCCTGGGTGGCCAACGGCCGGCTGCCGGCTGCGGGCGCCTTGCTGGCGGTGCACGGCTCGATGCTGGCCGGCGCGCTGGCGCTGCTGCGCTGGCGGGTGGCAGGCTCGAACCTGCCGCGCCTGCCCTGGCATCGCTCCCCTTCACCGACTTCCTGAACACCCCATGCGCACCGTCCGGCGGCTGCTTTACCGCGAGATCCTCGGCGCGACGCTGTTCGTCACGCTGGCCTTTCTCGGCCTGTTCTTCTTCATCGACCTGGTGGGCGAGCTCGACGCGATCGGGCGCGACTACCGCCTCGAGCAGGCGCTGCTGGTGTGCGTGCTGCAGCTGCCCGGCCATCTCTACGAGCTGATGCCGATCGCGCTGCTGATCGGCGCGATCTACGCGCTGGCCCGGCTGGCGCAGTCGAGCGAGTTCACCATCCTGCGCACCGGCGGCCTGGGGCCGGGGCGCGCGCTGTGGCTGCTGGCCCGGCTCGGGCTGGTGATGGCGGGGCTGACCTTCGTCGTCGGCGACTATGTCGCGCCCTGGTGCGATGCGCAGGCCACCGTGATCGAGTCGCGCCGCCACGGCGGGCTGTCGGTCGGACGCGGCGGCCTGTGGCTGCGCGACAGCCGCACCGAGGCCGACGGCGAGCACCGCTTCACCATCAGCATCGGTGCGGCCCCCGACGAGGGCGAGCTCGAGCGGGTGCGCATTCTCGAGTTCGGCCCGAAGGGCGAGCTGCGCACCCGCACCACCGCCGAGCGCGCGCAGGTCGGCGCCGACGGCACCTGGCGGCTCGAAGGCGTGCTGGTGTCGCAGTGGGCGCCCGACGCCACGCCGACGCTGCAGCCCGACCGCCGCCATGCCACGCTCGACTGGCCCTCGACGCTGACCCGCGAGGTGGTCTCGGCCGCGGTGCTGCCGCTGCGCACCATGTCGACCGCGGCGCTGTGGACCTACATGAGCCACCTGTCCGACCATGAGCAGACTGCCCAGCGCCATGCGATCCAGTTCTGGAAGAAGGCGCTCTACCCCTTCGCCTGCCTGGTGATGCTGGGCCTGGCGCTGCCCTTCGCCTATCTGCACGCCCGTGCCGGCGGCGTGCCGCTGAAGGTCTTCGGCGGCATCCTGCTGGGCATCAGCTTCGTGCTGCTCAACAATGTCAGCGGCCATCTGGGCCTGCTGCACGACTGGACGCCCTGGCTGGCCGCCAGCGTGCCCAGCGTGGTCTACCTGCTGATGTCGCTGGCGGCCTTCAGCTGGCTGGTGCGCTACCGCTGAGGTCGCATTTCCTCTCTGCACTGCTTCCTGTGTCCCACCTGTCCGGAGACTTCCGATGCAAGGCATCCTGCTGTTCGCCCACGGCGCCCGCGACCCCGCCTGGGCGCGCCCCTTCGAGACCATCGCCGCGCGCATGCGCGAGGCCGCGGGCGGCCGCCCGGTCGCGCTGGCCTATCTCGAGCTGATGGAGCCGCGCCTGGACGCGGCCGCGCACGCGCTGGCCGCGCAGGGCTGCACCCTGATCACCGTGGTGCCGCTGTTCCTGGGCGCCGGCGGTCATGTGCGCCGCGACCTGCCCGAGCTGCTGGCCGGCCTGCGTGCGCAGCTGCCGGCGGTGACGATCCGCGACACCGCCGCGATCGGCGAGACCGAGGCCATCACCCGCGCGATCGCGCAGGCGGCGCTGACGCTGGTCGACGCCCCCCCCGCGGAAGAGCCGGCCGCATGAACCTGCACCAGTTCCGCTTCGTCCAGGAGGCCGCACGGCGCAACCTGAACCTGACCGAGACCGCGCGCGCGCTGCACACCTCGCAGCCCGGCATCTCCAAGGCCATTCTCGAGCTCGAGGAGGAACTGGGCGTGGACATCTTCGCGCGCCACGGCAAGCGGCTGCGCCGCGTGACCGAACCCGGCCGCCAGGTGCTGCAGTCGATCGAGATCATCATGCGCGAGGTCGCCAACCTCAAGCGCATCGGCGAGGACTACTCGCGCCAGGAGGCCGGCACACTGTCGATCGCCGCCACCCACACCCAGGCGCGCTATGTGCTGCCCACGCCGGTGGCGGCGCTGCGCTCGCGCTACCCCAAGGTCGCGGTCAGCCTGCACCAGGGCACGCCGGAGGATGTGGCGCAGATGATCCTCGACGACGCGGCCGAGATCGGCATGGCCACCGAGCGGCTGACCCAGTACGACGACCTGGTGACGCTGCCCTGCTACGAGTGGCGCCATGTCGCGGTGCTGCCGGTCGGCCACCCGCTGGCGCGGCTGGAGCGCCCGACGCTGGAGCAGCTCGCCGCCGAGCCGCTGATCTCCTACCACCCGTCCTTCACCGGCCGCTCGCGCATCGATGCCGCCTTCGAGCAGCGCGGCCTCAAGCCCAGCTTCGTGCTGGAGGCGATCGACTCGGACGTCATCAAGACCTATGTCCGACTGGGTCTGGGCGTGGGCATCGTCGCCGAGATGGCGGTACTCGACGATGTGCTGTGCGCCCCGGGCGGCGACCTGACCGCGCGGCCGGTCGGCCATCTGTTCGGCCCGAATGTCGCGCGCATCGCCTTCAAGCGCGGCGCCTACCTGCGCAACTTCGTCTACACCTTCGCCGAGCTGCTGTCGGAGCGGCTGAGCCGGCCGCTGATCGAGCGCGCGATGCTCGGCCAGAGCCTCGACCAGCCCGCCGCCAGCGACGGCCTCTGAGTCCTGCCCACCGTCCTTGCCCTGGAGACCCCCGATGCCCACGCCCGCCCTCACCAGCCGCCTGCCTGCGGTCGGCACGACCATCTTCACCACGATGAGTGCGCTGGCGCAGCAGCACGGCGCGGTCAACCTCGGCCAGGGCTTCCCGGACTTCGACGGCGACCCGCGGCTGATGCAGGCGGTGAAGGACGCGCTCGACGCCGGCCACAACCAGTACCCGCCGATGGCCGGCGTGCCGGCGCTGCGCGAGGCGATCGCGGCCAAGATCGCCACGCTGCACGGCCGCGCCTATGACCCCGGCCAGGAGATCACCATCACCGCCGGCGCCACCCAGGCGATCCTGACCGCGGTGCTCGCGCTGGTGCATCCCGGCGACGAGGTGATCGTGCTCGATCCCTGCTACGACAGCTACGAGCCCTCGATCCTGCTGGCGGGCGCGCGCGCGGTGCATGTGGCGCTGACGCCGGGCCGCTTCCGCCCCGACTTCGCCGCCATCGCCGCGGCGATCACGCCCAGGACCCGCGCCATCCTGGTCAACACGCCGCACAACCCGACCGGCACCGTCTGGACCGAGGCCGAGATGCAGCAGCTCGCCACGCTGCTGGCGCCCACCGACATCCTGGTGCTGGCCGACGAGGTCTACGAGCACATGGTCTACGACGGTGCGACGCACCAGAGCATCGCGCGCCATCCGGCGCTGGCCGAGCGCGGCGTGCTGATCTCCAGCTTCGGCAAGACCTACCATGTCACCGGCTGGAAGGTCGGCTTCGTCGCCGCGCCGGCGGCGCTGATGGCCGAGTTCCGCAAGGTCCACCAGTTCACCGTCTTCACCGTCAACACGCCGATGCAGCACGCACTGGCGGCCTTCATGGCGGATGCGGCGCCCTGCCTTGAGCTGCCGGCCTTCTACCAGAGGAAGCGCGACCTGTTCCGCGCCGGTCTGGCCGGCACCGGACTGGCGCTGCTGCCCTGCGAAGGCACCTACTTCCAGTGCGTCAGCTACGCCGGCCTGGCGCCGGAGATCGCCGCGCTGCCGGAGGCCGCCTTCTGCGAATGGCTGACCCGCGAGGTGGGCGTGGCCGCCATTCCGCTGTCGGCCTTCTACCCGGACGGGCGCGACCAGCAGTTCGCGCGGCTGTGCTTCGCCAAGCGCGACGAGACGCTCGAACGGGCGCTGGCGCGGCTGCGCCAGCATCTGGTCCCGCGCGGTCCGCTGGCCTGAGGGAAAGTCCTGATCTGATCGGAACCGTTTGCGCCAGAAAGAACGAACGATCGTTCTTTTTTGCGTGCCAGAATCGGCGCCCATGCCGAATGCCGCCGATCTCTTCACCCCGCCGCCCCGTCGCCGCCTCTATCTGATGCGGCACGGGGCGGTCGACTATTTCCTGCCCGACGGCACGCCGCTGCCCCCGCACGAGGTGCCGCTGAACGCGGCCGGACGCGCCCAGGCCGATGCGGCCGGCGCGCTGTTCGCCGCAGCCGGCGTGGTCTTCGACCGCGTCGTCGTCAGCGGCCTGCCGCGCACGCTCGAGACCGCGCGCCGGGTGCTGGCCGCCTGCGGCCAGTCCGGCCGGCCGATCGACATCGAGCCGGACTTCGAGGAGATCCGCCCGGGCCGGCTCTCCAGCCTGGCGCCGGAGCAGCTGCGCGAGGCCTTCACCGGCGCGTTCGCGCCAGCATCCGGCGAGACAGGAACGAAGACGATCGAGCAGCGCGCCTTTCTCGGCGGCGAGACGATCGGCGCGCTGCTCGACCGGGTGCTGCCGGCGATGGCTCGGCTGCAGGACGACGCCGGCTGGCAGACCGCGCTGCTGGTGCTGCACGGCGGCGTCAACCGCGCGCTGCTGTCGGGCTGGCTGTGCGGCGGCCGCGCCTTTCTCGGCCGGCTGGAACAGTCGCCGGCCTGCATCAACATCGTCGATCTCGGCCCCGGCGGACAGGATGCGGTGCTGCGCGCCGTCAACCTCTCGCCCACCGACTGGCTGCAGCCCGACGAACGCACCACCACGATGGAAAGACTGCTGGCGCAGTACGCCGGCGGCCTGACGACGCGATGACCACCCCTGTCCTGACCCCCGAGGAACGCCGGAACATCGAATCCGGCTCCTGGTTCTCCAAGCTGTCGCCGGCGCTGCGCCACGACATCATCAGCCGCACCATCATCCGCCGCTATCCGGACGGCATCCAGATCGGCACCCGCGGCGCGCCGGCCACCGACTGGGTGGCGGTGGCCAGCGGCGCGGTGCGCGCCAGCTCGGTGTCGATGTCGGGCAAGCAGATCACGCTGACCTATGTCGAGCCCGGCACCTGGTTCGGCGACATCTCGCTGTTCGACGGCCTGCCGCACACGCATGACGCGACCACGCACGGCCCGAGCACGCTGCTGATCGTGCGCAAGCACGACTTCTTCGACCTGCTCTCGCGCCATGCGGAGCTGTCGGAGGCGCTGCTGCGGCTGAACTGCCGCCGGCTGCGGCTGATGTTCGCCTCCTTCGAGGACCTCAACACCCGGCCGCTGTCGGCCCGGCTGGCCAAGCAGGTGCTGCACCTGTCGCGCAGCTACGGCATCAGCTACGGCGAGGAGATCCGCATCGGCCTGCAGCTGGCGCAGGAAGACCTGGCGCAGCTGGTCGGCGCCTCGCGCCAGCGGGTCAACCAGGAGCTCAAGGGCTTCGAGCGCGAGGGCGCGGTGCGGGTCGAGCCGACCCGGCTGGTGGTGCTCTCGCGCGAGAAGCTGATGGCGATCGCCGAGCGCTGAACGCCGAACGCCCCGATTCCGCCCCTGCCAGGAGATGCCTGCGATGACCTCTTCCGCCCCGACCACCCGCCCGGTGGCCCCGCAGCATGCCTTCGACGCCGACGCGCTCGCCGCCTGGCTGCGCGGGCGGCTCGACGGCTTCGACGGCCCGCTGCAGGTCGAGCAGTTCAGCGGCGGCCAGTCCAACCCGACCTTCCGGCTGCGCACGCCCGCCGGGCAATGGGTGATGCGCGCCAAGCCGGGACCGGCGGCGAAGCTGCTGCCCTCGGCGCACGCGATCGAGCGCGAGTACCGGGTGATGGGCGCGCTGGCCGCCACCGAGGTGCCGGTGCCGCGCATGCTGCTGCTGTGCGAGGACGAGGCGGTGATCGGCCGCGCCTTCTACCTGATGGAGCATGTCGAGGGCCGGGTGCTGTGGGACCAGACGCTGCCGGGCATGACGCCGGCCGAGCGCGGCGCGATCTACGACGAGATGAACCGGGTGATCGCCGCGCTGCACCGGGTCGATCCGCAGGCGGTCGGCCTGGGCGACCACGGCCGCCCGGGCAGCTACTTCGAGCGCCAGATCGCGCGCTGGAGCCGTCAGTACCAGGCCTCGGTCACCGAGCCGATTGCCGAGATGGACCGGCTGATCGACTGGCTGCCGGCGCACCTGCCCGCGGCCGCGCGCGACGACACGCAGGTCGCGGTGGTGCATGGCGACTACCGGCTCGACAACCTGATCTTCCATCCGACCGAGCCGCGGGTGCTGGCGGTGCTGGACTGGGAGCTGTCGACGCTGGGCCACCCGATCGCCGACTTCAGCTACCACGCGATGTCCTGGCACATCCCGCCGGGCGCCTTCCGCGGCATCGGCGGCTGCGACTTGGCCGCGCTGGGCATTCCGGCCGAGGGCGACTACGTGCGGCGCTACCTGGCGCGCACCCGCCCGGGCATGACGGCCGACGCGGTCGAGGCGCTGCTGGCCGACTGGGACTATTACCTCGCCTACAACCTGTTCCGCATCGGCGCGATCCTGCAGGGCATCGCGCGCCGGGTGGTCGACGGCACCGCCTCGAGCGCGCAGGCCCGCCAGGCCGCGGCCGGCGCCCGCCCGATGGCCGAGCTGGCCTGGCGGCATGCGCAACGCGCCGGAGCACGCTGACCGGGGGAGGTCTCAGCGCCGCGGCGTCGGCGGCGGCGGGGTGGGCGCCGGCATCGACATCGCCATCATGTCGCTGTCCATCGGCAGCTCCAGCACCGACGGATTCTCGAAACCCGACGGCGGCCCCATCGCACCGATGCGCCGGCCGCCGGCCGCGCTCGACAGGCCCGGGCGCAGCGGTGCCGGCGGCGGCGCATCAGGCTCGTCGACCGGGCGCAGCAGCGCCTGGCGGGCCGACAGCAGCGCGGACTCCACCAGCGCACGGGCGCCGTCGAGCATCGGCTCCTCCAGCGCGCCGGCTTCGGTGCGCAGGTAGATGCAGCCCCGCAGCGTCATCACCACCAGCGGTGCGCTGTCACCGAGCCAGAGATTGGAGGCGCGGCTGACACGGCTGAGCAGATCGCCATCGAGCCAGCGCCGCGCATGCACCGGCGAGGACGACATCAGCACATAGCCGGCCGCCGACGAGGGCACCGGCACCTTCTCGAGCATCGACAGCCAGCGCACCTCCTCGGGCAGATCGGCGTCGATGCCGGTCTGGTGCGCGCTGGTCAGCGTCTGGTAGGCCTCGCCACCGAGCTGCTGGGCCAGCCGGCGCGACATGATCATCATCTCCATCTGTCCGGGCAGCCCGGCGTCGATGCGGATGCGCAGCTCGCGCCCCTTGATGTAGGCCCGGTGCGAAGGGCCCCATTCCATGCGCCCGCGCCGGTCATCGCAGTCGAACTCGATCACCCGGCCTTCACCGCGCCGCACCCGCTTGAGCTGATGGCCGCGGCTGTGGGCCCAGCCATCAAGCAGCCGCGAGTCGGGCTCGTCCTCCGGACGAGAGCCGAACATCTTCTGCAGCTTCTGCAAGGCCTTGAACATGGTGGACGGGTGAAGGCGGTTTCTCTGCCTCCTTATCGGCCAGACCACGACAGCGCTGAAGTTCTGCCGGTTCTGCAGCTTCCCATGCTTTCCGGGGGAGGCACGCCAGCCCGCCATCGGTTCAGGCCGGCAGCGCGACGATCTCCAGCTCGACCGTCAGCCGCTCGCGCCCGCCGCCGCTGCGCACGCCGCGGATCGGCGAGCAGGCCGCATAGTCGGGGCCGACCGCCAGCCGCACATGGCGCTCGTCGACCCGACCGACATGGGTGATGTCGATGCCCAGCCAGCGGCGCGCGGCCGGATCGGGGCAGATCTCGGCCCAGGCATGGCTGGCCAGCGACTCGCTGCCCGGCGCATGGAAATAGCCGCTGACATAGCGGGCCGGCACGCCCAGGCCACGACAGGCAGCCACGAAGGCATGGGCCTGATCCTGGCACACACCCTCTCCGCCCTGCCAGGCCTGCGCCGCGGTGGTGCCGGCATGGGTGGTGCCAGCGCGATAGCGCACCCGCTCGGCCACATGGCGGGCCAGCGCCAGCGCCAGGTCTTCGTCGCGCGGCGCCTCCAGGCCGGCATCGCGCAGATCATGGCGCATCGCCGCATCCAGCACGGCCAGCGGCGAGGGCGCCAGATAGACCCGGGGATCCGGCCCGGCGGGCTCCGGCGACCAGGCCTGGCCGCAGGTCTCGACCATGCCGGAGGCCTCGCAGCGCAGCTCGCGCTCGCCGGCCTCGATGTGCATCAGATGGCTGCGGTTGCCCCAGGCATCGGTGTGCGGCTGCAGCCGGCCGCTGACATCGAGGCACCAGTGGTGGACCTGCTGGCCGGCGCCGGAGCTGGGCGTCAGGCACAGGGTCTGGACCGCGGCGCGCAGCGGACTGGCGTAGCGGTAGCGGGTCAGGTGACGGATCTTCAGTTTCACGATCCGCACCACGAATGCAAGAAGCGCGCCCGCAACCGGGGCGCGCTCACTCCATCGGCATCACCGTCACGCCGACGCAGGGCACCGCACGGCCGCCGCCGCGGATCACCCCGCGCAGCGGCGCCACGTCGGCATAGTCGCGGCCCCAGGCCAGCGTCACATGGTCGAGGCCGGCCGGCACCGCATTGGTCGGATCGAGCGCGACCCAGCCATGCAGCGGGCACCAGACCGCGACCCAGGCATGCGAGGCGTCGGCGCCGACCAGCCGCGGCTGGCCCGGCGGCGGCTGGGTCAGCAGATAGCCGCTGACATAGCGCGCCGCCAGCCCGAGCGAGCGCATCGCGCCGATCATCACGTGGGCGAAGTCCTGGCAGACGCCCTGGCGCTGCGCCAGCGCCTCGGGCGCGCGGGTGTTGACCGAGGTCGCCAGCGGCCGGTACTCGAAGCGGCGGTGGATCAGGTGCATCATCGCCAGCGCCCCGGCCAGCAGCGGCACGCCGGGACGGAAGACCTCGGCGCCGAAGCGCGCCAGCGAGGCCTCGCGCGGCGCGTACAGCGAGCCCAGCGTGAACTCCACCGCCGGCTCGAAGCCGGCGCCGGGCCGGTAGTCGAGCCGCTCGGCGACCGCCTCCCAGGCCGGACTGGCCTCGGGCTGCAGCCGCGGCAGCGGCGCGATGTCGGCCACGAAGCTGGAGCTGACCACCAGCCGGTCATGCACCCGCGAATGCGAGAAGCCCACCCGGTGGTTGCCCCAGGGATCGAGGCTCTGCTGCACGCCCGGCGTCACCAGCACCCGCTCGTCGCCGGCGCGCAGCAGCCCGTCCGGATCGTCGGGCTCGCCGGGCGCGGCCGGCGCGACATCGGGCTGCGGCGTGACCGAGAGCTGCCATTCCAGCACCTGCTGCAGCGGGGTGTGGCGCGGCCGCAGCATGCCCAGATGGTGGGCCAGCTCGACCGGCGCGTCATAGTCGTAGCAGGTCTCGTGCAGCACGCGCAGCCGGCGCGGCGCCTGCGCCTCGACCGCCGCGGAGGCGGGGGCCGCCGCCGCGATCGCGGGACGCTCGGGCGTCTCGGGGGGCTCTTGGATCTCGGGAAGCGTCATTGCCAGACGGTGCGGTCGGCCGGGCCGACATGGGAGAACAGATGCCGGCTGATCTCGCCGGAGACGCCCAGCGCGGCCTGGTGGCATTCCTGCAGCGCGCTCATCAGGGCGCTGTGGCGGCCGTGGGCATCGCGGGTGCTGAGCGTCTCGAGCGACCAGTCCGACGGACTCGGCAGGGTCAGCGCGACCGCCTCGGCCCAGGCCGGATCGTGGCGGGCGAGCTTGCGCAGCCGCTCGCGCAGCGTGCGCGCCACCCAGGCCAGCGAGCGCGGGTTGTCGGTGTCCTGCACCAGCAGGTGCAGCAGCGGCGGCACCTCGCGGCGGGCCTGGAACTGCGCGCGGTAGGTGATGGTCGAGTCGAACAGGCCCAGCAGCAGCGCGAAGCCGTCGTCCAGGTCATGCAGCCCGGCCTGGAAGCCGGCCTCCAGCGCCTGCGCCAGCATGTCCAGCCGCTCGCTCTGGCGCGCGACGCTGAGCAGGCGCCAGCCGTCGTCGCGGGTCATGCGGTCGGTCTGCGCGCCGGTGATCGCCGCCAGATGCAGCGCGGCCTGGTTGAGCACGCCCAGCACATCGCTGAGCGGCTCGTGGCCCTCGCGCGCGCCGATGCCGGCGAGCTGGCGCGGGAACAGCTCGCTCAGGTGCTTGATCAGGCCCCAGTGCTCGGTCGAGAGCCGTTCGCGCAGCGCCTCGGCGCACTGGCGCAGCGCCTGCAGGTTGTAGGCCACGCTGAAGCTGCCGCGGGTGTCGCCGAGCGAATGCATCAATGCGCGCTCGAACACCCGCGCTGCCTGCGACGAGCCCTGCACCGGCAGCGGCACCGCCGCGCCGATCATGCCCTGCCCGACCAGCAGCCGGTGCAGCACCTGCAGCACCGGCGCGCTGCCCGAGGGCAGCGCCTCCAGCGCCAGCCGCGCCAGCCGCACGCTGTTCTCGGCCCGCTCGGTGTAGCGGCCGAGCCAGAACAGGTTCTCCGCCGCCCGGCTGGTGACCACCCGTCGCCAGCCGGCCAGGTCGGCCGCGTCGAGCGGACGCGGCAGCAGCGTGGTGGCGTCGACCTCGCCGTCGGTCAGCACCCAGGTGTCGGTGCTGGCCGAGCCGGACTGCATCGACAGGTAGGCGTCGACGCCGCTGCGCCGCCCCGCCACCCGGGTCAGGCCACCGGGCAGCACCTGCCAGCCGCCGGCGCCGTCCGACATCGCATAGACCCGCACCACCACCGGGCGCGGCTCGAGCCGCCCGGCATGCCAGACCGGCAGCTCGGAGGGGCGCGCGGGCATCACCAGCGTGTGCGCGGCGCGGTCGGCGTCGATGCGCGCCTCCCACTCGCGCAGCGCCTGCGGGGAGAGCTCGCTGGTCATCACCGGCGCGAAGCTGCGCGTCACCGCGCCGGCCGGGAAGGTCGGCACGATCAGGTAGTCGCGCAGCCGCGGGCGGGTGGCCTCCCAGACGCTGGCCTCGCCGCACCACCAGCTGGTGTGCGCCGGCAGCTTCAGGGGCTCGCCCAGCAGCCGGTCGGCGATGCCGGGCCAGAAGGCGCTCAGGCCCGGGCTCTCGAGCACGCCGGCGCCGGGCGCGTTGGCCAGCACCAGCTCGCCGGCGCGCACCGCCTGCACCAGGCCGGGCACGCCCAGCGCCGAGTCCGGGCGCAGCTCCAGCGGGTCGAGCCACTCGTCGTCGACCCGGCGCAGCAGCACATGCACCTGCTCCAGCCCGCCGAGCGTCTTCAGATAGAGCCGGTTGCCGCGCACCGTCAGGTCCGAGCCCTCCACCAGCGTGATGCCGAGGTAGCGGGCCAGGAAGACATGCTCGAAGTAGGTCTCGTTGCGCGGCCCCGGCGTCAGCAGCGCGATGCGCGAGTGCGTCCCGGCCGGGCTGTCGCGCAGCAGGCCCTCGATCATCGTGCGGAAGGCCGAGGCCACCCGCTGCACCTTCAGCGAGCGGAAGGCCTCGGGAAACTGCTGGCCGATGATCAGCCGGTTCTCCAGCAGATAGCCCAGGCCCGAAGGCGACTGGGTGCGCTGGCCGACCACCCGCCAGCCGCCGTCGGGCGCGCGCGCCAGGTCGAAGGCCACCACATGCAGCCAGCGGTTGCCGGCCGGGCGCACGCCGTGCATCGGCCTCAGGTACTGCGGATGCGCCAGCACCAGCGAGGGCGGCAGCAGGCCGTCGTGCAGCAGGTCCTGCGGGCCGTAGAGATCGGCCAGCGTCGCGTCGAGCAGCCGCGCGCGCTGGCGCACGCCGGCCTCGATGTGGCGCCACTCGTCGGGCGTGATCAGCAGCGGCAGCAGCTCCAGCGGCCAGGAGCGTGCGCTCTCGCCGCCTTCGGCATAGACGTTGTAGGTCGCGCCGTCCTCGCGCACCCGGCGCTGCACCCGCGACAGGCGCGCGGACAGGTCCAGCCAGCCGGCCACGCCGTTGGCCTCGAAGAAGCGTTCCCACACCGGCGCCAGGCCGGAGGGGGTCGCCGGGGATCCGGATCCGACGAGCACCCCGCGCAGCTCGTCATGATGTCCGGTCGTTCCGGCCAGCGCCGATGCGGCGGCCAGAAGGGCCGCCCCGGGCGTCTCGTCGGGTAGAAGACTCGATTGCATCGGCGCATCATGCACCGGAGCGCGGGACTTGCGCCTCCGGGAGAGCCGCAATCGTGTCCCGCCGCGTACCGGTATTGCAGTTCAGATCGACTGTCGCAGCGGCGTTCAGCCCCGGCGCAGGTCCAGCGTGAACGGGAACTCCAGGCTGCGCTTCGTCTCGCCGACGACCATGCGACCCGGGGTATGTCCCATCGCGAAGAAGCGCGCCAGGCGGCGGCTCTCGGCCTCGTAGGAGTTCACCGGGAAGGTCTCGTGGTTGCGCCCGCCCGGATGCGCGACATGGTACTGGCAGCCGCCCAGCGAGCGCTCGTTCCAGGTGTCGACCAGGTCGAAGGTCAGCGGCGCGTGCACGCCCATGGTGGGGTGCAGCGCCGACCACGGCGCCCACGCCCGGTACCGCACGCCGCC
>RRZU011555222.1_pt1 | contig 16117 bp, 14 predicted proteins | sample 2165561 | NCBI WGS metagenome assembly RRZU01 (sample SAMN10456909, study PRJNA506462) | wastewater metagenome | isolation source: wastewater sludge | place: USA: Moscow, Idaho
CATCAGTTACATGGTGAATTTTTGCTGTTTTACAGCAAAAATAAATGAAACACATGTTTTACAATTGATTTGTTATAATCAATTATGTGTTTTGAAAAATGAATAGATTTGAACACAATTTCTTATTCATTTTAGTAACGGAAATTATCACAATGATGTTTATTTTGGTGTATGTTTAAAAACAAATAAAGGTCAAAATATGTTAGGTAGAATATTGATGAAAGTTAGAAGTGAAATTGTTGAAGAAATAAAGCAAGAAAATAAAATAGTAAAAAAACAAAAAATATAAAAAAATGGCACTATTACAAGTGCCATTTTTTATTTGGCTGCCTAGATAGGACTTGAACCTATAACCAATGAATTAACAGTTCACTGCTCTACCAAATTGAGCTACTAGGCAATAAATGGTGCTATCTATCAGAATCGAACTGATAACCTCCGCCTTACAAGAGCGTTGCTCTACCAAATTGAGCTAAGATAACATTTTTTGTTTGGCTGCCTAGATAGGACTTGAACCTATAACCAATGAATTAACAGTTCACTGCTCTACCAAATTGAGCTACTAGGCAATAAAAACACAATAAAAAAACACCAACTAAAAGTTGGTGTTTTCTGTTATTTAAAATATTATTTCAATTCTAACAAACAACAGAAACACCAACAAATAAATTATTATTTGTTGTGCTATTATTATTGTTTGTTGAAGAAGCAAATAACATTTCTATATCCTTTTAAATTTATACTATTTTTATATTATATGTGAAAAATAATATAATACAAATAAATTTACATTACTTTACAATTAAATTTAAAGAAATAATTTTAATTAATAAAAAAATACTTCAATTATTTCTTTCATTATGTTATTATTTGTTGAAAATGTGTCTTATTGACAGAAAGTTTTAAAAATGAGAAAGATTATTAAAAATCAAAAAGAATATAAAAGAAAATTATCAATAGGTATAATTGTAACTGATAGTAAAAATGAAAATATGTTGATGGGTAAAGTAACTCCAACACCTAAAAATAGTTATGATGAAGTTCATTTTGATATACCAAAAGGTGCAATGGAAGATGATGATGTTAATTTTTTAAGTTGTTGTTTAAGAGAGTTGTATGAAGAAACAGGAATGGTTATAGATAAAGAAGATATTAAATTTATTGAAAAAATTGGTTTTGTAAAATATAACAACAATAAAAGATTGTATTTATTTTATTTCCATGATAAAGATAACAAGTATTTAAATGACGAAAGTTTTAACAAATTGTATTGCCACTCTGAATTTATTGATATTGATGGAAAATCATATAAAGAAATGAGTTATTTAAAAATGTTCCCATTAAATTTGGTTTTTGATGATGATGAGAATGACTTTATGTTTCAATCGTTAAAAAATGCTTTTAAAACAAATAAATTAGATTTTTTAAACCCATTATTAAAAAACTAAAAACATTAACAAACATTAACTTTTTATACTTATTTTATGTGTTAATATTGAATCATAAAATAAGTATCCAATAATTTAAAATAGGAAAAATTAAATGACAACTAATAAAAATTTAAAAGATGAATTAGTTAAAGCTGCTGATATAAATTATCGCAGTTCAGAAATTCGTGCTGCTGTTAATGAAGTATCTCAAACAGAAATTGATGAAATCAATCAAGCTGCTGAATCTTTAATTTCATCAATTTCAACTGAAAAAAATTCTGGATATAGTGATGATATTAATAAAGTTCTTAATAACACTAATGAAACATTGGGTAGTGTAACAACAGCAACAAATACGAATATTTTAAATAGAAGTATGTCATCTTTTAAAGGTCAAGGTGAATTATCAGAAAAATTGCAAGAAGTAACTACTATTGTTGCTAATTTATCAATTGATAAAAACTTTAAAGAAAATAGATTATTGAGTGTTGTTGGAAAAGTTCCATTTTTGGGTGGGGTTGTTAAGAATCAACTTGTGGAATATGAAAAAAATGTTAAAACTGGTACTGGTTTAATCAATGGTATTTTTACAAGTTTGGAAGATTGCAAAAATTCATTAATTGAAGACAATAAAGAATATACTCAAATTATTCAACAAACAATTAATGCTATTTCAGTGAATGATAAAAAAAATCTTCTTTTAAAAGCTCTTAAAATAAAAGCAAATGAAAAGAAAGCATATTTGCTTTCTATTAAAAAAGAAGATTATGCTGAAACAATTGAAGAAATGTTAATTTTTCCATTAAACCAACAAATTCTTGATTGTGAAGAGTTAATTGGTGCTGATATTTTACAATTTCAAAACTTAACAAGTATTAAGAAAAACAATGAAATCATTGTTAAAGAATTAGAGCGTTCTAAAAATACAACTGTAAAATTAATTGAAAATGGTTTAATTGCTGCACAAGGTGCTATGCAAGCTAAAAATTCTATTCAATTAATTCAAACAGCAAGAAAAATTTCTAATGAATTAATGATTTCAGTTTCTAAAGCTTTGAATGAAAACCAAAAAAATGTGTTTGAGTTACAAAAAACTGGTAATATTAATTTTGATAATTATTTACAAAGTTATGCTGAAGCAATGAAACGTGACGAAGAAGCAAAAAGACAATACAAAGAAATAAATGCTGCTAAAGAGCATCAAATTGCTCAATTAGAAAAAGTTGTAAGTTATATTAAAACATCATTGCCACAAAATAAAGAAGCAAAATTAAGTGAAGCAATTGAAATTGCTAATGCTATGCCTAAATTAGAACAGCAAAGTGTTAGTGGTGAGATTCCTAATAACATGTTTAATAAAAATGTAGTAGAGGCAGAAACAGTTAGTGTTCTTTCTTCAAATCAACAAGAAGCATTACAAAAAATGTTTAATAATTAAAAAATGTAATTTGGTATAAAATAATGGTTAATATTAATAAATATTAACCATTATTTATATTTATTAATTGGAAAATTTCTTGTCATTATGATAATATCTATATATTAAATAAATTATATTAAAAATAGAGGTTTAAATTGGGAAACATTACAGTTACTAATGAAGAACAAAAAGCAATAGATGTAATTTATAATTTAAATATAGATTACACTCCAGATATTGAATTGGTTAAAAAATTCACTTCAATGTTACAAGTAAATATGGATATTCTTTCTTATTTCAGTGAAATGAGAGCAATGTTTATTGATGATAAGAAAAAAGGTTTTTTTCAAGATTCTGCAAGTGGTATTAATAAAACATCTAATAATTTTTTCAACTTTGAAACTGAGATTGATAAAATTCAAAATTTCATGGAATCTATTGATAACTTGATGAATGATGATGTCTCAAAATTAAATAATATTGGTAGTTTGTTAAGTACACAAAAAAATAAAAAAGATTCAATTTCAGAAAATACAAATATTGTTAGAAATATTGAAAACATTATTATTTATTCAAAATCAATGATTTCTAATAATAAAGGAAATATTGAAAAGTTTCAAAATGAATTTATTTCACTTGTAAAATATGAAATTTTTATTACAAGTTGCTTAGAAGAAATTAAAAATATGAATTTGAATAAAGATTCTAGGGAAATTTTTACTTCATATTTTAATGATGTTCGTCTTGATATTTTTAATGAATTATTAATACAATATCAATCTTGTCTAAGTATATTTAACTTTTTAAATGAATATAACACTTTAAAAATTAATGCTGAATATATTAGAAATACATATGCCTCTTTTATTGAAAATATCACATTAAAAGAAAAGGGGCAAAAAAATGATATGTTTAATAAAAATATATTTTTCAAAGATTATAAAAAATTTGACATTTCACCTGAAACATTAATTGAATATCAAAATAATGATGTATTAAACTCTGAAATTAAGGATTTTTTCTTAAGTTTAGTTAAAAGCGTTGGTTTTACAAGTGAAGTTTTTAAAGAAAAAAGACAAGAAGCATTTGATTTAAATTTAGAAAATGGAAGAATTAAAACAAGATATGAACCAGTAGACAATTTTTTGAAGAAATTTTATGAAGACAATAATCCACTTGGAATTAAGAATAAATTTAAAGTAATCATCAAAATGATTAATGAGATTTTAAATGTTGATAATGTAAATAAAAACATTACTGAAAATAAATTAAATTTTTTTGGAAAAATTATAAAATCATTTCTAAATGAAGATGAAAATAAAATTGATAACAGTAAAGAAAAAACATTTAACCAAACAAACAAATTAAAACAAAATTTAATGGAATTAAATATTGAGTTAAAAATTAATATTGATTTTTCTAAAAGAAGTTTAGCAAACAAAAATGCTCATATTGAAAGATTAAATGATTTATTAGGTTTTTATACATCATTATTACTTTATACAAATAGTGATGATGGAAAGTTGTTTTTGAATGAAATAATTTTATCTAAAAACAATCATTTTATGAATTATGATACTATTTTCTTTAATGTTAATACTGATATTAAAAGTATTGTATCATTATTATTAATGGAAAAAGAAAGTATCTTAAATTCAATTAAAATGGAAGATATTCTTTTAGAAAATATTTTATCAATATCAAAAGAAGTTAAATTATTAATTGATTTAGTCTTTAAATTAATCGAATTTTATAGTAATTATTACAATGAAAAAGAAATTATTAACACAATTAAATCACATAATTTTTATAAGCAAGAAAAAAAAGAAGCAAACAAAAAAAGAGAATTAGAGCTTATGGAAAAATTTAAAGTGACAGAAGAAAACTTTAAAAAAGACTTATTAACTATCTCTCATGGTATTGAAAATATATATAAAGAAAGATAAGTTTAAATCAAAATAAATGGCACTTTTATAGTGCCATTTTTATTTTAAAATACCTAAAAAACTTAATGATGACTTCTAAATGTTAATACATTTTTAAATTTATTGTAAATATCTTCAATACTTAAAATAGTGTGATTAAAGTCATAAGTAACATTAACAGCTCTACCACCAAGTACATCATCTAAATTTTTAGCATGAACATGACCATATAAATGAACACTACCATAATGCATTTTATTCCATTCAAAAATAGGAAAATGACACATAACAAAATGATTGTTGTCAATAATATCAAATGTTCCATTTTCATTTTTAATTTTAATTGGTAAGGAATGTTCAAAAATATCACATTTATATGTTAAATAATTATCATAATCACCACGTTTAAATTTATAATCATGATTACCACAAATAAAAATAATATGACCATTCAATTTTTTTAATATTCCAATGGTATCATTTTGTTTTCCAAATGAAAAATCACCCAAATAAAAAACAACATCATTTTTACTTACTTTATTATTCCAAAGAGAAATTAATTCATTATTCATTTGGTCTACATCATTAAATTGCTCTCTTAATGATAAAATTTTAGAGTGAAAAAAATGCAAATCAGATGTAAAAAAAATATTACTATTTTTATTATTAATGATTTTAATAATTTTTTCCAATGAAATGTTAAACCTAGACATAATTTAAAAACTCTTCTATTATATAATGTAATACTCAATATTATATCAAACAAATTGTTATAAATAATATTGAGTATGGTTATATTATGTAAAGAAAATTAAATTTTTGGTTTTTTAGTTTGTTTTGTTTGTAATAAATTTAAATCTTTCAAAATATCTTGAAAATCTTTAAGTAAGTTTAATTCTTTTAATACAACATCTTTTAATTTTTCATTATTGTCAGAAAGTGTTGATTTATAAATATTATCATTGCTTTTTAATGAATTAAGTAAATTAATAAAAACTTTTTTATCAATAAATTTAAATTCTGATTTTTCGTCTTGAATTATAGTAGGAGTATATAAATCAATATTAAATTTTTTATTTAAAGTTTTTAATAAAAAATGATAATTAAATCTTTTATTAAAAGTATATTTTCTTCTTCTTTCTTTGATTAATTCAGTTCTTTTTTGAACAAAATCAGGAAATTTACTTTGAACTTCATTTTTAATTTCTGTTTTAAATTTATTATATGGGTAATTTTCATTTTTATTACAATTTTTTTCAATATATTCTAATAATAAATTATAATTTGGTCTTTTTCTGTCACGAACTCTATCTTTATTTCCACGTTCATCTAAATCAAAAAACAGTTTATCAAAATATTTAGAATTAACAACAAAATCATAAATTTGATTTAAATTATCAAATCCATTTTTATATACATTAACATCAAATCCAAATATTTTTAATGTTTCAAAAAAATCACATGTAACATTAAATTCTTCATAACCAGCACTTGCTTCATTTACTCCATTTTCTGTTTGAGATTTTAAAAATTTAACATCAATAACATTTGTATGTTTATCAAAATATACTTTTTTACTCAAACCATCAAAACCAAACTTATATCCATATGAAGATACAATTTTGCCAATAAAGTTTCCCAAATCATTATAATCAAAATAATTGCAAGCAAAATTAAAACTCTGTTTGTTAATTAAAATATAGTCAACTTGGAATGGAACTGTATATTCACCATCTAATAAAAATGAAATGGCAAATGATGAAGCATTTGATGAAGAATGATACTTTTTGTCATTATCATGAATTAATTTAAATTTTTCATTATTTTCAATTATTTTTAAAAAATCTTCTTTTGGAATATATGATAATAAATCTAAATCTCCAAAACTAGTTTTTTCAGAAAATGGTTTTGTAAAATGAAAACTTTCCTCTTCAACATAAAGTTGATTTTCCATTAATTCATGTTTTAAAATATTCAATACTTGAAGATAGGTTTCCTTATCAATTCTTTCTGTTCCAAGATGTTTTGTTGCATTACCACCCATAATAAAACTCCAATTTTTAATTTTATTTATATATTGTAACATAGTTTTTTATATTCATAATAAATTTAAAACCATATTATATTTATAATTTATGGTAAAATATTAGAAATAAATAAAAAATGAAAGTAAAAATGGAAAATATAAATTTAAAAATTGTATTAAAAGATAATAAAATAATTAATGCTATATATACTTCATCAGAAAAAATACAAAAAGCTTTAGTTTTATTTGATGAAAATGTATTAATAAATAATACAAGAAAAGTTAATGAAGTTAAATTTAGAAGTAATGATACAGTTAAAAATTTAAATGAATTAATGAATATTTTGTGTGTTAACAGTGATATTATACAAATAACATCTGATAAATATGGTGAAATATATAAATTAAAAGAAAATAAAATTGAAAATGTTGAAAAGGTAGAAAAAGTAGAGTTTACTAAAAAAATAAATAATGAAAAATTAATTATTAAATTTGATGAACTGTATCAATTAACAAATAAAAATAATGAAGTGGTAGATGAATATTATGGAAGTGAATTTTTTTCAAATGAAGAAAAGAAAGATATAGCAAAAATTTTTCTAGAAAAACAACTGTATAAAAACTATAAAAACAAAACATTAGTTGCTTTGTTCAATAAAGAACAAGCAAACATTTTTTCAAAACATAGTAAAGAAGTAGATTTAAACAAAAAAAATGCATTTTATGTTGTTAAGGAAAATATAGAAAATATTAATAATAATAATTTAGCAGCTATATTAATAAAAAAAATGAATTTTATTAATAATGAAATATCAATGAAAGAGTATCAAAGTTTATTAAAGATTGTACATAATTTTATTAATAAAACAGAAAAAAATGTATCAAAAAACAATAAAAATAATATATATATAAACTTTTTAAAAAATAAACCAGATTTTTTAAATAATTTATCAAAATTTACAACAGATTTTTTAAAAGAAAATTTAGAAAGTGTTCATTTAAGTAAAAATGATATTAAAGATAAATATAAAGAAGAGCTAAAAGATTTTGTTATTAAAAATTTAGAGCTTGATATATCTAAAGATAAAAAACAAATAAACTTTATTTGTTCTCGTATTATTGCTAAAATTCGTATTTTTTCAGAAATAAATGGTATAAAATATTTAGAAACAAAAATGAATGATGTAAGTGAAAAAATATTAAGGATGAAAAGTCTTTTAAATCATGAAGTATCTTTAAATAATGATAATTTTTTAATTACTTCTTATAAATATAGAGGTAAAACTTATTTTAAATTAAATGTTGATAAAGAAAAAAATGATGATTATAAAAATAATATCAATATCAATAATTTACGTTTTAAAATAAATAAAGAAGATTTAGTTAATTTATTAAATTTAAAATTAATTGAATTAGAAATTAATAATACAGTTGAACAAAAAAATGAAAAGAAATCTAAAAAAGTGAAAAAACAACAAAAATAATAAGTAATGATAAAATATGGAGATTTTTATTAATCTCCATATTTTTTTATGTTATGATAAATCAAATTTAATAATAAAATGAGATTAAATATGACAAAAATTGAAAAAAAATTAAATAACATGTTTTTAATTAGTGATATTTCAAGATATACAATTTACTTGTTATTATTTACTTTAATTATTTACATATTCTCTTTAAACCTAAACTTTAAGCAAGATATTGTTAGTTTTTTAGCAAAAGTTATTATTTCATTATTTTATATTAACATTTCATTTTATTTTAAAGTTTATTTAGATTTAATTATTAGCAAGATGTTTTTTGGAAAAACAAATGGTAATATAATTTATGATATTAGATATTCAAAATATAAAGAAAAAACTTTTTATCAATTATATAAAAACCACAAAAAAAATAAAATAAATTTAAATGAATTTATTTCTCAAATGAATGATGATTATCAAAAAAACATTATATTTGATTTAAATAAAATGAAAAACATTCTAAAAACATATTAATTGAATTCAATAAAAATTTTTTAAAGTGTCTATTAAGACACTTTTTTTATACCACATTTGTTTTAAAATATTTATTAATTGTTCCTGTTTTATAGTGATAATAAAAAAGAACAAATATAGAAACAAATATTAAATATATATTATTAAAGATAAAATAAAACATACCACCATAAAGGCTGTAAAAGAAAATTAAAAGAATTAATAATATAAATTTATTAATATTTTTTTTATTATTTTTCATAAAAATCACATAGTTTAATTAATTTAACATATATATTATTAATATTTTTTCATAAAATAACAATATTAAACTTAAAAAAAATAATTTATAATATATAATATAAAAATATAAATTATTAAATTAAGTGAGTTTTTATGAAGATAGTATTAGATGTAGATGATGTTTTATTGGATTTTAACTCCCACATTCATCAATTAGCATCAAATATAAGTGGAGTAAATTATAATCAAACAAAAAATAAAGTTGGAAGAGAGCATAATTTACAAAAAAGATTTTCATTAAGCGATAATCAATTAAAAGAACTTTGGGATAATGTAGAGTGGAATAATTTGCCTATTAATTCTGGTGCTGATAAATTTTTAGATTATATAGTAAAAAATAATTTTGAAATTAAATATGTTACTGCAATTTCAAATAATTTTATTAATGAAAGATTTGATAATTTACATAAACATTTTGGTAATATAATTACAAATATAAAAAAAGAAGATATATATTGTGTTGGTCAGACTGGTAATAAAAGAGAGTCTGTTAAAAGTATAAACCCTGATTTTTACATTGATGATACATTAACTCACATTAATGAGTGTCATGATTTAATTAAAGTAAGTTCCATACACATTAAAACAGGTGTTCTTATTAATAATTCTGAAGATGTTCATGATTTTACTAATAAGAATGTAAAAAATTTAGTTGTTATTAATAATATATCAGATGCAATTAATGTTATTGATAATATGTTAAAAAAAGACCCAAAAAACACAACAAAATATAAAAGAGAAAAGAAAATATGAGAAAAGAAATAACTATTTTAACTGGTAGAATAGGTAGTGGTAAAGATTTTGAGTGTGAAGAAAATTTAAAAGAAAGTGATAAATACTTTAGATTAAAATTTGCTACACCAATGAAGATTGCAGCAAATGAAATATTTACTGGAATTGATATTGAAGATAGGTCAAATAAAAACAAATTATTTGAAATAGATATTAATCATTTTATAAAAATTGGATATGACTCATTTATAAATTTATTTAAATTTGAAAAAACGAATGAAAATTATGAATATTTTATGAATTTTTTCAAAGAGTATATTAAAGATAATATTATTAACATTTCTCCTAGAATTTATCAACAAGTATTTGGAAATTATGTTGCTAGAGGTGTGGATGATGAAATATTTATTAAAGTTTTAAAAGATGAAGCAAAAGATGTTGTTCAAAATCATATTTATATTACAGATGGTAGATATGTAAATGAAGTGAATAATGTTGCTTCATTGTCAAAAGAAAATTTTAATGTAACAGTTAAATATATTTTGAAATATAAATTAGAAAATGGAGTTTATAAAACATTTAATGAAAATATAGATTATCATGAATCAGAAGAAATGAATAATAATTTAGAAATGGTTGGTTTAGATGCATTAAATAAAAATGATTTTTCTATCATTGAAAATTACATAAAAAATACTTTTGATAAAAATATAAATTTTGTATATATGGCAAAAGAATGGGTTGAAAAAATTTCATTAGATTATATAGAAGATAGAATTCCTAAAATTTTATATGAAAGTGAAAATTCTAAATCAAAAAAAAAGATAAAAATTAATTAACAAAAAAGACAGTTAATTTAAACTGTCTTTTTTGTTAAAAATAAATATTTTTTTTAATAAATATAAAATTACTTCTTAAGTCTTCTATTTTCATTAATGGTGTTTGCTTGTAATTTTCAGGTGATAAAATATAATCATTTAAATAAGCATTTAGACATGTTTCTAAAATATTTAAATAATTTATATTATTATATTTTCTTTTAAAATTTTGAAGTATTTTTAATATATTATCTTGATTATTCTCTTGTAATAAAGTTATTGCATAAAATTCAATAATTTGATTTATATTAAAATATTTTACTAAATTATCTATATCAAAATTATTGTTATTATTAAAATACATTTTTTTAAAAAATAAGTTAAACAAATAATAAATTTTTTTAGTTTTTTCTTTGTTTAAAATTGTTTCATCTTTATTTATTTCAATATATAAAAAATCTAAAACACTCTCATAATTTTTGTTTTTATCATTTATAGAAATATTATTAAAATATAATTTATTAAATAAATAATCAATAAAATTATAATCATGATTAATTAAATCAAAATATAGATTTTCTTTATTTGAGTTTTTAATAGAAAGTAACTTTTCATTATTATTAAATTGACTTAATATATCTTCACAAGTTTGAATGTTAATATTTTTGTTTTTTGTAATATATGTATATAAAGCTTTTTCATTATTATTAAAATAAATTTCTACATTATTAATTTTAATAAATTGTAAAAAATTATTAAAATTAAATTTATTATTTAAAATATAATAATCAACAAACTCATTTATATTAAATTTTTTGTTAAGTCCATTATAAAATTGTTTAATTAATTTGATATTAGTGTTATTTAAATCAATAAAAATTGCTATTAATATTTCAACTGTATAGTGATAGTTAATATCAATTAAATTGTTTATTAAAATTTCTTTTAATGAATAATTTATTTTTGTATCAGTAATATTTAAAATTTGAATGATTTTTAAAACATTTAAATAATCACTATGATTATTTTGGTTTGAAAGTATTTTTAATAAAAAAAGTATTTTATAATCATTAAAATTATGAATGTCAAAAAACAAATCTTCATTATATGCTTTTAAAAAATCAGAGTAATTCATATTTTCAATTAAATGAATAAAATTAATTAATGTTTTTTCATTATTATTCATGTTATATCCATTTTTTATTTTTTCATCAATTCAAATTTAACATAAAAAAAACTAATTGTAAACTTATTTATTTAATGAAAACATTAGTTTACAATTAGTTTAATATGATTTAAGTTATTCTATTCAAATTCAGTTTTAAAAATTAATTCTAAACTTTTTTCATTTATAATTTTTAACTTACTGATAAATTCTTTGTAATCTATTTTATGAGAACAAGGTGTGAAACCACATAGAGCAAAAATTTCATTTGTTTCTTTATTTATATATAAGGTATAATAATCGCTATGACAAACAGAACACTCTAAATTAGAGCAATTAGTATATGGGTTATAGATAATTAAATCACTATTAAAATCTTTAGTTAATATTTCATATTTATTTTCATTCATAATTTTTTATTTTTTAATTATAATATATAATATAAAAATAAATACCATAAAACAATAAAAGGAAATCAATATAATGAGTAATACAAAACAAGTTTCACACTTAAATCAAAAAAATATCAAAGTAAATAATGATGAAATTGACGCAATGGTAAAAGCGTCTGAAATTGAAAGACTTAGAAATGAAAGAGATGCTGATGAAAGAGCTATTTTTACAAATAAAAATAGAGAAAATCTTACTGAAGTTCCAATTAGACTTGCAATTAGACTTGGTTTAGAGACTGCTGGTGAAAATATAACTGTTTTTGATAAAATCAGAGAAAAATATGAAAAAAAACAAGCTGCTGAATTTACAGAAGATTTTATTAAAAATCCTGAGAATAATAAATCATATGCTGATTATGAAGACATTTATGAAGAAAAACTAAATGAAATACAATCAAGTTCAAAAAGAATTTCTTTGTTAAAAGCAAAAGAAATGTATGAAAAAGAAAATAATATTATTACACCAACAAATGAAACTAAGTCAATTAAGTTATCTGGTGGTAATGGTATGGGTAAAACACAAATGACATTAAAAGAAGTTTGTGAGTACATTAAAAGACAAGGTTTAATACCTGTTATTTATGACCCATCAAAAGAAGAAATTTATAGACCAAAAAGTGACTTAGAAGTATTGGTTGTTTATCAATCTTGTGTAAATTTAGAAATTCAAGATATTAAAGGTTTACCAGTGACAGATATAACCACTGTTCCTGTTTTTAAAAATGGTGTTGTTGAAACAAGAATGGTTACAAAAGAAATTGATGGAGAAGAAGTTGAAATGGAAGAAATAGTGACAGTAGAGAAAAAATCATTAAAATACTCTATTGTTCCAAAATGGGAAAGTATTGGCAATGCATTAAGAGCAGTTATTATTCTTGACGAGTTAAATAGGTCTCCTGAATCTCATGTATTTAATGCTTTAGCAAATGGTGAACCTATTGATGGTGTAAAAATGCCAGCATTATCAACAATGATTGTGGCAATGCAAAACGCCTCTGATACTGGTCTTAATATGAATTTAACTGAACAAGATGGTGCAGCAAATACAAAAATTGCTACATATCATGTATATCAAACAGTTGAAGGGTGGTTGCCTTATGCTATTGAAAAAGGTATTCATCCTGCAGTTCAAGCATTTGCTAAAATTAGACCTAACTTTCTTGAAAAACAAAACATGGTTGGTGGTATCGAAGTTGCGTTTCCAACATTTAGGGGATTAGAACAATTATCTAATGAATTATATATTGCCGAAAAAAATAATGAAAAACTTTATGGTGCTGGCTCTAAATTAAGTCAAAAGGTTGTTGAGGCATTATTCCAATCTAGGGTTGGTTTGCACCCTGATACTGGTGAAGTAAATTCATTACCATCACTTTTTGCTGAATTTTACACTAATGGTCATTTAATTTTAACACAAGCAATTGAAGAGACTATGAGAGTAAGTATGGAAGACCCTTTACATGTAGGTTTGAAAGACCTTGATATGTCTAATGCTATTTTAAAATCAGTGCATGGAATTTCTTTAGTCAGTAATGACTTTGATATTTCAAAAGATAAAAGAGATAAAGAAATTTTAGATAATAATAAAAATATTAACTCTTCAATGCTTTCAGAACAAGAAATGCAAGAAAATATTCATAAAACAAATAGTTTATTTAGTTCTGGAAAAGATGCTGATAGAGTAAAAAATATGTCATTTACATTGCCTGATTATGTAATTAAAAATGTATCTAACTTTTTTAATGCTCCAATAGATAATATTTTTACATCTGCTGGTTCTTATATATTAGCACAAAAAATATTTGAAATGGATAATGATAAAATAACATACACAGAATATGGTCAAGGTTTAAAAGATAGTGGAAAATTTGATGATACAGATTTTAAAATATTACAAAATGTATTTACAAATTTTGGTAAACATAAACATGATGTTGCAACTTCAAATAACAACAAATTAATTCGTTTATCAACACAAAATGCCATTGAAGATGTTGATGATTTCTATAATCATAGAGGTGATTATCAAGAAGATGGAACTATGTCAATAGTTGAAGCAGTCGCAGTAGCTTATATTGAGAAAGCATTTAAATTAGCATTAATATCATTACCACAAGCAGCAGATGTTGATGTATTTAGACACAGTTTCAGCAATGGAGTTACAATAGAAAAGAATAACCCATTTAAAAATGAATTTGGGAAAATTTTTAATAGTTCAAATAACATATTGGCATTGGGAAATAAAGATACAGATAATCCACTTGAATTTGAAAGTAAAAAACTTATAAACTATTTAACTTTTAAAGTAACAAGAAATTTATCTGATACTGTTCAAGATTTGTTAATTGTATCCACAGAAAAAAGAGGTAATGTTCGTACTAAAAAACCTTATGAAAATTTAACCATAGAAGATAAAAGAAATTTATATGGTATTGATGAAGATGATAAAGGTGAATATAAGATTGATTTTTCTGAAGAAAAATATAATGCTTTTATGAAAATTAGTGCAATGGTAGATGGTATTGTAACTGGTGAAACAACTAATTCTTATAACAATAGTTCTGATGCTTTAAAACAGGAAATGGAAAGTGAAAATAATAGAAACAAAAGAAAAAGTTCAGTAAGGAAATAAAATAATGAATGATACTACTCAAAGAAATAAAATGACTTTAGAAGAAGCTGAGTTAATTCTTGAGGAGTATCTGGGTTTTCCACACACAGATACTCCATTAGAATATGATTATAAAAAAACAATATTTAAATTGCCTAAAAGTGACATTCAAAGATTTGAAACAGCTTATAATGTAATAGTTGATACACAAAATAAAAGAATACGAGATGCTATTACCTCTCTTTCAGCGAATGGAGAGTATAAGTATATGTTTGACTTGGAAATACCAGTTTTAAATTATTTGTTAACAACTCAATTAGAAAATCATAGTGCTGTATATGTCCCTTATTTTAAAGAACAAGAGGCTTTGAAATTAATATCACCTATGGGAATGCGTACTGCATTTGTTACAAAAACACCATTTAGAATTGTTTTATTCAAAGAGTTTGTTGATAAATTAAAAACACCTGGTTTATTTTTTATTTTATGTCATGAAGCTCAACATTATATGAGAAGACATTTTGATAGACAATTAACAAGAGATAGTAGAATATGGAATTATGCTACTGATTTAATTATTAATTATTCAATATTAGTGACAAAACTACCAAAGCTTGTAAATTCAATGATAAGTGGAAAGCATATTTCTGAAATTGATTATGATGATTTATTTTGGGATGGTTATGAAGTTGATTTTATTGGAAATAAAAAGAAATTAAAATTTCATGAATTAAATCCAGATACATTTAGAACTGATAAATGGTTTGATTATATTACTAAAGATAACTTAAATGAAGAGTGTGTTTATGAGATTGTAAAAGATATTATAGAAAAATCTGATAAACAAAAGTTAAAAAAGGCAATGAATAAAAATGTTAACAATCAAAATAAAGTAGATGAAAAAAAACAAAATAGTTCTAATAAACAAGAACAAAATAATGGTTCGCAAAGACAAGATGAACAAAATAGTTCTAGTAAACAAGAACAAAATGATGGTTCTCAAAGACAAGATGAACAAAATAGTTCTAATAAACAAGAACAAAATAATGGTTCGCAAAGCCAAGATAACCAAAATGGTTCTAGTAAACAAGAACAAAATGATGGTTCTCAAAGACAAGATGAACAAAATAGTTCTGGTAAACAAGAACAAAATAATGGTTCGCAAAGCCAAGATAACCAAAATGGTTCTAGTAAACAAGAACAAAATGATGGTTCTCAAAGACAAGATGAACAAAATAGTTCTGGTAAACAAGAAC
>RRZU010022359.1_pt1 | contig 16111 bp, 13 predicted proteins | sample 2165561 | NCBI WGS metagenome assembly RRZU01 (sample SAMN10456909, study PRJNA506462) | wastewater metagenome | isolation source: wastewater sludge | place: USA: Moscow, Idaho
CTACGCGGCCATCTACCTCACGCATGCACTGCGCGCCTCGCCGCACGAATCGGTGTGGCGCGACGACGATCACCTGATGCTGCAGGGCCCGACCTTCGCCGTGCGCGCCTTCTACCGCAGCCACGGCGTGCGGGTGCCCGACTGGCGAGCGCGTGCCGACGACCACATCAGCCACGAACTGGACTTCGTCGCCTTGCTGCTGGAGCGCGGCAACGAGCGCGAGGCGGCGCGCTTTCTCAAGACCCACCTGCTGGCCTGGCTGCCCGACTTCGCCCGCCGCGTGGCGCAACGCGCCGCCACGCCGTTCTATGCCGCGCTGGCCGCCCTGACGCTGGCCGCCTGCGAAGGCTGCCAGCAGCGCCTGCCGACGGTAGCGGTGCTGCCGCAACCGGTGGTGGAAGGGCCGCGGCCGGGCGGCTGCGGCGGCTGACCGGCGAGGGCATGCACCGGTGACCGGCGCGCTGGAGGCCCGGGCCGAGTTGGCCATCCATCCCGAGCGCTGCGTGCACCAGCGCGTGCGCGGCGCGGCCTGCCGCGCCTGCGTGGACGCCTGCCCCACTGCGGCCTGGCAGATGTCGGACGACGGTCTGGCCTTCGACCCGGAGGCCTGCGATGCCTGCGGCCTGTGCGTGGCTGCCTGCCCAACCGAGGCGCTGGAGCTGCCCGCGCCACAACCCCTGCTGCAACGCTGCGAGCAGATGCCACCCGCCGCCTGGTGGCGTTGCGAGCGCGCCGGCCTGCCCGGCCGCCCCAGCACCGCGTGCCTGCTGGCCCTGAGCCCGGCGTGGCTGCACTTGGCGAGCCGCCGGCTGGGCGTGCACGACCATGTCTTCGTGCCGGGCGCCTGCAGCCGCTGCGAACGCGGTGCCGGTCTGGCTGAATGGCAGCGCCAGTGGCGCGGCCAGGCGGCGCTGGCCGCCAGCCAGGGCTTCGCATTGCGGCTGCGCCTGGCGCCGGCGGCGGACTGGCCCGCCGCGCACGACACTGGCGCACCTGCCGACGCCAGCCGCCGCCGCTTCTTTGCCCGCGCCGCCACGCCCGCCGCGCCGCGCGTGGCCGGCGCGCTGAACAGCGCGCGCGAGGACGTGTGGACCGACGCACCCACCACGTCGCCCGCCCAGCCCGCGCCACCGCTGTGGCGAGTGGACTTCGAGCGCGCGCGCTGCACGCTGTGCCTGGCCTGTACCCGCGTGTGCCCCGTGAATGCTATCTTTTTCGAAGCTGAAGGCGCAGATTCGACGGCGACTGGGTTCGGATTCGACCTGCAACGCTGCACCGGCTGCGGCCTGTGCAGCGCGGTGTGCGAGGACGGCGCCCTGTCGCAGCCCGCCGCCGGCCAGCAGCCCGACGCACCGCCCCTGGACGTTCCGGCGCACTGGCCGGTCGTCACCCGCCGCTGTCCGCACTGCCGGATTGACTTCCGTCAATTCGTGGAGTCCGGCGACGCCTCAAACTCGGTCACAACCTGCCCGACCTGCAGCCAGGGACGTCCGTTTCACGCCGACCGCATCGTGCAGGCCGATTCCAGCACATGACCGATCACACCACGCCGCTGCGCGGCGAAGCTGCGCGCACTGCGTCATCGCCGCCGGCCGAAGCGCCCCGCTTCGTGGCCGCCGTGCCGCACTGGCTGCGCGTGTCGCTGGCACGCCGGCTCATGCTGGGGCTGGCGGTGGCGCTGCTGGCGTCTGCCGCACTGCTGGTGGTGCTGGCGCTGGCCATCGGCCGCGACAGCCTGCGCCGCCAGCATGAAGCCGCTGCCCAGCGCGTGGCGCACCTGTTCGAGGCCAGCCTGCAGAACGCCATGCTCAAGCGCGACCTGGACGGCATGGCGGGCATCCTGGCCAGCCTGGGCCAGTCGTCCGGCGTCACGCAGGCGCGGCTGCTGGCGCCGAACGGCGCGGTGCGCTTCGCCTCGCAACCGCAGGCGGTGGGCACCAATGCCTGGTCGCAGATCGACGGGCTGTGCCTGCACGCCGGCTGCGCCGCCCCGCCGCCACGCCTGCAATGGCGGCCGCTGCCGCAGGGCGAGCAGTTGCAGATCGCTTACCCGATCCACAACCAGCCGCGCTGCGCGCAGTGCCACGGCGTGGCCAGCGCGCACCCGGTGAACGGCGTGCTGCTGGTGGACTTCGAGCCGCTGCCGGCGCTCAACCCGGTGAGCGCTCCCGGCCTGATGCTTGTGGGCGCTGGGCTGGCCACGCTGGCGCTGTTCGCCACCATCATGGGGCTGACGCTGCGCCGCCAGGTCACTGAACCGCTGGCCCGCCTGGCCACCACCACCGACCGCCTGGCCGCGGGTGCGCTGGATGCGCGCCTGGGCCAAGGCGCGCACGGCCCCGACGAACTGGGCCGCGTGGCTGACGGCTTCGACCACATGGCCGACCGCGTGCAGACCATGGTGGGCGACCTGGCCGAGCAGCACCGCTTCCTGCAGACCCTGATCGACGCCATTCCCGACCCCGTGCTGGTGATCGGCCCCGACTTCCGCATCCGCCTGGCCAACAGCGCCTACACCGCACTGGTGGGGCAGCAGCCGCAGGCCGTCATCGGGCAGTGCTGCCACCGCGCCAGCCGGGGACTGGACGAACCCTGCCCCAGCACGCTGCTGCACTGCCCCGTGGCCGAGATGCGTGCCCGACCGCAGCGCCTGCGCAGCATGATGAGCGTGCGCCGCGCCGATGGCAGCGCGGTGGAAGTCGACATCGAGGCCGCACCGCTCATCACTCGCGATGGCGAGACGCTGGTGGTCGAGGTGATGCGCCCGCTCGACCGTGCGGTGCGCTTCTCGCAGGAGCAGCGCCTGTCCACCATCGGCCTGCTGGCCAACGGCGTGGCGCACGAGATCCACAACCCGCTGGCCTCCATCCGCCTGGCGCTGCAGGCCAGCCTGCGCGGCCTGCGTGCCGGCGACATGGGGCGCGAGGAACTGACCGACTACCTGCAACTGGTGGATCGCGAGATCGACCGCTGCGTGGCCACCACACAGCGCCTGCTGCAGATGAGCCAGGCGCCCGGCCAGACGCTGCAGCCGGTGGCCGTGGCGACCGCCGTCGACGACGTGCTGGCGCTGCTGGGCGAGGAGTGCCGCAGCCGCGGCGTGCAGGTGCAGGTGGTCATCGACCCACCCGGCGCGCGCGTGCTGGCCGACGAGGCCGAATTGCGCCAGGTGCTGGTCAACCTGATCCACAACGCGCTGCACGCCATGGCCGGGGGCGGTGGCATCGACATCACGGGCCGTCCCACGCCAGCCCCGGATGGCGATGCACCCCGGATGGGCTACGAACTGAGCGTGCGCGACACCGGGCGCGGCATCGCGGCGGACGAGCAGTCGCTGATCTTCCTGCCCTTCTTCAGCCGCCGCGCCGATGGCCAGCGCGGCACCGGCCTGGGCCTGGCCATCTGCAAGGCGGCCGTCGAGCGCTTCGGCGGCCGCATCACGGTGCGCAGCGAGCCAGGCGCAGGCGCCTGCTTCACGCTGCACCTGCAGACGCCGCCGGAACCCGGCGACACGGCCCATGGGGAGGACCGCGCATGAACCCGTCGGTGCTGGTGGTCGAGGACGATCCGACGCTCAATCGCCTGCTGGTCAAGGAACTGCGCAAGGCGGGCTACGAGCTGGACAGCGCCAGCTCGTGGCAGGAGGCGCGCGAGCGCATCGCCGCCTTCGCACCCAACCTGGTGCTGCTGGACGTGAACCTGCCGGACGCCACCGGCTTCGGCCCGCTGAGCGAGATCGCCGGCACGCGCCCGGTGGTCATGCTGACGGCCTACGGCAGCGTGCACCAGGCGGTGGAGGCCATGCGCCTGGGCGCCGCCGACTACCTGGTCAAGCCGGTCAATCTGGACGAGCTGGAGCTGGTCATCCGCGACGCGCTGGAACGCTCTCGCCTGCAGGCGCAGAGCGCGCTGGCGCGCGGCGACGCCGGCCTGGCCATGATCGGTGAAAGCGCCGCCATGCAGATGCTGCGCCAGACCATCCGCGAGGTGGGCGCCAGCGACGTCACGGTGCTGATACAGGGCGAAAGCGGCTCGGGCAAGGAGTTGGTGGCGCAGGCGCTGCACAGCGCCAGCCGGCGCCGGGGCGAAAGCTTCGTGGCCGTCGACTGCTGCACGCTGCAGGAGGCGCTGTTCGAGTCCGAACTGTTCGGTCACGAGCGCGGCGCCTTCACCGGCGCCGATCGCCGCAAGGCCGGGCTGATCGAGGCTGCCGCGCACGGCACGCTGTTCCTCGACGAGATCGGCGAAGCCGGCCCCGCCATCCAGGCCAAGCTGCTGCGCGTGCTGGAGACCGGGCGCTTTCGCCACGTGGGCGCCACCACCGACCTGCGCAGCGACGCGCGCATCGTCGCCGCCACCAACCGCAACCTGCAACAGCGGTCGCGCGATGGCCAGTTCCGCGAGGACCTGTACTACCGCCTGTCGGCCTTCGTCATTCAGGTGCCGCCACTGCGCGACCGGCGCGACGACATCGACCTGCTGGCGGCGCACTTCATCGCCAGCCGTCGTCAGGCGCAGGGGCTTTCGCCGGCCTGGCTGATGCCCGATGCCCTGGCGCGCCTCGTGGCCTACGACTGGCCAGGCAACGTGCGCGAGCTGCGCAACGTCATCGAGCGCGCGCTGATCCTGCTGGGGCCTGGCGAGGCCATCGGCCCGGCGCACATCGGCACGCTCGACAGCGGCAGCGCACCCGCCGTCCCCGTCGCCCCACCGGCCACGCAAGGCGCGACCGACGCGTTGATGCTGCAGGGCGAGCCCACGCTGGAGAGCATCGAGCGCGAATACCTGGGCAGCCTTCTCAAGAAATACGGCGGCAACCGCCGCAAGGTGGCCGAGGTGATGGGCGTGTCGGAGCGCACCGCCTACCGCATGATGGATCGGCATGGCTACAAGTAGGGAACTTCAATAACGATAGCTGCTAGCGCCCGCCCTGCAAAGCTTTCAGCCACTTTTCTCCAATAAAACTGATCTGGCGCCGTTGAAGACGGTTCGTCATCCCTGGCGCAACCAGCGCGCCGCCTGCTCGGCAATCATGATCGTCGGCGCGTTGGTGTTGCCCGCCACCACGCTGGGCATGATGGAGGCATCGACCACGCGCAGCCGCTCGATGCCACGCACGCGCAGGCGCTCGTCCACCACGTCCATCGGCCCCTGGCCCATGCGGCAGCTGCCGACGGGGTGATAGATGGTGTCGGCATGCTGGCGAATGAAGGCTTCGATCTCGGCATCGCTTTTGGCCGCCGCCGAGCGCTCCACCCCGCCGTGGCGCGCCAGCGCGGGCTGGCTGAGCAGCTCGCGCATGCGCCTGAAGCCGGCCACCAGGCGGCGCGTGTCGTCGCCGTGCTGCAGAAAGGCCGGGTCGATCAGCGGCGGCGCCAGCGGGTCGCCGCTGGCCAGGCGCAGGCTGCCGCGGCTGCGCGGGCGCAGCACGCACACGTGGCACGAAAAGCCATGGCCCCACACCGTGGCGCGCCCGTGGTTCACCAGCTTGCCGACGACGAAGTGCAGTTGCAGATCGGGCAGGGGTTCGGCCGGCTCGCTCTTGATGAAGCCGCCGGCCTCGGCGAAGTTGGTGGTGAGCATGCCGCGCCGCGCCCTGCGCCATTGACGGATGGCGCGCGCGGTGCGCCAGCTGCCCTGCAGCGACAGGCCGAACAGGTCGTACGCCTTGTCGACATCCCACACCTGCACCACGTCGGGGTGGTCGTGCAGGTGCGCGCCCACGCCGGGCAGATCGTGCCGCACGTCGATGCCGTGCGCGCGCAGGTGGTCGGCCGGGCCGATGCCCGAGAGCATCAGCAACTGCGGCGACTGCAGCGCGCCGGCGCTCAGCACCACCTCGCGTTCGGCGCGCACGGTGTGTTCGCACCCATCCTTCACATAGGCCACGCCCACGGCGCGGCCGTGCTCCAGCAGCACGCGCGTGGCGTGCGCGCCGGTGACCACGTGCAGGTTGGGCCGCGCGCGGTTCGGCGCCAGATACGCCTTGGCGGCCGAAAAGCGCTCGCCGCCCTTGTGCGTGACCTGGTACAGGCCCACGCCCTCCTGCGTGGCGCCGTTGAAGTCGCGGTTGTGCACGTGCCCGGCCTGCACGCCGGCCTCGACGAAGGCGTGCGAGAACGGGTTGGGGTCGCACAGGTCCATCACGTTCAGCGGCCCGCCGGTGCCGTGAAAGGCGTCGGAGCCGCGCTCGTTGTGCTCTGCCGCCTTGAACACGGGCAGCACGTCGGCCCAGCCCCAGCCGGGGTTGCCCTCGGCCGCCCAGGCGTCGTAGTCCTCGGGCACGCCGCGCGTATAGATCATGGCGTTGATCGAGCTGGAGCCGCCCAGCACCTTGCCGCGCGGCTGGTAGCCACGGCGGCCGTTCAGGCCCGGCTGCGGCACGGTCTGAAAGGCCCAGTTGAAGGCATGGCGCGCGGTGGGCGAACGCGCCATCACGCCCAGCCCGGCCGGGCAGTGAATCAGCACGCTGGTGTCGGGCGGGCCGGCCTCCAGCAGCGTCACCTGCACGGCCGGGTCTTCGGTGAGGCGCGCGGCCAGCACGCAGCCGGCCGAGCCGGCGCCCACGATCACGACATCCATGCACTCGCTCCTCGTTTTGTGCCGCCATTGTGATCCGTGACAAGGGCTTGACACAGGCAGCGGCTAACATGGTTGGTTGTGCGCGGCCGAGCCCGGCTGGACCGCCTTCGTCTACCCCCATCCACAGGAGAAAACACATGAGCATCACCACCGTTGGCATCGTCGGCGCCGGCACCATGGGCAATGGCATCGCGCAGGCCTGCGCCGTCAAGGGCATCGACGTCGTCATGGTCGACATCGCCCAGGCCGCGGTCGACAAAGGCATCGCCACCGTCGGCAAGAGCCTGGACCGCCTGCTGCAGAAGGAAAAGATCACCGAGGCCGACCGCGATGTCGCGCTCGGCCGCATCAAGGGCTCGACCAGCTACGACGACCTGAAGAAAGCCCAGCTGGTGATCGAGGCCGCGACCGAGAACCACGAGCTGAAGAACAAGATCCTAAAGCAGCTGGATGAGCTGCTGGACCCCGAGGTGATCATCGCCACCAACACCTCGTCGATCTCGATCACGCAGCTGGCGGCCGCCACCCAGCGCCCCGACCGCTTCGTCGGCATGCACTTCTTCAACCCCGTGCCCATGATGGCGCTGGTGGAGATCATCCGCGGCCTGCAGACCAGCGACGCCACGCACGACGCGGTGAAGGCGCTGGCCGACGCACTGGGCAAGTCGCCCATCACGGTGAAGAACGCGCCCGGCTTCGTGGTCAACCGCATCCTGGTGCCGATGATCAACGAGGCCTTCTTCGTGCTGGCCGAGGGCCTGGCCACGCCGGAAGACATCGACGCCGGCATGAAGCTGGGCTGCAACCACCCCATCGGCCCGCTGGCGCTGGCCGACATGGTGGGCCTGGACGTGTGCCTGGCGGTGATGGAGGTGTACCTGGAGCAGTTCGGCGACAGCAAGTACCGCCCCTGCCCGCTGCTGCGCGAATACGTCGCCGCCGGCCGCCTTGGCCGCAAGACCGGCATGGGCGTGTACAGCTACGCCAAGTGAGGGCGGCGGGCGCGCGGCATACTGGGCGTTTTCACCGACCGGAGACACCCATGACCACGACGCTCGACAAAATCCTCTATACCGCCAAGGCGCACAGCAAGGGCGGGCGCGACGGCAGCTCGCGCACCGACGACGGCCTGCTCGATGTCAAGCTCGACCCACCGCCGTCCATGGGCGGCAAGGGCCAGGGCACCAACCCCGAGCAATTGTTTGCGGCCGGTTATTCGGCCTGCTTTCTGGGCGCGCTGAAGGCGGTGGCCGACAAGCAGAAGGTCAAGCTGCCGGACGACCGCAGCATCGATGCCGAAGTCGACATCGGCCCCACCTCGCACGGCTTTGGCATCGCCGTGCGCATGACGGTGCACCTGCCCGGCATGGAGCGCGCCCAGGCGCAGGCGCTGGTGGATGCGGCGCACCAGGTGTGTCCGTACTCGAATGCGACGCGCGGCAATATTCCGGTGGAATTGACGCTGGCCTGAAGCCAGCGGGCTACAGCCGCCCCAGCGCGTCTTTCACCTCGGTCACGCTCAGGATCTCGCTGAACACCACGGGCGCCTGACCCGGCGCCTGCAGCACGTAGACCGGCACGCCGCTGCGGCCGAGCTTTTGCAGTTCCGCGGTGATGGCGGCGTCGCGGCGCGTCCAGTCGGCGCGGAACGTCTGCACCTTGGCGCTGTCCATCGCGCTCAGCACCTCGGCGCTGGCCAGCGTGGTCTTCTTGTTGTACTGGCAGGTCACGCACCAGGCGGCGGTGAAGTCGACAAACACCGGCTGCCCAGCGCCCAGCGCGGTCTGCACTCGCTCGGCCGACCAGGGCTGCCAGCGCGCGCCGGGCGTTTCGGCCACGGGCGTGGCGGCTTCCGCCATTTTGATGACATTCGGGCCGATGGCGCTGGCCAGCAAAGCGCCAGCAGCTATCGAAAATGAAGCAAGCACGATGCGCGTGCGGCCCGTCAAGCCCAGCGCCCACAGCACCAGCGCCAGCACCACCAGCAGCGCCAGCAGCGCGCCGGCGCCGTCGATGCCGGTTTGCTGGCCCAGCACCCACAGCAGCCAGACGGCGGTGCCGAACATGGGGAAGGCCATGAACTTCTTGAACGTGTCCATCCACGCACCGGGCTTCGGCAGCAGGCGCGCCACCGCCGGCCACCAGCTGGCGGCCAGATACGGCAGCGCCATGCCAAGCCCGATGGCGGCAAAGATCAACAGCGCCTGCAGCGCCGGCAGCCCCACCGCCAACCCGAGCGACGCGCCCATGAACGGTGCCGTGCAGGGCGAGGCCACGGCCACGGCCAGCATGCCTGTCAGGAATGAATTGGCGACCGGGTTGCGCGCCTCCAGCGTGGCCAAGCGGCTGGGCAGAAAGCTGCCGAACTCGAACACGCCGGCCAGATTCAGCCCGATCACGGTGAACAGCACCGTCAGCGCCGCCACCACGGCGGGCGACTGCAGCTGAAAACCCCAGCCCAGTTGCTGCCCCGCCGCGCGCAGCGCCAGCATCAACGCACCCAGCGCCAAAAACGACAGCACCACGCCGGCGGTGTAGGCCAGCCCGCTGGTGCGGTGCGCGCGCCGGTCGTCGGCGTGCTGCGTGAAGCCCAGCACCTTGATCGCCAGCACGGGGAATACGCACGGCATCAGGTTCAGCACCAGGCCGCCGATCAGTGCGCCGAGCAGCGCCCAGACAAAGGTGGTGGCGGGCACGGCAGTGGGCGCGGCGGGCGGCGGCGCGTTGGCACCGGCGTTGGCATTGGCCTTCAGCGCCGCTTCCAGCGCCGGCGACACCCCGGCCGGCAAGGCCAGCGCAGGCCAGGCGCCGGCCACCGGCGCTTCGGCGCGCCAGCCGCGCTCGCCGGCCACCAACACCAGCGCCATCTTCTCGGGGCTGTCGGCGCGTTCGGGCGAGACGGGCACGTCGGCCGTCCAGACGTCGCCGTCCCAGTGCTGGCTCCAGCTGCGCGCGCCGACCGGCTCGCCCGGCTTGGCGGGCGTGGCGGCGGTGACCACGACGCCCGGCGATTCGGGAAACAGCTCCAGCGGCTGGCCGCGCACGTCGACCGGCAAGCCGGCCACGCGCACAGCGAGGCGCTTGCCATCGTCCTTCAGCGCCACCTGGTGCGCGCCCGCCACGTCCGCAGGCTGGCTTTTCAGCGCCGCATCAAACGCGGCGCCATTCAATGCGGTGGAACTGCGCAGAGGAATCTTGAGGGCGAATTCGCCGTCCTGCGGAATGCATTCCTTGCGGCACACCAGCCAGGTCGCCTTGAGCTTGACGTCGAGCGCGTCGGCCAGCACGCCGGGCTTGTATTCGGGCGTGATGATGAGCGGCACCGGCAGCAGCACGGTGCCCTCGTAGCCGTAGTTGGCCAGGTGGCCGATGGGGATTTTTTTTGGCAGCGGCCAGGCGATGTCGCCCGCCATCACGCCGGGCGGCAGCGTCCACTGCAGCTCGGTCGGCATGCCGGAATCGCCCGCGTTCTTCCAGTACGTATGCCACTCGGGCGCGTGCGTGATCTGCAGGCCGACCCACACCGGTTGGCCGGCCGCAGCATCGGGCGTCTGGCCCACCGGCACGCCCTGCGGCGCGTGGGCCAGCAGCTTGGCCTGCACCTGGTCGGTGCGCACCACCTCGGATTGAGTATTGTTTTGGGCCGCAGCGCACGTCCACCAAGCGCTGGCAGCTATGAAAATCGCAGCGATCAGCGGGGTGGAGAAGCGGCGCATGGCATTCATTGGGGCAAACAGGCAACAAGGTGGGAGCGTGGCGCGGGCCGGAGGTTCCGCGATTCGCACGGCAAGGCGCGTGTTTGTCCTACGCCCTGCACCGTGCCAATTTTAAACAAACGTGGTAAATCTGAGCGCCTGACCTCGACGCGCGAAGCCCGCGATGGCGCGCCCGTCGGCTTCATTCTCACCGCTTGCCTGTGGAGGCGCCAGTGATGCGATTGTCTACCACCACCCAACAGCCCGATGCCACGCTGTCGCCGTGGGCCGAGCGCCTGCGCCAACGCGTGAACGTGCCGCTGCTGGTTCGCTGGCAGGGCGGCCGCGCGCTGCCCCTGGGCCAGTTTGACCAGCCGCGCGTGACCATGGACGTGCGCGACGCCAGCGGCGTGGCCGCGCTGCTGTCGCCCTCGCTTGACCACCTGGGCCGCGCCTACGTCGAAGGCCATGTCGACATCGACGGCAAGGCGCAGGACATCATCGACGTCGCCTGGCGCCTGGCCGAGGCCGATGCCCACCAGCAGGCCGGCGGCAGCGGCTGGCTTGGCCGCATGGCGCACCGCGTGGCCGACGCCGTGAGCCACACGCGCGCGCAAGACAGCGCGGCCATTCAGCACCACTACGACGTGTCGAACGCGTTCTATGCCGAATGGCTGGACCCGGCGATGGTTTATTCGTGCGCCTATTTCGAGCACGGCGACGAGACGCTGGCGGAAGCGCAGCAAAAAAAGATCGACCACATCCTGACCAAGCTGCGCCTGCAGCCCGGCCAAACGCTGCTCGACATCGGCTGCGGCTGGGGCGCGCTGGTGCTGCGCGCGGCCAGCCAGTTTGGCGCCCGCTGCGTCGGCATCACGCTGTCGCAAAAGCAGTTTGAATTGGCGACCGAACGCGTGCGGGCCGCCGGGCTGCAAGACCGCGTCGAAATTCGCCTGCAGGACTACCGCGACGTGCAAGGCCCGTTCGACCGCGTCAGCAGCGTCGGCATGTTCGAGCACGTGGGGCTGAAGAATCTGAGTGCCTACTTCCGCATCATCCACGACCTGCTGGCGCCGGGCGGCTGGGCGCTGAACCACGGCATCACCTCGACCGACCCGCAGAACGGCGCCACCAGTTATGGCGGCGGCGACTTCATCGACCGCTACGTGTTCCCCAATGGCGAGCTGGCGCACATCGGCACCGTGCTGACGACGCTGCAGGAAGGCGGACTGGAAGCGGTCGACATCGAGAACCTGCGCCGCCACTACGCGCGCACGCTGCAATGCTGGAGCGACGCCTTCGAGGCCAAGACCGAGCGCCTGAAGCAACTGGTGGACGAGAAGACCTGGCGCATCTGGCGCGTCTACCTGGTCGGCTGCCAGTGGGCCTTTGAGCACGACGAGATTGCGCTCTACCAGATCCTGTGCCGCCGCGCCGGCCAGGCGCCAGACGGCCTGCCGTGGTCGCGGCGATGGGTGTACGGAGCGGCGTGACACGCGACTTGCACTGATTTGATAGCGGCTTGCGCTTGTCAGACGGGCGCTGGGCGTGTTTTTTTAATTTACCGGACGCAGAGAACGCCAAAGACTCAAAAAACTTTCTTTGGCTGTTCTTTCGCGTCCTTCGCGAACCCTTTGCGTCCTTCGCGTCCTTCGCGTCCGGTTTTCAGTTTTCGACCGCGCCTCAAGAATGGGTGCGAAACACCCGGCTGCTGCCATCGCGCAGCACCAGCAGCGTGTCGTACTTGTCGCGCCGGCCGCCGTACACCGCGCCGTCCATGCCGGGCGAGCCGACCGGCATGCCCGGCACCGCCAGGCCCAACGCCACGGGTTTATCGCGCAGCAGGCGGCGCACGTCGTCGGCGTGCACATGGCCCTCGACCACGTAGCCGCCGACCAGCGCGGTGTGGCACGAGCCGTATTTCTGCGCCAGCCCCAGCCGCGCGCGCACCGCGTTGTTGCCGGTGTCGTGCGCCTTCACCGTGAAGCCGTGCTGCTTCATGTGCGTGATCCAGTCCTCGCAGCAGCCGCAGCTGGCGTCTTTCCACAGTTCCACGGCGGTCGACTCGGGCCGTTTCTGCGCCCACGCGGCGGGCAACAGGGCAGCGCCGGCGGCACTGGCCAGCAGCCGCAGGGCGTGGCGGCGACACGGGTGTGAAGAATTCATGGCTTGATCTCCTGGCAAACAAGGTGGTGGCGGCGCGCACGGCACCCCGGTTCGATCACGGGCACACTCGCGCCTTTCAGCCGCATTGTCCCGCAGCCGCCGCAACGGCGCGGGCGCCACCGCCCTTGACCACTCCCGAGCATCCGGCACAGCACGCCGCCGCACCGCTGCCCCAGGCGCGATCGGCCGCGGCCGACCGCCTGGCGGCGCTGCTGACGACCGCCTGCGCGCTGCTGCTGGGCCTGCTGGCGGCGGTGAGCCTGCTGGCGCTGCACCTGCACTTTGAGTCGCGCGACCGCGACCTGCTGCACGCCCACCTGCAGGCGGCGCGCGCGCTGCTGGTGCGGGTCGACAACACCGCCGCGCTGGCCGCGCTGCCGGCGCGCTTCGAGGCCGCGTTTGCCGACGAGCCGGCGCTGGCCGTGCGCGTGCAAGGCGCTTACGGCCAGCCGCTGTACGAGCAAGGGCCGGCCAGCGGCCTGCCGCCGGCGCTGCTGGCGCGGCCCAGCGCCAGTTCGCAGCCGGCGCCGCTCATCACCTGGCGCAGCGACGACGGCCGCGCCTGGCGCGGCAGCGCGCTGGCGATGCGTCTGCCGATGGAAGGCGCATCCACACTCACGGTGGCGATGGCGCTGGACATCGAGCGACATGAGTCCTTCATCGCCAGTTTTCGCTGGGCACTGATCGGCTACGTGGTGCTGGCGGCGCTGGCCTTTGCGCTGCTGGCGCGCTGGGCAGCGGGTCGCGCGCTAATGAAAGTCAACACCCCCTGAGCCGCCTTCGGCGTCTTCCCCCTCTCTCTGCGGAGGGGGACGGCGCCACTGGCCGGGGAAACCCCGGCCACGGCGCCCACGCATGGCCTGCTCCGCGGCCATCCGATGCCGTCCGCTGTCGAGACGACATCAAAATTCATAGCGGCTCGCGCTTGTCCATCAAGCGCTGGCGGCACTTTTCTTTTAAGACTCAGCCGCCCAGCCCAGCACCACGCGGCGGCTTTGCGCGCTTTTCTTTTCGATCTTGGTGACCACCACGCGGCCGATCTCTGCCGTGTTGGCCACGTGCGTGCCGCCACAGGGCTGCAGGTCGATCAAGTCGGCGCTGCCAATGCGTATCGTGCGCACCGTGCCGCTGCCGCGCGGCGGTTGCACGCTCATGCTTTTCACCAGTTGCGGATTGGCGTCGAGTTCGGCATCGGTCACGCTGCCCACCCCCACCGGCAGCGCGGCAGCGACCAGGCGCGCCAGGCCGGCGGTGAGCTGTTCCTTGTCGAGCGGCTCGGTCATGTGGAAGTCGATGCGCGCGTGGTCGGGCGTGATCGAGCAGCCATTGACCGGCTGCGGCACCAGGTGGCACAGCAGGTGCGAGGCGGTGTGAAAGCGCATCAGCCGCTGGCGGCGCGGGGCGTCGATGCGGGCTGTGACCGCATCGCCTTGCTTTATTTTTGAGAGCTGCTCGCGCTGTTCTGGCGAGGGCAGGTGGCAGATTCGGCCTGTGGCGACGCCCGCCTCGTCTTTTTCCTTGCGCGTGTCGGCGATCACCAATTCGGCGCCATCGGCCAGCACCAGCCTGCCGCTGTCGCCGGCCTGGCCGCCGCCCAGCGGGTAGAACACGGTGCGGCCCAGCACGATGCCCTGCTCGGTCACATCCAGCACCGTGGCGGCGCATTCGGTCAGCGTGGCGTCCTGGCGAAACAGCTCTTCGGTCATGCGCCAAATGATAGTGGCGGGGCGTAACATCGCGCCCATGCCGCAGAACCTGCCCAAGCTGCCACCGCGCAGCCGCCACTGGTCGGACCTGATCACGACGGATTTCGCCACGCTCGACCTGGCGCGCGCCATTGCCGTGCTGCCGCTGGGCGCGACAGAGCAGCACGGGCCGCACCTGCCGCTGTCGGTCGATGCCAACCTGGCGCACAGCATGGTGCAGATCGCGGCCACGCACCTGCCGCCCGATCTGCCGGCGCTGTTTCTGCCGGTGCAACGCATCGGCTACAGCCCCGAACACACCGCCTTTGCCGGCACGCTGAGCCTGAAGGCCGAGACCGTGATGCGCCTGTGGACCGACATCGCCGAAAGCGTGTCGGCCAGCGGCGTGAGCAAGCTGGTGCTGTTCAACACCCACGGCGGCAACGTGGGGCTGATGGACGTGGTGGCGCGCGAGCTGCGCACGCGGCTGGGCATGCTGGTCTACAGCGTGAGCTGGTTCAACCTGCCGCTCAAAAGCCCCGATGGCGAGGATTTGATGACGCGCTTTTCGGCCGACGAGCAGCGCTTTGGCGTGCACGGCGGCCAGATCGAAACGGCCATGATGCTGGCGCTGAAACCCCGGCTGGTGCGCCAGTCGAAGGCGCGGGACTTTGCCTCCAGCTCGCAGCAGCGCGCGCGCGACTTCGCCCTGCTGGGCAACGGCAAGAGCGCCAAGCTGGCCTGGGCCGCTCAGGACTTGAACCCCGACGGCGCCGCCGGCAACGCCAGCGCCGCCAACGTCGACGATGGGCTGGCGCTGGTCGACGCCGCCGGCCGCGCGCTGGCGGCGCTGCTGGTCGAGATCGACCGCCTGCCGGCCGATACGTTGCGCGGACGCTGAGCGCGCTGCCCCCTGGCCCACCCTTCATTAAAATTGCCGGCTTTGCCCCAGCCCGGGGCTGCTTCTGGGAGAGCCTGCATGACCAGCCGCCGCCGCTTCACCGCCACCCTGCTCGCCAGCACCGTCGTGGCCGCCGCACCCTCGGCCTGGGCCGCGAACGAACCGCCGATCCACGTGCTGGTGGGCTTTCCGGCCGGCGGCGGCTCGGACGTGATCGCGCGCCTGCTGGCCGAGCGGCTGGAAAAAGAGCTGGGCCGCACCGTGCTGGTGGAAAACCGCCCCGGCGCCGGCGGCCAGATCGCCGCCCAGCTGCTGAAGGCCGCCAAGCCCGACGGCACCACCGTCTTTCTATCGCACGACCACACCATCTCGATCCTGCCGCAGGTGGTCAAGAAGCCCGGCTACGCGCCGCACGAGGACTTCACGCCGCTGGGCGGCTTCGCCACCTTCGTCAACGGTCTGGCGGTGTCGCCCGGCACGCCGGTCAAGTCGGTGCCCGAGTTCGTCGAGTGGGTCAAGTCGCAGGGCGGCAAGGGCTCGGTCGGCATCCCGGCACCGGCCTCGACGCCCGAGTTCCTGGTGCAGTTGATCGGCAAGCGCTACGGGCTGGACCTGGTGGCGGTGCCCTACAAGGGCAGCGCGCCGATGATGGCCGACATGCTGGGCAACCAGATTCCGGCCGGCGTCGGCTCGGTGCAGGACTTCATCGAATACCAGCGCGCCGGCAAGCTGCAGATGATCGGCGTGCTGGGCGGCCAGCGCCAGGCCGCCATGCCCCACGTGCCGACGTTCAGCGAACTGGGCGTCAAGGGGCTGGAAGACACCCCCTTCTATGGCATTTGGGCGCCCAAAGGCACGCCCGCCGCCTTCATCAACCGCTTCAGCCGCGCGCTGCAGAAGGTCGTCGCACTGCCCGAGGTGCACAAGGGCCTGACCGACCTGGGCCTGACGGTGGACTACATGAGCCCGCGCCAGCTCGACCAGCGCGAGCGCGCCTACACCCAGGTGTGGTCGCGCGTGATTATGGCCAGCGGCTTACAACCTCAATGATGTAGGGCTGAGTTGGAGCAGCCGGACGCAAA
>RRZU010266068.1_pt1 | contig 16111 bp, 14 predicted proteins | sample 2165561 | NCBI WGS metagenome assembly RRZU01 (sample SAMN10456909, study PRJNA506462) | wastewater metagenome | isolation source: wastewater sludge | place: USA: Moscow, Idaho
CCTCTTTAAGTTTTGGATGATAAGCTCATAAAATATATAAAATAGCTTCATCATCATATTTTTTAATATATTCTTGCATTCATTCAATAAGTAAATCTAATCATTTATATCAAGTAACATATCACATAAATAAAAGCATTTTTTTACTTATATCTAAATTAATAACTTTTCTTGAATCATCTTTTGATAAAATTTCAAAATCTTCTATTCAATGATGTATTACTTCTATTTTAGATTTATTTCATTTATATTGTTCTAATATTCTATTTTTAAATAATTGTTCATGAACTATAATTTTATCAACATTTTTAATTAAAGGTTTAAATATAAATTTAAAAGCTTCTTTTACCAAAAAAGGAGGAAGTGAAGAAAAGTTTTCTTCAATAAATTCTTTATCTATTTTATTTAAATCAACTATTCAATGAAATGTTACAATTACTTCAATATTTCTTTTTTTTAGTAATTTTACTAATCTATTTAATAAAATTGCAGTTAATATTCATCAATATAAAGATAATTCTTGTTGAATATGAACTTTATCTGGTTTTATTAAATCTATTTCATTTATTATGTTCTTATAATAACTATTATTTCTATCAAAAATTCTATGAATATTTAGTCAATTTTCAATATATTTTTCTGTTATTCAATTATCTTTATCACAAAGAATAAACACTTCATCATTTTCAGAATAATTAGTATTTGAAATTAAATTTTTAGTATATGGAGCAACTCAACTTTTTTTACAATGAAGTTCTCATTTTGGTGGATATATAGTTATATGTGCAATTTTCATATTTTTTTAATTAATTAAATGATTATTTCAGTATTTATACTTATAATTAAGTATAAATCAATATTTTTCTTGATTTTTTGTTAAATTTTTATATATTCAAATTATTATTAAAGATTTAATCTTTGGACTAATGATATTTTTTTCATTAGTGGAATTAAAATAAAGAGCATAGATTTACTCTTTATTTTTTATTTTTCATAATCTATTTCTTAAAATTAAGTTTATCTTTTATAATATATATAGGTCTATTTAAAACTTCTTTGAGAATTTTTTAAATAAAAATATTTGATTTCTAAAATATTTTTCATATAATAATTTTACTGTTGAAAGATTAATTCTTTCTGATTCTCCTAATTTTAGGAGAAACGAACTGCTAAAAGATGAAGACATTAGTTTTCATCTTTTATTTTTAAATCAAATAATTTAAAAACCTTATTATCAATTTCTTCTAAATATGTTTTTTCAATAATTCAAATTTTTCATTTTAATCTTTTAGTAGATATGTTTCTAATATGAAATATATCACAAATAGAATCCTTTTCTAAATTATTAAATTCACTTTTTTTTATAATTATATGAAATTTTTCTATAATATTTTTATTATCTATACTTTTAAATGGAATAATAATAACAGAATTAATATTATTATAAGATTTTCTACTATAAATAATACATGGTCTTATTTTATTTAACTCACTACCAATATTTTTTCATAAATTTACAAAATATATATCTCATTTTTAAAATTTTATATTAGGTATTTTATTATTAATATGTATATCTAATTTTTCATAAAACCAATCTAAGAAATCTGATATAATAGTTAAATTTACATCATTTTTTATATTTTCAATTAAATTTAATATTTTATTTAATTTTATTTTATACATTTATAAAAATTACTTATGAATAAATTTTTCAAACTCTTTTGTTTTTTCATTCCACAATTTTAGAGTTTTGATATATTATAAAGCTTTTATACTCATATTTTCATATAAATCAATATTTTTCTTGATTTATTGTTAAATCTTTAGACTAATGATCTTTTTTTCATTAGTGGAATTAAAATAAAGAGCATAGATTTAATCTTTATTTTTTATTTTCCATAAGTTTTAATTATTTCTTAAAATTAAGTTTGTCTTTTATAATATATATATGTCTATTTAAAAAAATATTTGATTTCTAAAATATTTTTCATATAATAAATTTGTATCACGACAAAGGAAGCTTTACCAAACGGAGAAATACCTAAGGGCAGCTCCTTTTTTTGTATTCAATTTTCTTTTTAATATTTTGCATTTTATAAAAAGCAGGTTAAAAGCTAAAATTTATCTAAAAATTCTTCTATTTTTCTTACATCTGGAAGATTTTTTTGATAATTTTTTGGTAATTTATCAAAACTATACTCTGTTATTGCCATAGGGCTTGTTTGTCATCTAAGAGCATATTCTACTACCTCATGACTTTTCTCCTTACAAATAAGTATTCAAATAGTTGGATTATCTGATTCATCTTTTATTTTATCATCAACTATATTTAGATAAAAATTAAGTTTTCCCGCATATTCAGGTAGAAATTTTCAAATCTTTAATTCTATTACTATATAACATTTTAACTTTGTATGATAAAATAATAAGTCTAAAAAATAATCTTCTCAATTAAGTTTTAAGTTATATTGATTTCATATATAAGCAAATCATATTCATAATTCTAAAATAAAATCCTTCAAGTTTTTTATAAGTTCAGCTTCTAATTGTCTTTCTTTATATTCTTCTCATAAAGATAAAAAATCAAATACATAATCTTCTTTTATAATATTTTCTACTAATTGTGAATGTTCTTCTTCTAAAGTTAAACTAAAATTATTTGTCTTATTTTCTGATAATATTCTTTCAAATTCACTAGATTCTATTTTGTTTTGTAAAACTCTTTTACTTAAAGCAAGTTTTTTTGATAATTTTAAATAATACTCTTTTTGAAAATCATTTTCACATTTTTCTAAAATAATTATATTATTTGACCAAGATATTTCTCCAGCCAGTGGTTGGAGTTTTGTATTTTCAGAATAAAATTCATAAAATTTAATCATGTTCCAAAGATTTTGCTTAGAAAAACCTTGAATTCAAGGAAATTCTTTTTTTATATCATTTGATAAATTTTCAATAATACTATTTCACCATTTTGAGTTTTTTATTTTATCTGATAATTTTTCTCAAATATTCCAGTAAAGATTTATAAGTTCTTTATTTACTGATTTGAGAGCATTATTTTTAGCTTGTATTATCTCTTGTTTTAGATTTATAAAAAAGTTTTTATAATCATTATTTGAAGATATATTTGTCATAAATTTTTATTATTTCTTAAAATTAAGTTTGTCTTTTATAATATATATAGGTCTATTTAAAACTTCTTCATGAATTTTTCAAATATACAAAGCTATAAAACCTAAACTTATTAAAACAATTCACATCAAAATAGTATTTAATATAACAACAACTACTATATTAGAAAATCTAAAATAATTAAATGTAAATTTATCAAAAATAACATAAAAAAGCAATAATGTTGATGAAAAAGTGATTAAACTTCATAAATATGATACTAATCTTAAAGGAAATAATGAAAATGAAGTCAAACTATTTATAGCTAATTTAAATAAATTAAAATAACTATAACTTCAAGCTCATCCATCAAATCTAGGTAAAGCATCAAAAACTAATACTTTTTTATTAAACCCTAACCAATCTATCAAACCTCTATACAATCTATTTCTTTCATGAAATTTTAAAAAATAATCAGCTACTTTTCTATCAATTAATCTATAATCAGTAGTTCATGATTCAAGTTTAAATTCTGAAATACTATTAAATATACTATAAAAAAGTTTACTTGATACTTTTTTTAATATAGAAGCTCCCTCAATTTTTGGTCTTTGATTATAAACTATATCATACCCTTTTTCCCACTCAGTTATAAAGTCTGGGATTTTCACAATTGGATGTTGTCCATCTCAATCTAAAGTAATTATAGCATCTCACAAAGCTTCATGTATTCATGCTGTTAATGCTATTTCTTTTCAAAAATTTTTAGAAAAATTAATTCATTTTACTTTTGTATCAATTTCACATATTTTAGAAATTTCTTCCCAAGTATTATCAGGGCTTCAATCATTTACAAAAATGATTTCATAATCATAATTTTGCTCAATTGTTTTTAGGGTTTTAGTTAATTCAGCATAAACTAGGGAAATATTTTTTTCTTCTCTATAAGCAGGAAGAACTAGTGATATAAGTTTTTTAGACATATAAATATATTTATTTTTTAAACAACTAAAACAAGTATATATTTTTTTTGATTTAATCAAGTTTTTTTGTTTATTTTATATCGTATTATAAAAAATACAGAATAGTATAAATTTAAAAAAGAATAAAAATCAAAATTAAGTTTGATTTTTATTCTAATTGGATTTACTGATGATTATCTATATTAACTTTCATAAATTAAATATTAGTTAATAATTTTTTATCTTTTTTTAAAGCTTTTTCTTTTAATAAAAGCATTTCTTGAGTTATTTCATTACTATCTAATTCAAGTAAATCACTTGTATTTTCTTCTAGAAAAGTAACAATAATTTTAATTTTTTGAATTAATTTTTCCAAAATATCTAGTCTATTTTCATCTAAAACTTCTTGTAAATATAGGTGTGTTAATTTGTTCATATATTGAAGTGTTTTTAATATTTAAATTTTTTAAATCAAAAAATAATTTCCAAAAATTTAGAGATTTATTATCAATACTTTTAGTATTTTTTAAAAAAATATCTAAAAATTTTTGCTTTCAAATATTTGAAATAATTAAGTTTATATCTGATATTTCTCAAAAATTTAAAGCTCTCACAATTACTATATTATCACTAAAATGCAATTTTTGAATATCATATTCCCATAGAGAATTTTTTAAAGTTGTAGAAATATTATCTATCATATTATTTTATTAAAAAAATAAATTTTTCATAATTATTCTTTTTTCTCGGATGAGCTAGCTCAAGGCTTGTTTTTAAAAGTATTTTTTATAAATTTAACAGTATTACTAAAAAGATTTCATATAAAATTTCATAAAGTTATTTTTTGAAAAATAAAAATAATTATTATTAAATTTAAAATATGTTCATTATCTTTTAATAACAACAAAATTGCTGAAGTATCAAACCATCAAATAATTAATTTAATCATTGATATTTCTCATATAATACTTAAAATATCAGTATTTAATTTAAACATAAATCTATTATTTATAATAGAATACATTATTGATAAAATAAATACTGGTAATAAAAATCAAAATATAAATGATAATATTGCATTTAATCATTGAGATTTATAAGCTTTAAATCCAAAATTTGAATTAAAAGGAAATACTATTCAAAATACAGGAATTAATATTAAAAAAACTGTTAGAAATCATGAAGTATTTTCTATTAACATTTTTGTAATTCATGTAATATCTGGCATTGATTTATCAATTGACATATAAGACAACGATATAAATGAAAACAAAAATAATCAAAAAGTTACTCAAATATATGATTTAATAATTTTTTCAAAACCTAAAAATACACAAAAAATTCATAGTAATAATGAAATTACTAAAAAAACATAATCAAAAATTTGAAATCATAGAAAAAAATCTATAAATTTTTGAGTATCAAAAATATTTTCCATTGCTTCCATATTTTTACATATTATGAATTAATTTTTGTTTTTTTATAGCATGTCATCCTGAATTTAATTCAGGATCTATAAAAAAGTATCACCTATTTATAGATTCTGATTTTCATCAGAATGACAAAAATATAATGGAACTAAAATATTCGTTCCCTACATTTAATATTCCTTATTATTCCCCTCTCCTCCGAAGGAGAGGGGTTAGGGGTGAGGGTATTTTTAGGAACGATGCAATCGTTCCCTACATTCTCATATTCTTTTAATCATAAACCTCTCTTGGTTTACTTCAATTACTTGGTCAAACTATTCACATTTCTTCTAAAATATCAAGTATTTTTGCTGCTCTAGCATAACCAAGTCATAATTTTCTTTGAATTAATGAAGTAGATCATTTTTTAGCTTCTCTTACTACTAAAATAGCTTTTTCTACAAGTTCTGGTTCTTCATCTTGATCTCAGTTATAACCGTCAAGTATACTTCAAGAAAGTTTTGATTTTCAATTAACTATTTCATCATCATAAATATTCATATCAGGATCTATAGTTAATTTAATTTCATTTATAATTGATTCAATTTCATCAGTTTCAACAAGCACTCATTGTACTCTTTCTGGCTCCATTGAACCAGTTGGAAAATACAGCATATCTCATCTTCAAAGTAAATCTTCAGCTCAAGCTTTATCTATAACAGTTCTTGAATCTATTTGTGAAGCAACAGTAAATGCAATTCTTGAAGGAATATTTGCTTTAATTAATCAAGTAATTACATCAACTGAAGGTCTTTGTGTTGCAATAATTAAATGCATTCATACAGCTCTGGCCATTTGTGCAATTCTTGCAATACTTCCCTCAACTTCTTTTTTATTTCAACTCATCATCAGATCAGCTAACTCATCCACTACTATTACAATATATGGTAATTTTTCTTCACTTGAAACTTTTGCATTATATTCTTTTAGATTTCTAGCATTTACTTTTGTAGCCAAATCATATCTTCTAAGCATTTCTGCAACAGCCCACTTTAGAGAATTTAAAGCCTTATCAGGATTTGTAATAACTGGAGTTAATAGATGTGGAATTCAATTATAAATTGAAAGCTCAACCATTTTTGGATCTATCAAAATCATTTTTAACTCACTTGGAGTAAATTTATATAATAAACTCACTAAAAAACCATTCATTCAAACAGATTTTCAAGATCAAGTTTGTCCAGCAATAAGTAAATGAGGCATTTTTGCTAAATCTCAAATAACTAAATCACCATTTACATCTTTTCAAACAGCTATTGGAATTTCTAATTTTTTATTTGCAAAACCACTTGAAGAAATCAATTCTTTAAGTCAAACAGCTTGTCTATTATCATTTGGAACTTCAATTCAAACTACTCATTCTCAAGGAATTGGAGCTTGTATACGAATAGATTTAGCATGAAGTGCTAGAGTTAAGTCTTTTTTAAGATTTTCAATTTTATTTAATTTAACTCATTCTTGAGGTTTAAGTCTAAATTGAATAACAGTAGGTCAAACTCTAAAACCTTGCATATTTACATCAATTTTAAACTGTCTTAATTTATCAACAATTTCATCTTCTTTATCTTGAATAGCTCAAATATCATAAGAAATATCTCACCCAATATTTTTTAATAAATCAATACTTGGTAATTTCCAAGAACCTGATTTTTGTTGGATGTTTTTTTCTTTTTGAATTTCTATTTTTTTTGTATCAATAGGCTTTTCTTCTTTTTTAAATATTTTTTGAATAGTGATTTTTTTAGGAGCATTATCAATATCTATTTGAGTTTGAGAAGATTTTAATTTTTTCTCTAATGCTTTTTTTATTTCAACAATTTCTTTTTGTTCAGCAATTTCTTTTTGACTTTCAACTTTAGATTTTACAGATTTTTTAGTTTTAGGTTTTTCTTCTTCAACTTCTTCAAAATCATCATCTACATAATTATTTTTTGTCATATTTGGAACAGCTTTTATAGCTTTTTTAATTATTTCTTTGTAATTAATTTTAAAAATTAAATATAAACTAAAGAAAAATAATATCAAAGCAACCAATTTTGTTAAATTTGGCCCAAATAAATCTGATAAACTAGGATATAAATTAAACATTGAACTATATTTAAAATCAAAAGCTCAGATTAAATTATTTATTGATAAAAAATACAAAAATAATCAAATAAATCTTTGTTTATTTGGTGAAAAATTCTCTTTTAAAATTAAAAAAGATCAAAATATAAATATTATAGGTGAAAAAATAATTTTATAATAATTTCAAAATAAACTTGAAAAAATCACTTCAAATATTCATCATAAAGTAGACTGAGTTTCTCAAAACATACACAAAAAAGCAAGTAACATTAACAATGCTCCAAGTGATATTTTTCAAAAATTTGATGTTTTAGCTTCTTGTTTTTTAGTATTTTTTTTATTTTTTGTTGTTTTTTTAGTCATTTTTTGATTTCTAAAAATAAAATATAATATTTTTGTTTTTGTATTAACATTTGCAGTATTTTTACTTATTTTTCTTTTAAAATCAAGTTTATTTTAACTTTTTAATATCAAATATTTTCAGCTATTGTTTTAAGTAAATTTTTATCAACATCACTTATATGTTTAGGCATTCTAACATCAACTACTACAATTAAATTTCAAGTATTTCAAGAAATTGTTTTTCAAAAATCTTTAACTCTAAATTTTGTTCAAGGTTTAGTATTTTCAGGAATTTTTAGTTTAGCTTTTTGTCATTTATCTCAAACAACTTCAATTTTACATCATAAAAGTAAATCAAATAATGGAACTTCATAAGTTTTTGTAACATCAATTTCAATTTTTTCTTCAGCATATTCAGTTTTTCTAGTTCTAGATTTTGTATTTGAAAAATTTCAAAATAAATCACCAAAATCAAAACTAGATGAAGTATTTCATCCAGAAAAATTTGAAAAAATATCTTCAAATCATGAAAAGTTTTGACTATATCAAGAAGATTGTCATCATCAAAATGGATTTCATCAATTTCAAGCATTTCAAAACATATCATAATTTTTTCTTTTTGTAGCATCTGATAAAACTTCATTTGCTTCATTAACTTCTTTAAATTTTTCTTCCATTACTTTATCTCATTTTGTTCTATCAGGATGATATTTCATAGCTAATTTTCTATAAGCTTTTTTTATTTCATCTTGAGTAGCTGTTTTAGAAATTCAAAGAATATCATAATAATTTTTATTTTGCATAATTTAATTTGACTTTAAAAAAATAAACAGTATAAAGTAATCTTACTTTTTAATTTTTATTATATGAGAAAAACTCTTGTGTGAATTATATGTATTTTTATATTTTTTTCAACTAAAAATGTTTTAGGATACTACGATAATTACTGATATGATTTTAGTAATTTTGAAGAATTATATGGTATTGAAAATAATTGATATAGTCAAAGACTTGAAAATATTAATTGTGATTATTATAATTTTAAAAATTCAATTAATATAACTAAACAATCAAATATTAGAAATTTTACTTGAATAATTAAACAATGAATTATCCAAATGTATGAATTATGAACTATTGATGAATATAAAATGAATTCTTTTATAAATGATTATGAAACATATATTTATTATACGAATCAATTTTTAGCAAATTTATATGAGCTTGAAAAATATCCAAATTTAAAATATGATAGTGAATTTCAATTCGAACAACAAACGATCAATATTAATTTATCTAATTCAATTAGAGATTTAAAAAACACATATAATTTTTAATTATAAAAATATCTAGAAAATAATATCAAATTTTAATCAGAAGCTAAAGCATTATTTTAACAAACTGATTTAGCTGTTTTGATAATAAAATAAAAGACCAAAATATAAATTTTGGTCTTTTATTTTATTACAAATTATAAATTCATTCATTATTATCAGAAATAATTTTTTTATCTTTAAAAGTTATAACTCTTTTTTTAAACTCATTTACAATATTTTTATCATGGGTAGCAATAATTACAGTTTTTCAAGCTTCATTTAATTCTTTAAATATTTCCATAATATTTGTTGCTGTTTCAGGGTCAAGATTTCAAGTTGGTTCATCTCAAATTAAAACATCAGGATTTCAAACTAAAGCTCTTGCAATTGAGACTCTTTGCTTTTCCCCACCAGATAATTCCCAAATATATTTATTTTTTTTAGTTAAAAGTCACACTTGTGTTAATACTTCTGGGACTTTTATTTGAATTTCATTATCATGATATCAAGAAACCTCCATTGCAAAAGAAACATTCTCATAAACAGTTTTTGATTCTAAAAGTTTATAATCTTGAAAAACTACTCAAATTTTTTTTCTATAATTTCTAATAAATTTTTCAGTAAAATTAGTATAAAGCAATGCTCAATTATCTAAAACAATATCTCAAGAAGTTGGCTTTAAATCTCATATAACAGATCTAATAAATGATGTTTTTCAAGAACCAGAATGTCATATAATAAATACAAATTCCCCTTTTTGTATTTCTAAATTAATATTATCAATAACAACTTTATTTCAGTAACTTAGTGTTAAATTATCAATTTTCATAAATTATAAATTAATTAATATTTTACTTATTATAGTTTTTTTATATTTTTTTCAAATTTAGTTTCAATATTCTCAAAATAAATACAAAATTTCATATTTTCATTTTAATCATTCATAAAAGTGATTTATTTTAGGAGTTCAACTTCATAAAACAAGTTTTGAATTAGTAAAATCAGATAATAATGAAGAAATCTCAACTCAATCATATCTAGGAGATGCATCAGAAATATATGATTCATCATGTTCTTCATCAACAATTATAAGACCTAAATTAGTATATGGATAAAATAAAGCAGACCTTGTTCAAATAATTATTTTTGCTTTATCAAGCATAATATCATTATAATATTTAGTTTTAACAGCACTTGTTACAGTAGAATTTAAAATAATTACATCTTTTCAAAATACTTTTTCTATTCTTGAAGATAATTGATTTGTTAAAATTATCTCTGGTACTAAAAATAACACTTGTTTTCATAAATCAATATATTTTTTTATTAAATTCACATAAATTTCAGTTTTTCCCGACCCTGTTACTCAATAAAGTAAAAATTTATTATTATTAGAATTTATAATTTTATTGTAAATTTCTTCTTGATGTTGATTTAATTTTTTAAAATTATCAAAAGTGTATTTGTATTCATTTTTAAAAGAAAAACTAAATTTATTTTTAATAATTTTTTCTCTAAAATTTGATGGGAAAAACAAAGATAATCATTGATGAACTAAGCTATAATAATTATTGCATATAAAATACAACATTTTAATTTGATAATCTAGCAAAAAAATATCTTGAGAGTAAATTTCAATTATTTCTTTAATATTTTTAATTTCATTAGGAAAATCTAAGGTTATTTCAGTAACAACTCAATAAGTTTCATTTTTTCAAAATGGAACTTTTACAATCATTCAAATTTTTAAAATTCAAATAAGTGATTCAGGAATTTTATAAGTAAATCATTTATCATCAAAACTTTGAGAAAATAAAACAACAAGTCAGTACATAGGGAAAGATTAAGAGAATAAGAGAGTAAGAGAGTAAAAGAATAATAGAGTAAAATAATAATAGAATAAAAAAGGAAAAAAATAAAAAACAAAAAGTTTGTCATCCTGAAGCAAGATTTCAGGATCTTTAAAAATTTTACCCCTTTTTTTAATAATGAAAACCTAATTATTGATTCTGACTTTCGTCAGAATGACAGGCAGCTTCTTTCTTCTTTTCTTCTTTTATTCTTTTTATTCTTTTCCTCTTTTCTCCTATCTTACAAAAATTTATTTAAATATCAAAAAAATATTTTAATTTGACATTTATCTCAAAAATATATAATTAAAGCATTACATCATAACCAAGTACTTATGAGACTAGCACAACTTGTAACCACTACTACTAACACTTCTATCAAAAAATAGATGTTTTTTTGTGCTATAAAATAATACAGTATCAAAATTAAACTTCTATTTAAAAATAGGAGTTTTTTTATATAAAAATTTTGATGTACAATAATTTACTAATTTATTTATTAATTTTATAATATTATGGAAAATATTGAAATTAAAAGACATTCTCTTAGTCATATTATGGCTCAAGCTGTAAAAGCTTTGTATTGAAATGATGTTAAAATGGCTATCGGTCCTGCTATTGAAAACTGATTTTATTATGATTTTGATTTTGGAGCTATTGAATTTAAAGAAGAAAATATTAAAGAACTTGAAAAGAAAATGAAACAAATTATTAAACAAAATCAAGTTTTTACACAATATGACCTAAATTTTAATGAAGCTATAGCTTATTTAAAATCTCAAAATGAAGAATATAAAATTGAAATGTGTGAAGATTTAAAAGTAAAATGATTTGAAAAAATTAGTTTTTATAAAAATATTCTACAAAATTGAAATGAAGTTTTTGTTGATATGTGTTCAGGACCTCATGTTGATAATACTAATAAAATTGATGAAAATTCATTTAAATTAGAAAAAATTGCCTGAGCTTATTGGAAAGGTGATGCTTCAAAAAAAATGATAACAAGAATTTATTGAGTAGCTTTTGAAACTAGAGAAGAACTTGATACATACTTAAAAATGATGGAAGAAGCTAAAAAAAGAGACCATAGAATCCTTGGGAAAAAGCTTAAATTATTTACTATTTCAGACTTAGTAGGTTCATGATTACCTCTTATGCAACCAGCTTGAATGATTGTTAGAAAATCTATTGAAGATTATTTATGGGATTTACATAAAAATCATGGTTATGATAGAGTTTGGACTCCACATTTAGCTAAAGAAGATTTATATATTACAAGCTGACATGCAGGTCATTATTTAGAAGATATGTTCTCAGTTTGGGGATGAACTTCAAAAGAAAAATTCCATTTAAAACCTATGAATTGTCCTCATCATATGCAAATATTTGCTGATAATCAATTTTCATACAGAGATATGCCTGTTAGATACTTTGAGCCAGCTACTGTTTATAGAGATGAAAAAACAGGTCAATTATCAGGTTTAACAAGAGTTAGAGCAATTACTCAAGATGATGGTCATTTATTTTGTAGAGTTTGACAAATAAAAGATGAAGTAAAATTAATTACAGATATTATTAAAGAATTTTATTCTACAATGTGACTTTTAGATAGTTATTGGGTATCACTTTCAGTAAGAGATGATGAAGATAAATCAAAATATCTAGGTTCTGATGAGGTGTGGGAAAAAGCTGAATGAGCTCTAGAAGAAGCTGCTATTGCAAATAATCTACCTTATAAAAGAATGCCTTGAGAAGCTGCATTCTACGGACCAAAATTAGACTTTATGTTTAAAGATTGTATCGGAAGAGAATGGCAATTAGCTACAATTCAATGTGATTTCAACTTACCTGAAAGATTTAAATTAAGTTTTACAAATGAAGCTTGAGAAGAAGAAAGACCTGTAGTAATCCATAGAGCAATTTCTTGAAGTTTAGAGAGATTTTTTGGTATTATTATTGAACATTTTGCATGAGCATTTCCTTTATGGATGTCTCCAAGACAAATTATTGTAGTTCCAGTTGCTGATAAATTTAATGATTATGCTTACAAAATTCATAAAGAATTCCAAGCAAATTGATTTAGATCAAATGTAGATAACTCAAGTGATAGTTTTTCTAAAAAAATCAGAAATGCTGAAACTTCAAAAATTAACTATATTTTAATTGTTTGAGAACAAGAAGAAAAAGATAATTCGGTTTCTGTAAGAAATTACAAAACTAAAGAACAATCTACTGAAATTGTAGAAAATTTTATTTCTAGAATATTAGATGAAGTAAAAACAAAGAAAATTTAGTTTACAAAAAGAAAAATCTGAGTATAAATGCTCAGATTTTTTTTAAAAAATAATAAATATTTATGAATAAAATACAAAAAGCCATAATTTGGGCAAACATTTCAGCCATAAGTTTAGTAATAATAAAACTTACAACTTGAATAATTACTTGAAGTTTAGCAGTATTATCTTCGGCATTAGACTCTTGACTTGATTTTTTAGTATCACTTTTTAATTTATATGTATTTAAAAAATCCGATAAAAAACATTGTAACACATATAATTATGGTCAATGAAAAATACAATGACTTTGAGCTATATTTGAATGATTAATTGTAGCAACTTCTGGTTGATTTTTAATATATTTTTGAATAGAAAAAATAATTAAAATACTTAATCATCAAAAAGTTATAATTGAAGTTGAATGATGAATTTATATAATGCTTGTTTCAATAATTGTAACTTGAATACTAGTTACTTATCTAAATAAAGTAGCTAAAGAAACTAATGATTTAACAATAAAAGCTGATTCACTTCATTATAAAACAGATTTATTTTCAAACTGATGAATAATTATTTCCTTAATTATAATAAAATTCACTTGATTAGTTGTAATTGATAGTATTATTTCAATTTTAATTTGAATATATATAATAGCTTCAAGTAGAGAAATAGTAATTGAATGATTACATATGATTATGGATAGAAAAATAGATGATGATTTAATTGAAAAAATTGATGAAATAATAAATAATACTGATAAAAAAATTACCGGATATCATTTACTTAAAACTAGAAAATCATGATCTAATATATTTATAGATTTTCACTTAGTTTTTAATCAAGATATTAAATTAATTGATGCACATAACATTGCTGATATTATTGAAGAAAAAATTAAAAACGAAATTCCAACCTCAAATATTTTAATACATCTTGAACCTTATGATAATAGTCATATTGAAGTTTAGAAAAAATAAAACACTTTCAGTGTTTTATTTTTTTATATTTCTTACATCAAATCATTTTATATCAATAATATTTCAATACATTTCGAACTCATTTTGTTTTTGTTTTTTTGATGTTTCTTTATATTTTTTAACTTTTCCCCAGTTAATTTTAAATCAAAATATGTAAAAAGTTGATTATTCTATATATTTAAACATATTTTTTTAGAAAAGCAAAAATAAACTTGAAAAAAAGTATTTTTAGTATAAAATCATGAGAAATTTAAAGAATAATATTAAATTATGGTAAATAATGAAAATAAATTAAATACTAATACAAATAAGATTGGTGATTTTTCAAATTTCATGTTAAAAAATACTTCTAAATATTTTAGAGTAAAAACTTTTAATATTTTAGAATTAAAGAATAAATTATTACCAAATGATATTTCTCCTGAAAATTTAGCATTATTATTAAAAGAATGTGAAATAATACTTAATAATATGCCTGCTCCTTTAATTCCTGCAATACTATGAACTATTGCATATTCTTGAACAATTAAAAATGTTTTAATTAATAAAGTTCCTGTTTCATCTGAATCATTTATATGATTTGCTTGAATTTGAATTTATGCTTGAATTGCAAATTGACTAAAATTAGGGTCAACAACCTACTTTACAAATGCATTTTGGGCTATTTTATCAGTAATTTTTTCTCAAAAAATTACTTATGATATTGAAAAATTAAAAAATACTAAAAACGATCCTCAACTTAAATGATTAATAGAATTAATGTCTAAAAAAAATACTTTATGTTGAATTTATACAAAAGAATGAAAACCTATTTATATAAATAAATATTCTCAAGATTTTAATTGATATACATTTGATGATTATGAAAAAGAATATATAGAAAATTGAGATACAACTTCATTAATTTATAAATGAGAAAATGCAAAATTTGTAAAAGATGCTTTAGGTATTTTAAATAAGACTTGAGAATGATATACGAATAAAGTTTTTATTCAAAAAACAAAAACCTGAGAAGATAAAGCTGTATCACGGTCAACACAATCTATTTTAGATTGAAAATATAATGCAAGAGAATGAATTTTTATAACAGACAAGGATGATATTGAAAAAAAACTTGAAGAAACTTTAAAATTAGTTGAATATGATTGTTTAACTTGAGCTTACTCAATACATAGTTTTAATAATGATTTCAATAAATTACAAGATAAAAATTATAATGACATAATAAGTAATGACTGAATTGAAGAAAAATTATTTTTTACTTATATAGATATTGATAATTTTAAAAAAATTAATGATACTCTATGACATGAAATTTGAGATGAAATACTAAAAATATTTAAAAATATTTTTACAAAAACTACATACAATGAAGATAAGCTATATAGATTAGGATGAGACGAATTTTGTATGATTTATAGAAATACAAATAACACACACGAAATAATCAAGAAAATAGATAATTTAAAAAATGAATTTTGTAATGAAATTAAAAAGAGATATAATATAGATTATTCATGATTAAGTATTTGAACAAAACAAATTGAAAGAAAAAATTTAAATAACAAAACTCAATTAAAAAAAGAAATTGATGATTGAACTGCTCCCCATTTAGTGGAGTGAATAAAAAAAGCTTTATAAATTAATTAAATGATTTCTGTATTGAACAGGAGTCATTTTTTTTCTGTTCCATTGAGGTCTGAAATTATTATAGTGAAATATATAGTTTTTCATA
>RRZU013378026.1_pt1 | contig 16110 bp, 17 predicted proteins | sample 2165561 | NCBI WGS metagenome assembly RRZU01 (sample SAMN10456909, study PRJNA506462) | wastewater metagenome | isolation source: wastewater sludge | place: USA: Moscow, Idaho
CCACGCCACATATTCAGTCCACACAGCAAACTCACACCAAAAAAAACTTAACAGCACCTACACGCAGACCGCGTAAAACCCATAAAAAAACGGCAGACTGCCTACGCAATCTACCGCTTATCAACACACTCAAACTCTAATCAGGCACGCGGCAAGGTCACGCCACGCTGGCCCTGATACTTACCGTTACGGTCTTTATAGGACACTTCACATTCTTCATCGGATTCAAAAAACAACATCTGCGCCACGCCTTCATTAGCGTAAATCTTCGCTGGCAAAGTCGTAGTATTGGAGAATTCCAAAGTCACATGACCTTCCCACTCCGGCTCCAGCGGTGTGACGTTAACGATAATCCCACAACGCGCATAGGTACTTTTACCCAAACAAATCGTCAACACATTGCGCGGAATACGGAAAAACTCGACTGTGCGAGCGAGTGCAAATGAGTTGGGCGGAATAATACACACCGGGCCCTTCACATCGACAAAACTCTTTTCATCAAAATTTTTCGGATCAACAGTGACCGAGTGCAGATTAGTAAACACTTTAAACTCATCAGCACAACGCACATCATAACCATAACTGGACACACCGTACGAAATCACCGGCTCAGAGTCCTCATTACGCACCTGGCGCTCCACAAAAGGCTCAATCATGCCGTGCTCTTGCGCCATACGACGAATCCACTTATCGGACTTAATACTCATGCTGACCTTCCTAAAAATTTTAATAACTACATTCAGTATAAATTCTGCGCTTAGTTTACCTGCAACAACAACGACTTAACACAACAAAGGCGCAACACAAAAGGCAATTTCAAAAAAATAAAACCTATCCTTTTAAACTATTTTGAAAATAATGTTGGCACTGCGGCGAAAAAAGGGTACAGTTCATCTCACTGCTGCTGCTTGTGTAACCGTGAATCAATATATGTTTAGATTTCGATCCAATCATTGCTACGACTCCTGTAACTCCTTGCGCTCAGTATCATTAATCTTGGGCTCAGCCCAAGTATAAATTTACTTCGTTCAAGGAGACATACAATGTCTAATCGCCAAACTGGTGTAGTTAAATGGTTTAATGATGAAAAAGGCTTCGGCTTCATCACTCCTCAATCAGGTGACGATTTATTCGTTCACTTCCGCGCTATCCAAAGCGACGGTTTCAAAAGCCTGAAAGAAGGCCAGACTGTATCTTTCGTCGCAGCACGCGGCCAGAAAGGTATGCAGGCTGAAGAAGTACAAGTTGTTTCTTAATTTGTGCATCTAAAAAAGCCCGCTTCGGCGGGTTTTTTTATGTCTATAGAAAAGTACCCACCCTCTGCACAACCCGCTCCACCCTTCCCGCAACACCATCCAAACACAACACACAACACACAACACACAACAAAACCATGCACCACTCCTGAGAGCAACACACATGCTCAACAAGTCTTGCAGGGTATGAGCGACAAGCGTAGCCAGGGATGGCGTAGCGCCTGAGTTGAATCAGGATGATTCATCGAAGGAACAGCCATACCCTGCAAGACGCCACGCGTAATAAAGCACACAAAAGAACACACCAACAACACACATGCTCAACACAACCCGCACACTAGACAAAACGTCACACGCAAAAAATCACATCGGATCATTACGACGCAACAACTCCTCAGGCCAATGCACAATATATTCATCTTCTGGCGGCGGCAGTTGCAAATGATAACCCTGCGAATCTAAATTCTGCAGCACCTGATCAATATCCTCACGTATCAACTTACGCTCAGGCGTCAACACCAAATCAAACGAATGCTTAGGCTTACCAAACAACTCCAACAACGCCGCAGGCACTTTCTTTAACGCATCCGCACGCAACACATACAAATACATACCCGTTTTTTTCGAACTCTGATAAACCGAACAAATACGCTTCACTGTGCATCCTCCAAAGACTCTAATAATGCCGCACCCATCAACTCACGCCGCCAACCCTGCAAACTCTCAGGCAACTGATACGGACCATCCGGATAACCCGAACGCAACAACTCCTCAAGAATCTTCTTACGCAACATCAACTCAGGTGCAATATCCAATTCCAACCCAAGCTCCAAACCCACCTTACGCAAACGCTTGAGCACCTTCGATGCCTCAATCGGCAACGGCTCAGGCAACGCATCAGGCCACTGCGCCTCAGGCAAAGCACGCGCACGCTTAATAATCTTCAGCAAAGTCGCACCCTCCTGACGCATAATTCGCGGATGCATATCATCCAATGGCGCCAAATCAGCCATCTCAGACGGCAACTCACTGGCCAAAGCCCACAGAGTACTCTCACGCACAATACGATTACGCGGCACATCACGCTCACGCGCCTGTAATTCACGCCACGCCGACAACTCACGCAACACCGCCAACTGCTTAGGCGACAACTTCCAAGCTAGTTTTACTGAGCGCCATAATTCATAGGGGTCTGACGTATCCAAATAAGACGCCACTGACAGCGCCCCATCCTCCAACACCCAAGCTAATTTCTGTGCAGATAACTGCTGCATCAGCGCCTGATACACATCCACTAAATAGGCCGTATCTTGCGCTGCATACAACACTTGCAAATCACTCAATGGGCGCTGCAACCAATCCGAGCGCGTCTCACCTTTAGGCAGCTCAACATCTAACAACAGCTGCACCAAACGTGAATACCCCATAGAAAAACCTAAGTTTAAATAACCAGCAGCCACCTGCGTATCAAATAAAGGTTGTGGCACAGCCCCTGTTAATAGCGCCAAAACCTCAAGGTCTTCACCGCAGGCATGCAACACTTTGACCACTTGACCATTACTCAAAACATCAGCTAAAGGCTGCCATTCTTGGATCAATAACGGGTCAATCAAATAAGTCGACTCACCATCACTGACCTGCAGCAAACCCGCAATCGGATAAAAAGTATCCACTCGAATAAATTCAGTATCCAGTGCAATAAATGCCAAGGTATTCCAATGCTCACAATGCTGCGCCAATTGCACATCATTACAAATCCAGTTTATTTCTATACTCACAAGTGTGATTCCTTAAAGTTCGGCACAAGTATACAAGCGTCAGCTGCGCAAACACACAAGTATGCCCAACTGCAAATGACACTATGTAGCTGTTGTGTTACCTATTATGAGCGGTACAATTGGAGAGTTGTTTCATTGCTGGGGTGGCTCTTGATCAAACTTTTGCTCGTTGATGACCATGATTTAGTGCGCACCGCGATTGCGCGAATGCTTGCTGACAACAACGGATTACAGGTTATCGGCCAAGCCTGTAGCGGTGAAGAAGCATATCAACTTGTTGGCGAACTCAAGCCTGACGTGGTGTTGATGGATGTACGCATGCCTGGCATTGGCGGTTTAGAAGCCACTCGCAGAATCAAGCAACGTTATCCAGAAGTAAAAATCTTGGCGCTCTCAGCCTATGAAGATGAGCCTTTCCCCACTCGATTACTGCAGGCAGGCGCAACCGGTTATCTCACTAAAGGTGCCTGTATTGACGAAACAATACGCGCTATTCGCCAAGTCGCCGCAGGTAAACCTTATTTAAGCCCCAGCATTGCTCAGCAAATGGCACTTAAATCCTACGATAATAATCAGCAAAGCTGCCCATTTGAGCAACTATCTGAACGCCAAATCCAAATTTCCCTCATCATTCCCAGCGGTAAAAAAATCCAGATAATTTCTGATTTGTTATGCGTTTCACCCAAAACAGTTAACACACACCGCTACCGTATTTTTGAAAAACTTAAGATTGATAATGATGTTGAGCTCGCACTGTTAGCTGTTCGCCATAATCTTGTTGAAAACTCCACTTTATAAGCGTGGCTTATGACAACTTTGCCCTTTGATGCTTCAGCTTTTTTACGCTCCTGCACCCAGCATCCCGGGGTGTACCGCATGTTCTCTGCAGAGCAACAGTTGCTCTATATTGGCAAAGCTAAAAACTTAAAAAACCGCCTCAGCAGTTATTTTAAAACCACAGTCAACGCTCCTAAAACCGCAGCTTTAGTTGCCAAAATTGCTAGCATTGAGCTGACAATTACCGCTAACGAAACCGAAGCCTTACTGCTTGAACAAACACTGATTAAGCAGTGGCGTCCACCGTACAATATTTTACTGCGCGATGATAAAAGCTACCCTTATATAGTGCTCTCAAAAAATGAGTTCCCACGCTTAGGCATTCATCGCGGCAGCAAAAAAGGCAATGATCGCTTTTTTGGTCCCTATCCTAGCTCAGGCTCGATTCGTGAAAGCCTCAGCATGCTGCAAAAAGTCTTTAAAGTGCGCCAATGTGAAGACAGCTTTTACAGCAATCGCAGCCGCCCTTGCCTGCAGTATCAAATTCAACGCTGCAAAGCACCTTGTGTGGGTTACGTTGATGCGGCTGAATACGCGGAAGATGTCCGGCTATCGGTCTTGTTTTTGGAAGGGCGCAGCACAGCACTCACTGATGAACTCACACAGACGATGGAGCAAGCATCGCAAGCGCTAGAGTTTGAAACCGCAGCAGCAGTGCGTGACCAAATTGCTTTATTGCGCCGCGCACAAGATCAGCAAAGCATGGAAACCGGCCAAGGTAACCTTGATATTATCGCCGCCTATGCCAGCCCCGGCGGCGCTTGCGTGCATGTCATGAGCGTGCGTGATGGTCGCGTGTTAGGCAGTAATAATTTTTTCCCACAAGTGGCAATTGAAGAAGACAGCGCTGATATTTTGGCTGCCTTTACTGCACAGTACTATTTAAGCAGTCATGAGCGTGATTTCCCTTATGAATTAATTGTCACCAGCGACCATGCTGACTGGCCGACAATCGCAGACGCTATTGCACAACAATGCGGACATAAAATAGCCATCAGCCACAGGGTGCGCGGGACACGTTCACGCTGGCAGCAGTTGGCGATGACCAATGCTGAGCAAGCCTTATTGACCCGCTTAGCCAATCGCACACAAATGGCTGCACGCTTTAAAGCTTTTGCTACAGCTCTGGATTTAGCAGAGCCACCTGAGCATCTTGAGTGCTTTGATATCAGTCACTCCAGCGGCGAAGCCACTGTGGCATCCTGCGTAGTCTTTGGCCCTGAAGGGCCACGCAAGTCAGATTACCGCATCTATAATATTGAAGGTGTAACCGCAGGTGATGACTATGCAGCGATGCGCCAAGTTTTACAGCGCCGCCTCAGTGGCGCCCTCGAAAACCAAGGCAAATTACCCGATGTATTGCTCGTGGATGGCGGTAAAGGACAACTGAACATGGCACGCGAAGTATTCGAAGAACTGGGTATCACGCAGATTCTATTACTCGGCGTTGCTAAAGGCGTCACACGCAAGGCCGGCTTTGAAACCTTGTATATCAATGACACTGCTACAGAACTGAGCTTACCCGATCATTCGCCTGCTCTACATTTAATTCAACAGATCCGTGACGAAGCCCACCGCTTTGCAATTACCGGTCATCGTGCTCGTCGTGGCAAAACACGCCGCACCTCGGTACTCGAAGGTATAGCAGGTGTAGGCCCAAAACGTCGCCGCGAACTGCTAAAGTACTTTGGTGGCCTGCAAGAACTCAAGCGAGCAAGCGTTGATGAAATTGCTAAAACACCCGGAATCAGTAAAACTCTTGCTGAATCTATATATAGTGCACTGCGCGAGGCGTAAACTGCGCCTTCCATTCTTTGCTAAAAAAGAATTATTGAATGAATATTCCAAATATTTTAACCCTGATGCGCGTGGCGCTCATCCCCGTATTTATTGTTTTGTTTCTTTTACCTTTCTCTTGGAGCTATTGGGCTGCCAGCGCAGTATTTGCTTTTGCCAGCTTTACTGACTGGCTGGATGGCTACTTGGCGCGCCGTTTAAATCAAAGCACACCTTTTGGTGCCTTTTTAGATCCCGTCGCAGATAAGCTCTTAGTCGCTGTTGCTCTGGTACTGCTCGCGGCTGAACACGCCAATTTATGGCTGACCATTCCCGCCATAGTCATTATTTGCCGTGAAATCATGGTATCTGCCCTACGCGAGTGGATGGCTGAGATTGGTGAGCGTGCACAAGTCGCTGTTTCCAACATCGGCAAATGGAAAACGGCGGCACAAATGCTGGCTCTGATTATTTTATTGGCTAATCCGCCTGGTTTTAATGCTTGGGTCATCGGTGGCTATGCATTATTAATCCTGTCAGCCATTCTAACTTTGTGGTCGATGATTCAGTATTTGCGCGCGGCCAAGCCTCATTTGCATACGAATCAACAAGATAACTAACTATTTTACAAAAAAGGCTTGACGGATTATTTAAATTCGCTATTATAGCGCCCGTCACCAAGACATATGCGGGAATAGCTCAGTTGGTAGAGCACGACCTTGCCAAGGTCGGGGTCGCGAGTTCGAGTCTCGTTTCCCGCTCCAAATTGTCATCAAGAATGCCGCTTAGTGCGGCGTTTTTGTTTAGGCCGAGTGGTAGAGTGGTTATGCAGCGGATTGCAAATCCGTGAACGCCGGTTCGATTCCGGCCTCGGCCTCCAAATATCAAAGCCCTTAAGTAGCAATGCTTAAGGGCTTTTTTATTGCCTATTGAAAAGACACCCGCCCAGCACCACCCAGCTTAAATCAGCATGACTGCGCCGACCTCAAGCAACAGACAATAACAACCGCCCAACAATAAACACACCCAGCTTGCCTAGTGCCGACAGCGCTAGAGAATGCTACTGTTACGTGACTACCTATATTCACGGAATCGATAGCCATGCACTTTCTGCGTACCCTCAGCCTACTGACCTTGATTGCGTCACTGAGCGCCTGCCAGCTTTATAGCTCAATGACTCATACAAGCAGTAGCCAAATCAGCACCCGCATGCAAGGCAGCCTAAGCCATAGTGCTGGCCAGTGGCTGTTTCAACCTTGCGATACGCAGCACAGCTATATTGTAGATACCTCAACAGAACTCAACCAAGAACTGATGCCAATGCTTGCTGAGGCACCTCAAGAGATCTTTGCTGATATCAGCGCTTACATTGATACAACAACGCAACACCTCATACCTACGCAACGCTATCGCCTACAAACCCAAGGCCCAGCCTGCAACGATCCAGATCTTGTACGCCTACAATTAAGAGCCAGCGGCAATGAACCGTTCTGGTCGATCTTACAAACACCACGCGGTTTAATTTTCAATCAAATAGATCAAGCCTCAATCGCCCTTCCCTATATTGAAGAAGAGCTGGGCAATGGCCGCTTTTATATTAGTAGCGAAGCCAATGAGCAAAATCTAAAACTGTGGATCACACCCAAACAGTGTATTGATAGCATGAGCGGTACGATTTACCACCTACAGGCTCAACTGCAATGGAACCAAGAAACACTGACCGGCTGCGCGACTTTTGGCGGTCTACGCAATTAAAGTTACAGATAATAACAAAACTCAAGGAAAGTCTTTATGCTTCGCATTGCCATTAACGGTTACGGGCGCATTGGGCGCAATATACTGCGTACTTTATTTGAGCGCGGACTGGACAAAGAAATACAAATCGTAGCCATCAACGACTTAAGTGATGCAAAAATCTTAGCCCACCTCACACGCTTTGATTCGACCTTTGGCCGTTTTAGTCATGATGTACAACTGCAAGACGAACATTTAATCATTGGCGAGCAATCTATTCGCATACTCAAACAACCTGATGCGACACAACTGCCTTGGCAGGCACTCAAAGTTGATGTGGTCTTAGAATGCACTGGACGCATGAAGCAACGCTCACAAGCTGAACAGCATTTGCATGCCGGAGCACAACGCGTGTTACTTGCTCACCCTATGGACAGTGCCGATCTGACTGTCGTATACGGTGTAAACCATCAACAACTGCAGCAACAGAAAATTGTCTCCAATGCATCCTGCACCACTAACTGCCTAGCTCCACTGGCTCAAGCACTGCATAAAGGTGTCGGTATCGCTCAAGGCATGATGACCACTATTCATGCCTATACCAACGATCAGAACTTGCTCGACAAAAGCCATTCTGACCCTTACCGGGCGCGCGCAGCTGCCAGCTCAATCATCCCAACCAGCACGGGTGCTGCAAAAGCCATCGGCTTAGTTATACCTGAGCTTGCTGGTCGTTTAGACGGCATGGCAGTACGAGTGCCAACACAAAACGTGTCGTTAGTGGATTTAAGCTTTATTGCCGAACGCGACACCAGCACTGAAGAGATTAATCAAATCTTAATGACCGCAGCCGCGCAGTTGCCTGAGGGTGTAATGGAGTGCAACCAGCAGCCTTTGGTGTCCTGTGATTTTAACGGTTACCCAGTGTCCTGCGTTGCTGATCTAACGCAAACCCGCGCGCAAGGCAAACTGGTAAAAGTACTGGCTTGGTATGATAACGAATGGGCTTTCTCGAACCGTATGCTAGACATACTGGGCATCTGGGGACGTTAAGCCAGCTCGTCTTGCAACCCTCGGCAGTTACTCTACGAGGGATGCAAGACGAGATCACTGTTGCCATTCTAACTCAGTAGTGCGGAGGGGGATCATTGGGAGTTTCATCAAACTGGTTATGCATATCATTTTGACGCTGCGCCAACAGCTCCAACTGCTTCTGTATACGCGTCAACGCCATCTGCTGCTCAACAATGACATCATTTAACGCTTGAATAGTGTCATCCTGAAACGCTTGACGCATTTCTAACTCGGCAATTTGCGCTGCTAAACTCATAATCCAACCTTATTGTCAGCTAACAGATGGGCGGCTAATGCTGCTTGTAAACGCTCGCGTATTTTTACCAGCGCACCCTCAGTATACGGCTTTGCAGCACCTTGACCCCAGACAGGTGCAGGCCACTGCTCATCAGTGTGCATACGCACCACAATATGCATATGCAACTGTTTCACCACATTACCTAAAGTGGCAATATTGATTTTATCAGCATTAAACTCGCGATTGAGCACCCGCCCCACGGTATTGGTTTCCTGCCACAACAGCTGCTGTTGCTCGTCGGTCAGCTCAAAAACCTCACTAGCATCTGCAATGCGCGGCACTAAAATCAACCATGGGTAACGACTGTCATTCATTAATAAAACCCGACACAGGGAAAAATCACCCAGCGTGACCGTATCGCCACTTAAGCGCTTATCCATCTCAAACATACGAACCCTCTACCTTATGGCCTGCAATATAATCTGACAATATTATGCAACTGCACTATAAATGCTTATTCCATTTCCGTCTGAAAAATCTAAAATTTCTGAATATTAGCTGAATGGATGAGACAAGAAGGTGGCGAAGTCGCATAATTGCATCTACACTATGCACCGTTAAATTGAGTAAGTCCTGCCGGCAAATGTTTGCAGGCAAAGCAATCTTCAAAATCAATCCAGGAGCATTTCCATGCAAATGATTAAGTTGAGCGTTATTGCCTTAGCAGTAGCCGCAGCAAGCACGCAGTTAGCAGTTGCTAGCCAGCAGTCCGAGTCAAACGGTTTTATCGAAGACAGTAAGCTGGATGCACATGCACGCACACTGTACTTCAACCGTGACTTCCGTAATGACACTGGTAGTGCGCGTAACAACTACAACGAAGAAACAGGCCTAGGCTTAAAAGCTATTTACGAGTCTGGTTTCACCCAAGGCACTGTAGGTTTCGGTGTTGATGCGTTTGGTTTACAAGGCATCAAACTGGATTCGGGCGGCGGCACACAAGGTACTGGTCAATTCCCAAGCCATAACCGTGGCGCAAAAAACCGTAAAGCAGTAGACAACTACAGCCAAGCCGGTGGCGCAGTTAAAGCACGTTTATCCAACACCACATTGAAGTACGGCGAGCAGTTTGTAGACCTACCTGTTCTGTCAACTGACGATTCACGTCTACTGCCAGAAACAGCTACTGGTTTCTTAGTTACCAGCAACGAAATTGAAAACCTAGAGCTAAACCTAGGTCATTTCACAGCCATGACAGCTCAAAACGCTGTTCGTCATGATGGCGCTGCTAACGATGTTAACGATAACGGTCGCTCGGCTGCTCTTCGCTCTTTAGATTTAGTTGGTGGTCGTTATAACTTTACTGACGATTTAAGCGCTGCTTATTTTTATGCTGACGCAAAAGTTGGTCAAACAGGTAACCGCTTCCAGGCGAAAAAACATTACACCAATGTGAACTACACGTTGCCAATCGCTGACGCTCAAAATCTGAACTTTGACTTCAACATGTACAACACAAAGTTCAATCGAAAAGATAACAATCGTGGCGACCGAAGCAGCACCAACAACGTTTGGAGTTTAGCAACTGCCTACACATTGGATGCACACACTTTCACAGTAGGTCATCAACGTGTAACAGGTGGTAACGATCAAGGCTATCAGTATGACTATGATGGCGGCGGTTCTGTTTATCTGTTGAACGACGTTCAGTACAACGACTTCCGCGCTAAGGGTGAGAAATCATTCCAAGCACGTTACGATATCGATATGGCTAGCTTCGGCGTACCAGGTCTAAGCTTTATGACTCGCTACGTTCGTGGTACCAACATTGATAACGGTACACGTAACGATGGTAAAAACTGGGAACGTGATACTGAAGCAAAATACGTTCTACAGAGCGGCGCAGCTAAAGATTTAGCGTTCCGTCTGCGTCAAGCAACCTACCGTGGTAACGATGCAGCACATACTGGTGCTGGTACAACTGACGTCAACGAAGTACGTCTGATTGTTGAGTACCCATTAAGCATTTTATAATGCTTGATTAAGCTACTCGCATCACTCAAGAAACCCAGCCTCGGCTGGGTTTCTTGTTTTAGGCCTCTTTAAAAGCACAGATTATTAAGCACAAAATAATTTGCGCTCGGTGCAATACGCTCAGCATGAGCAAATGCGCTACAATAACGCCCTCTTTCATCTTTCTAATGTAGATTTTAATCATGCGTACCAGCCAGTATTTGCTTTCCACGTTAAAAGAAACCCCTGCCGACGCCGTGGTGATCAGCCACCAACTGATGCTGCGCGCAGGAATGATCCGTCGCCTCGCATCAGGCCTCTACACTTGGTTACCGCTGGGCTTACGTGTACTGCGTAAAGCCGAAGCTGTAGTGCGCGAAGAAATGAATGCGGCTGGTGCCTTAGAAGTGTTAATGCCCGCCATTCAGCCGGCTGAGCTCTGGCAAGAATCAGGGCGTTGGGAAGAATACGGCCCTGAACTGTTGCGCTTAAAAGACCGTCATCAACGCGAGTTCTGTGTGGGTCCGACCCATGAAGAAGTGATTACCGACTTGGCGCGTAATGAACTGAGCAGCTACCGTCAATTGCCAATCAATTTTTATCAAATTCAAACAAAATTCCGTGATGAAATCCGTCCACGCTTTGGTTTAATGCGTGGACGCGAATTTATTATGAAAGATGCTTACTCATTCCATACTGACCAAGCATCCTTGCAAGAAACTTACGACCGTATGCACCAAGCCTACTGCACTATTTTTACTCGCTTAGGCTTAAATTTCCGCCCTGTTGAGGCTGACACTGGCTCCATCGGTGGCACAGGCTCACATGAGTTCCACGTGCTAGCCTCATCCGGCGAAGACGATATCGCCTTTAGCACCGAGTCCAATTACGCAGCCAATATTGAAAAAGCCGAAGCGCTGCCACGCGAGAGCAGCCGCCCTGCAGCCACTGAAGCAGCACGCATTGTTGATACACCCGATGCCAAAACCATTGAGCAACTGGCTGAGCAGTTTTCGATTGCCATTGAAAAAACTATTAAAACGCTGATCGTGCGTGGTTCGAAAGAAAACACCTTAGTGGCACTGATTATCCGTGGCGATCACACCCTGAATGAAATTAAAGCAGCCAACCACCCAGCAGTCGCCAGCCCACTTGAGTTTGCTAGCGATGCTGAAATCTTAGAGGCCTGCGGCGCTAACCCAGGCTCACTGGGCCCGAAAGACTTAGGTATTCAATGCATTATCGATCGCTCAGTGGCCTTTATCAGCGACTTTGTTGCTGGTGCCAACCAAGACGGCAAACACTGGTTTGGCCTGAACTGGGAGCGCGACTTACCGCTGCCAGAAATAGCTGACCTGCGTAATGTGGTAGCTGGTGACCCCAGCCCAGATGGCCAAGGTGTACTGGAAATCAAACGTGGTATTGAAGTCGGTCACATCTTCCAACTGGGCACTAAGTACAGCGAATCCATGAACTGCACAGTGATGGGTGAAAACGGTAAGCCCGCCACCCTGACCATGGGTTGCTACGGTATCGGTGTATCACGTGTGGTCGCTGCAGCGATTGAGCAGAACCATGATGAGCGCGGCATTATCTGGCCAGCAGCCTTAGCACCCTTTGACGTAGCGATTGTGCCACTCAAATACGATAACGCTGAAGTGCAAGCCGCTACCGACAAGCTCTATGCAGACTTAACTGCAGCAGGCTTTAGCGTGCTACTTGATGACCGTGATAAGAAAACCAGCCCCGGCGTTAAATTTGCTGATATGGAACTGATTGGTATCCCGCAGCGCATTGTGATCAGTGAGCGCAGTCTAAAAGAAGGTACTTTAGAGTACAAAGGCCGTCGCGACACTGAAAGCCAGCATATTGCGATTGAGCAAGCCCTGGACGTGATCAGCAGCCAGTTACGCGCCTAAGCCGCATAGAGCCTCAGCCTTCAATCATTGAGGGCTGAGATGCTTTACAGCGCTTTTAAACAACACAACGCTTCATACATCAGTTTACGCAAATCCCGCACCACAGCCTCATTACATGCGCTTCAATGCAAGCTCAAACAGTATCGATGCTTAATCATCAAAGCTCTGCGCCCAACCTTGTGCATCGAGCAGACTGCGAATTGCATCCAATGCATAACCACGCTGGGCTAAAAAACGACTTTGCTTGACCTTATCTTTAATATCAACAATTTGCCCATCGAAACGTCGCTGCCACAGTTCGCGCATGCGCTCATCCCAGTCCACTTGAGCTTCACTTAAGGCTTGATCGACATCTGCACGAGCTAAACCGCGCTGGGTGAGTTCTTCACGAATGCGCATCGGCCCACGCCCTTCGTTAGCGCGACTGCGCACATAGCTTTCTAAATAGCGTTCCTCAGACAGCAAGCCATCTTCGGTTAAACGCTGCAATTCAACTTCAATCATGTGCGCATCAGCACCACGTAACTTGAGCTTGCGCGCTAATTCAACATGGCCATGCTCACGACGTGCTAATAGATTCATCGCTGCACGGCGAATGGAAACGGGAGTGTCTAACATAAAAGCCTCATAGCAAAACGGCATGAATGCGTTGCTGCATCATGCCGTTGTGGTATTACTGGACGCTGATTTTATTCGTTGTCTTCTGGCTCAACCTTGCTCGCTTTAACTGTCTTGGCTTCTTCTTTTGCAGCCTCTTCAGCAGCGGCCTTGCTCACAGGGCCTGGAGCAAGTAATTGATCACGGATTTGCTGTTCTAACATCTGGCACAATTCTGGATTTTCTTCCAAGTAACGCGCGGAGTTCGCTTTACCTTGACCAATTTTAGTACCTTGATGACTGTACCAAGCACCGGCTTTTTCCAGTAAACCTAGCTGTACACCCAAATCAATGATCTCGCCATTACGGTAGATACCTTTACCGTAAAGAATCTGAAACTCGGCTTGGCGGAAAGGTGCAGCAACTTTATTCTTCACAACTTTAACGCGGGTTTCGTTACCAACGATTTCGTCGCCTTCCTTCACTGCACCAATACGACGGATATCCAGACGTACTGATGAGTAGAACTTCAGTGCGTTACCACCCGTCGTAGTTTCTGGGCTACCGAACATCACACCAATTTTCATACGAATTTGGTTAATAAAAATCACTAAGCAGTTAGCGTTTTTAATGTTACCGGTAATTTTACGCAGCGCCTGACTCATTAAACGCGCTTGCAGACCGACGTGGGTATCACCCATATCGCCTTCAATTTCTGCTTTAGGCACTAGAGCAGCAACGGAGTCGATCACGATCACATCAATCGAATTTGAGCGCACCAGCATATCGGCGATTTCTAGCGCTTGCTCACCGGTATCAGGTTGAGATACATAAAGGTCATCAACGTTGACACCCAGCTTACTGGCGTACTCAGGATCTAACGCATGCTCAGCATCAATAAAGGCACAAGTAGCGCCGACTTTTTGTGCTTCAGCAATCACTGATAATGTCAGCGTGGTTTTACCCGATGACTCAGGACCATAAATTTCAACAATACGGCCCTTAGGTAGACCGCCTATGCCCAACGCAATATCCAGACCTAAGGACCCAGTAGAGATGGCAGGAATCGCAACACGCTCATTATCACCCATGCGCATGACAGCACCTTTACCAAACTGGCGCTCAATTTGACCCAGCGCAGCGGCTAAAGCTTTTTTCTTGTTCTCGTCCATTATAGATCCTCATAATTGCAATTGGGCCAAGCCCTAAATACTGTATAACTAACCAGCATTATCCACAGTCTTTATTGATTAGGCAAATGTTTATTTAACCACTGCTGCCAAGCTGCAGCCTCTCGCCCTTCTATTAAACACAATAGACCAGCTAAGGCAGCTTGCACGGTTTGCTGACGAACGGCATCGCGGTCTCCGGCAAAGCGCCAGCAACCTGACTGCACCTGCTCACCATCCGCCCAAGCCAGCCACACAGTGCCCACTGGCTTCTCTACACTACCGCCGCCCGGCCCAGCCACACCGCTCACCGCCACAGCATAGCGCGCAGCGGATAAACGTTGCGCACCGCGCACCATGCCCTCGACAACCGATTGACTGACCGCACCATCACGCTGCAAATCAGCAGGAGCAACCTGCAAGACGCGGTTTTTTTGGGCGTTAGAATAGGTGACAAAGCCCACTTCAAACCAAGCTGAACTGCCAGCAATGCGCGTGATAGCTTCAGCAATACCACCGCCAGTGCAAGACTCTGCAGTGGTGACTGTGGCAGTGTGTTGCTGCAGCTGCTGACCTAATAGACTCGCTAGCCAAGTAATGGCGTATTGATCTGCATGGCTCATTACATCAACTCCTCAAGCACCGATTAAAACCCCAAAGAGGTCACTGGTTGTGGTCTTGGCCACAGCAAAGCCAAGGTGTGCTCAATACTCGCCAGCTCACCACTGCCATAAAAGCAATCAACGGGAGACTGCGCTGCAGCGAGCAAGCCTTGCTTACCCAGTTCACTTTGCAGACGTCTGGCAACTGCAGCACCTGTATCAATCAACTGCACAGACTCTGAGACCAAGCCACGCAGCAAAGGTTTAATCAGCGGATAGTGCGTGCAACCTAAAATCAAGGTATCGCAATCAGCCGCAAGCAATGGCTCAACATAAGTCTGCAATAACGCTCGGGTTGCTGGACTGTTTAACTCACCCGCTTCAATCAACTCAACTAAGCCCGGACACGGCTGCGTCAGCACTTCGACATCGCTGGCATAGCGCTCCAACAGAGCCGCAAAGCGTGCGCTGCGCAAAGTACCTGTGGTGGCTAACACACCTATCTTTCCGGTTTTAGAGGCCTGCACCGCTGGTTTCACTGCAGGCTCCATACCAATAATCAACACATCCGGCCAACGTTGACGCAGTTCGGTCACGGCTGCGGCCGTCGCTGTATTACAAGCCACGACAATGGCTTTCACCGGCTGCGCAAGTAGAAATTCACTGATGGCGATACTGCGCTGCACAATAAATTCTGCTGACTTTTCACCATAGGGCACATGTGCGCTATCAGCGATATAAATCAGTGATTCATAAGGCAATAAATGACGAATTTCATGCAGGACGGAAATCCCACCCAGCCCTGAGTCAAATACACCAATGGCAGCCTGATTATGCATGGCGTACCGCACAAACAGAACAGCCTGGATCACGGCGTATTTTCAGCTCACGAAAGCGACTGCTTAAGGCATCAACCAACAGCAATCGACCAATCAGCGGCTCACCAAAACCGGCAAGTATCTTCAGCGCCTCAAGCGCTTGCAAACTGCCAACTAGACCGACTAACGGCCCAAGCACACCCGCTTCACTGCAAGTTAAACCTTCTTCTGCACCATCGCCAAAGACACAATGGTAACAAGGACTCTCGCTATTGCCTGGGTCATACACACTGATCTGC
>RRZU010438806.1_pt1 | contig 16109 bp, 10 predicted proteins | sample 2165561 | NCBI WGS metagenome assembly RRZU01 (sample SAMN10456909, study PRJNA506462) | wastewater metagenome | isolation source: wastewater sludge | place: USA: Moscow, Idaho
GTTTCGGGAACGGCAACGATAACGACCCCATCATCGCGTACATCAACGGTAACGGGTATTCCGGCCGGCAGCAGTGCCACGCTTCGCTGGAGCATCAGCAATGGTACCTGTACGGCATCGACCGACGATGTGGTATTAACCAATTATGCCTTGCCAACGACTTCGAATGCGGGTAGCGACCAGTCGAACTGCAATAGTGGAACTTTTACGTTGTCGGGCAATGCCCCCACGATTGGCACCGGGGCATGGAGTTTGGTTTCGGGAACGGCAACGATAACGACCCCATCATCGCGTACATCAACGGTAACGGGTATTCCGGCCGGCAGCAGTGCCACGCTTCGCTGGAGCATCAGCAATGGTACTTGTACGGCATCGACCGACGATGTGGTATTAACCAATAATTTAACATCGACAATAATACTTACCAATGGCGCGCAGAATCAGACAGTCTGTTCGGGCAGTGCCATTGCCACAACGATTTACACCTTTGCTGGAAGTGCAACCAATGCTTCTGTAAGCGGATTACCATCTGGTTTAACCTCCAATGTGAATACAACGAATAAAACGGTGACCATTAGTGGTACGCCAACAGCAAGCGGCACTTATACCATCACAACGAGTGGACACACTGCTCCTTGTACAGCAGCCACTATCGGAGGGACAATCAATGTCAATGCCTCTCCTGCCACTCCAACCGGCATTGCAGTTGACGCATCGCCTGTTTGCAGTGGAACTGCTGTTGCCCTTTTGGTGAATGCTCCGGGAGCAGGATTAACGACCGACTGGTATACCGGGAGTTGCGGAGGCACATTGATAGGGACAGGCAATTCAATCACAGTAACTCCGGCCGTTACCACAACCTATTATGCCCGTACGCGCAATATGGCAACAGGTTGTGTATCGGCACTTTGTGCTCATGTGTCAGTCGCTGTCGTGGAAACTCCAACCATTACGCTGGGCACCATGCCATCCATCTGTGTGAATACGGGTACGGCACAGATTCCTTATTCGGCCACGACCGGTAGTCCGACCAACTATAGCATTAACTATGATTCAGCTGCCGAGGCAAAAGGTTTTACCGACATCTCGAACTATGCCATAACACCGGGTTCGTTGACCATGATAATCCCCAACGGGGGATGGGGTATTCCGACAGGCACCTACTATGGTGAGCTGACGGTGCAGACCAATTCGCCAATTGCATGTATCAGTGTATCGTATCCCATATCGGTAACGATTACCTCGTCGGGAGCGATAACAACCAATGTAACGCCATCGAAGAACCCGGTTTGTGAAGGGACACCTGTTACCTATAGTGCTACGCCCGACAATGCTTCATCGTACCGCTGGTATGTCAATGGAACGTACATTGCAGGAGAGACCGGTGCCACCTATACGTATACTCCGGTGAATGGCGATATCGTGCGGTGCGCTGCATTGGTCGAATGTTATACTTCATACGAGAATTACAATTCGGTTACCGTGGTGGTTTTACCGGAGCCGGCCGCTGCTGTAGCGTCGAATAATAGTCCGGTTTGTGCAGGCGACAATGTACAGTTTATTTTAAACGGAACTGCCGGCGCAACGGTAACTTACAATATAAATGGCGGGGCCAATGTCGCCACCACGCTAACGGGGGGAACGGCTACCATTACGGTAACAGGAGCAACCGCCAATCAGACTTTAAACCTGGTTTCGGTAGCCAATCCCGGCTGCACTATCCCATTAACCGGTAGTTCAATGGTAACGGTTCATCCATTACCCAATCCCGGCCCTATTATTCCGGATTAAACAACGAGTAAAGAGATATAAAAACAGATAAAACAAGTATTTAACAACATGAAAAATTGGACTATGAAAAATTTAGCTTTAAGACTCTTCGCTTTTACGGCGTTTCTATTGATTGGTGCAGGGGCTATGGCACAGGGTGGTGCTTCTCCCTATGTAAACTCGACGCACACCTATACGGCTACTCCACAAAGTGGCGGCAACACGTTGAGCTGGACCGTTACAGGAGGGACAGCTACCGACTATACCATCACCAATGGGACTACTGCTGCTGCAACCATTCTATGGAAAACGGCCGGAACTTACACGGTAACCTTTAAGGAGACCAGTGGCAATTCCTGTTTTACCGAAAGGACAATCGGTGTTACCGTTGCTGCCAACTTGTTCGACCTTGCTGTAACAGCGCCATCTGACTTCTGTGCGACCATAGCACCAAATGCGGCCAATCCAAATCCTACAACAGTAGTATTTAATGTCGCCGTTGCCGGTAATACCGCCAAAGCTTCAACTTTCGATTATACACTTACCGGCGACCATATTGCTTCTGTTGCATTTAGCGGCGGTATTACAGCAACTTCAATTACGGGTGCTGCAGGTGTAACTATTCCTTCAGGCGTGGCATCGTTCACGGTAACCGTTGTCGTGAACTCGGTTATTGCCGATGAGGATACGATTGCTTTTGGTATTTCGAATGCGAAGGATTTTTATAATACTCCCGAGAACAATACCGGTAATAATTCAGGCGATGCAGTTATTTGGGCTGTTCCGAACACTTCAGCGATTGAGGCCGACTAATTCATAAATATATTGATATAAACAACAGATAATAAATACTTTAATTTTTTAAACAATGAAAAAGCTATTATTACTTACAATGGTTGCACTCTTTACTATCGCAACTGCAAATGTTTTTGGACAGAGTACAGGTGCAGCTCCTTCAATTGGGGCTACGCACAAATATTGGGTAAATGGGACTGATATTGGTGCAATCACTACTGGTAAGGAGGGTGGTAAGTATACCTGGTACATCAGTGATGGGTCCAATAACTTAAATGATGCGATTGCCAATAATGGTGAATTTTCTGTTGCATCAGGTTACAATACAGAAACAACTGATTTAAATGGAGTAAGTGTTAAATGGAATCCAACTTCTGCAGGTAAAACATATTATCTGGTTGTTAAAGAGAATGGTGAAAATAACAACTTGTGTATAAATGCAAAAGCTTATGCTATTCAGCCGCTTAACCGCTTTACTGTCACGTTTGCTGCGTTAGCCGGGAATGAAGCCTCAGCAGTAGGCAATAACCTTGATCGTTGTGCCCCAGATATCGTTATGTCAGCTTCAGGGACAACAATCACTTATGACTATAAAGGTGGCGATTACATCTATAAAATCACAGCTAATGGTTTGTATACCAAGTGGACACTGGATTATCTTTTTGCAATTGTTAAAGGCAATGCGACTCAAAATATTGAGTATAGCCTCAATGGCGGTACTACATACGCCACTTTTGCAGCTAATGGTTCTGATTTTGAAATTCCTGCAAATGCAGCCGGAACTCAAACTGTTTTTGTAAAAGTTAAACTGACGAACGGAACTACAGCAGGGACATACGAAGAGGGACTTGCAGCACAGACAATTAAACTCACCTTGTCTGATATCAAAGATGAAGGTGGCAATGCAGTTACTAAAGTATTCACAAGCGATGGAACAACCGAGTTTAGCGGTGCTGCTGAGCAAACCCAAACAGTTAAAGCTCGTCCTGCAACAACTGGTATCCAGTCGAACTAGTTTAGTCTGAACATCAGTTCTTTCCATAGTTTTTTCACACCATAAATACCACAGGTTGAACCTTCGGGTTTTGCCTGTGGGTTGGTGGGAAAGAGAAAAGGGAGTGGTTAACCACAGTGCAACCTGGGGTTGAACAGATGTATTTTGGAACGGGAAATCCCCCTGCCCCCTTTGTCGAAAGGGAGAGTTTGGTGGCGGGTTTTGAGTTCTGATACTTTTCTGAATGATGAATAATTAGGAAGCATGGAGATCTGGAGCAAAGTCTTATGGGTATAAGTCTGTTGTCTGGTGTGTAAAAATAGATAGTGATAAACGGTAAACTGACATATCGGCGTTGGCTGCTGGCATTCGTGCTGGTGGTATGGGCTATGGCTTCTGCCATGGCGCAGGGCGACATGTCTGCATCGGTTGGCGAAACGCGTAACTACAGCGTGACCGACCATCCGGGAAGCAATTATTTATGGCGCATCTATCGGGCTTCCGATTTATCGCAACCGGTACCACCGGGAGAGGCCAGTTTTGCGGGAAGTCCATCGTTGGCGGCTGTTCAGGTGAAGTGGCATACCCAGGGCAACTATTTGCTTACAGTACTCGAAACGGATGCTTCGGGATGTAACAATACCAAAGCAATTGTGGTTACGGTCAATAGTGCTACGCTCAATGCCAATGCTGGTCCCGATGTGACTATCGGTTATTGTCAGCATTATCAGATCGATGGAGCTGCATCAACAGGTGTTGGACTAAGCTATTTGTACACGTTGATTGATCCGGGTGGTGAGATTACCAATCATACCCAGCAAGTTTCGACCTTTGTGCTTTCGCCCGATTATCCGGGTACGCTGCCGGCTACCTTTAGGGTAAGGCTGGCCGTTACTGACAGGTATGGCAATTCTGATTCGGACACCATTGCCGTGACTGTCGAATCCAAACCGGTTGCACATATTGCACTTGAAAGCTATATCAATCCTCCGGATGAGATTATGATTACAGGAACAGGTTCGTCTGGTACTGCACTCACCTATCTTTGGAGTACCACCGATGGTGTTATCAACAGTGATCCAACTCAGGCACGTGTGAATGTAGCCGGGAATGCGACCTATAATCTGTTGGTGACCGATAAATATGGATGTAGCGACAACTTTTCATTTAGGCCTGTCTATTTACCTTCTCCGCCGCCAGTTCCGCCTTATGCAGTCGATGACACCTTAACATTGCATGGATACCAACCGACTGTAATCCGTGTATTGGACAACGATTTGGCCGGAGATTTCCCAATTGACGTTTCGTCGCTTACAATTACCACAATCCCGGTATATGGGAAGGCGGTTGCCAACAGCGATGGAACCATTACCTATACCCCGTTGGTTGGTAATAGCGAGATCGATTCGCTGGTTTACGAAATCTGCGACCAAAAAGACAACTGTGCGTCAGCGTCTGTTACCCTTTTGATGAAGTTGGTGGATTTGAAAATCAACCAGGGTTTCTCGCCCAATGGCGACGGGAAGAACGATACTTTTGTAATTGGCGGAATTGAAAATTATCCAGGTTCAGAAATTGCCATTTACACCCGTTCAGGCCAGATGGTCTACCTAAGCGATGATTATAAAGGCGACTGGGACGGAAAGTCTATTCGTGGATTCTTTGCCGAAGGAAAGCTTGTCCCGACAGGAATTTATTATTATACACTTAAGGTAGCCGGAACGGATAAGGTTATTAAAGGGTATGTTTATATTACTTATTAAAAAAAGGGTCGGGCTCTTGGATATTTACCTCAATGGTAGTAAATTAATTTTCTTACATTTGTTGAGGATGAAGAATATGAATTGGATATTAAAACCGGTAAAAAACTGGGCTTGGCAAAAGGCTGTATTGGCCATTATGTTTTTGCCTTTATTGTTGCCGCTACGTTCTGCTGCGCAGCAGGATCCGGTTTATACCCAGTATCTGACCAATATGTTGACCATTCAGCCTGCCTATGCCGGGATATCCGGGTTTCTCAATTTATCGGCGCTTTCAAGGGCACAGTGGGTCGGCTGGGAAGGGGCACCCAACACCAATACGGTATCGGCCCATTTCCCGCTAAAAACGTTCAATGTTGGATTAGGAGCCACTTTTATCAACGATAAGTGGGGACCAATCAGGCAGAACAGTCTCTATTTCGACTACTCCTACCGGGTTCGCACCGGCGAACGCGAGTTTCTGGCTTTCGGGGTCAAGGCCGGGTTTAATGTCTATCAGGCGTTTCTTACTGATTTGGATATCAATGATCCCGACGACCAAATGTTTGCCACAGATGTCTCGTTCCGGTTTATGCCCAATATTGGTGCCGGGGTGATGTGGCATGGCGAGCGTTTCTTTGTTGGCGCTTCGACACCTAAATTTTTGAAGAACCGAATTACAGATGAGACAACCGGTGTTGTCTACCGCGAAGTCAACCATATTTATTTGATGGGGGGTTATGTGTTTTTCTTGTCAGAAAACCTGAAACTAAAGCCTACCATTCTTTACCGCTGGTCTCAAAATACGCCTTCGTATGCCGATTTCGGCTTGAACTTTTTACTTTACGACCGTGTGTGGGCCGGGGCAACTTATCGTTACCAAAACTCGTATGCGCTTACATTCCAGTTTAGGGTGAACACCCAGCTCACTTTTGGATATGCATATGATTTAACCACTTTTCACAAAGGGAATGTTAATTCAGGTACCCACGAATTTATGATTAGCTACGAGTTTACCAGCAGCCGACGTAGCCGTGTCTCTTCACCCAGGTATTTCTAATATAATTTTCTGAAGCTAAATGCTTCTGAGCGTTTACAAACAGCTATTGATTGACGGTGTCGTGAAGGATGCTGATACGCTGAATGGTATGTTCTATTCCAAAATCGACCACTGCTTCTCCAGTCCGGTTATCGAAGTCAATCTGGTTGATTATTGAGCTGAAGGGGAATTTGTGATAAGTGCCGCCAGTAACTACCCTGACAGAGAATTCACCGTTGGCATTCGGGATGATAATGAAGGAACTATTTTGGGCAAAACGAAACGGGGCAATTGCGAGCGGCAAACCGTCAATGGTCGAAATGGTTATTAATCCGTTGCGGTTCTGAACCGACGATATCTTATCCAGCCAGCTATTTATGGCTGGGCTTTGAACGTTTCGTGCCGGATCGTTTCTGCTTACCATCTCCTTGATTTGATTTCCGGTAACTGTTGTCCCGTTTTCTGCCAGTAGTTTGAAAAACGCCGTTACTCCTTTTATCCTGTTCTCGGTATAGGTATTCTCTGTTTGCGAAAGCTCCCGGTCAAAATAGGTGATCATATTTTTATTGTCCCTGTAACTAAAGCGTTGCATTGCAGTAGTCAGTTCACACGAACCTTTGAAATAAATCCAATTTTGGTCGGAACCACAAAAGCCGGAGGTGATATTCCGGTTGTCTTCGTTCGAAAGTTGAAGATAGAAATTGTTTCCTGAACGGTCGAATTTGGCAAAATAGGCAAGAGGTAACTCTTTCTCCAATTGGTCGAGCCCTCCTTTTTTCAGCCAGATCAGGTCACCATCCTGATTGAATTGTGCAAAAAAGAGATCCGGGTTGTCGTTTTGGGCCATCAGGATTTTGCCATCCAGTTCGATTTCACCTTTAAAAACGCCTGAAAGATAAATCTCGTTTTGTACACTCTTTTCGATTGATAAACCATACGACTGCCCCCGATTTACGGTAAACTTTCGTATCCACTGTAACGAGCTGTTTTTATTGAAACAGGCCAGGAAGGGGATTGCCCCTTGCGCTGATGCAAAATGACCTGTGAGATATTGATTTCCCAGGTTATCTTTTATCAGATCGTTTGCCGAGCCGCTTCGTCTGGCACCAAGCGATTGGGCCATTTGCCAGGTTCGTTTGATTGCTCTTTCGGCTTCACGAGGTGCTTCAAGAGGGTATAAAACTGGCTTTTGATTGGCGATTTGTGGAATAACCAGTCCGATAGGAGCCATTTGGCAGGTGGGATCGGCAATTATGTAGCGTACCCCGTCCACTTCAAAATAGTCGCCGTCGACCTGTTCCGAAAAGGCAACTGCTACCGAATAGTACCCATTGCTCTCGACAATCGCTACCGGAAGGTTCATCAAATAACGAACCAGCCACGAGAAAAATAGAGCATGTCCTCTGTCGTTAGTCCCGTCACTGGCCAAAAATTCATCGGGTTCAAGGTATTTGTCGTGCCCGTACAGGTCGTTGTATGCCCGATAAGCAAACCCGGTTTGAACCAGTTGTTGCAAGAAAGCAACTGCTTCAGGTTCACGCATGGTCGATAGAACCGGGTTCAGTTGCCTGAAAATGCTCTCTTTCAGCTGCACTGACGCCGATGCCGTAAAGGCATTACGGGCTTCGCATTTCGGACGATCGGCAAGATATTGTGCGATTGATGTGGAATACCTGAATGTAAATTCGTATGGACTTGCCCCCCAATGGAAGTTCACTTTTACCGGCGTGGTGGCGGGATTAAAATGGAGTGATTTTCGGCTTTCAAGTGCCAACGGTTTATCTGAGCCCTGTAAATTATTGGCATAACAATGGAGCTGGATATCAGGAATTACCTCGTCGATGTAATAAACCGTCCCGTTGCTTCTGACAAATGGTTGTGAATAAATAGCTGAACGGGAGGCAAAAAGAATAACAAATCCTTTTTGATGGATACCGATTTTGACCTGATATCCGCTTCGCAACATCAATGCCCAGGCTACCATTCTGGCTTTATCGGTGCTTTGCGGATAGAGGGCTGAACCAAATGAGCGGATCAATCGCATATATCCCCAGTCGTCGAGCCCCAGTTTTGTGCTGAATGACTGCAAATAACTTATTGTTGGATTGCAATTAACGGCTGTGAACGACTGCCAGAAGCTTCTGACCTTTTCATCCCGCTCCCCATTAATCTCAATAGCTGCCAACAAGGGCTCGTATGGAACAAAGGCGTCGGTTCCATAAAAAGTAAGTTTTGCTAAGGCAAGCGTACTTCCCTGACGCTGAGAGGTGACGATTCTTGGAGGGAAGATATCCTGAACGTTTTTTCCTGTCCAATTTTCTCCAGGAGACTGATACGCAATCGGCTTCGGCGCATTTAGCGTTGTTTCGTCAAGATGGAAAACGGGTTGTTGATTACCGGATGTCGATTTTGGGAATTTTGTCCCCTGCGATACGGTGAGCAATGGCCAGGGTTCTGTAAGGTATTCCGAGAATTCGTCGTCGCGTGTCTGGACAATCGAAGTGAAGGTGGCCATGATAAATGACGCTTCATCGTTAAAATTGCCGGAGGGGTTATTTTTTTCAACTCTCCATCGTTGCTTAACTTCTTCAATTGTTTGACTAAAAGAAGGCTGTGTGATGAGTATTAAAATGCATACTATCAACCCTCCGGTGATGCGGAATGGTTGCAGATGGCCTTTCTTTTTCATGCAGCAAATCATTTTGACCTTTTAACAGCGTTGTCAGTCACAAAATTGTACTTTTTACAAATTTAGCCAGAATTGATGAACTGAGGTCACAATCGATGCCCTTTTGCCAAAAATAGTTTGTGCGTTTTGTGGCGCTGTATTTTTTCCTGATAGCTGTAATTTCCCGATTTTCGTTTTTTTAACAATAAAAGAAAATAAGCAGAGATAAAACGCCATATTTTTGTAAAGAATGAGTTTAAACCGACCATTGAGGTCTATCGAGTTTAGACTGCAAGGCTCCATTCCTTTACTTCCGGCCAAAACCGGTACTTTGACAGAATTCTTTAATGGAATATCTACTTAAATATCTAAATGTTATATTAATTGCCAGTGTGAAATACTTCTGGGCAACTCCTTATGCCATTTTGCTGAAGTTGAATGTGGTTGAAACCATTGTTATGATCCAAATTGGCGGGTTACTCGGGTTTCTGTTTTTCTATTACTTGTTTGCCTTTCTGCTAAAGGAGATAAAATTGCTTTGGCCCAAAGTATATTTAATAACTCCTGCCATTTTCAAGGTCAGGTTTGAGCAGTGGCGAATAGTACGCCGACAGCGAAAGTTGAATGCAAAAAAGTTTACACGAACCAACAAGATGATTGTCCGCATCAGGGAGAGATGGGGAATGGTAGGAATTGTTGTACTTACCCCTGTTTTATTGTCGATACCTGTAGGAGCGCTGATTGGGACGAAATATTTCAGGCACCGGCACGGCTTTATCCCTTGGATGCTTCTATCGATTTTTATTTGGGGGATTGTCTCGGTATCAATCTTTTCCCTGATTTCCGATATTTAATTTCGCAACTTTATCAGCAAACGTTTGCCCCTGGAGGTGATGGCAGCCGAGGACTCTTCGGCCAACAGAGTCTCTAAAACGGAGCTTAACTCCTGCTTTAAATCGGGTTCTGATTGCGAAATGTTATAGAGAATCTGCATTGCATTGGCCCTTACGGCTATATCTTCGTTGGGCGAAAGCAGGTTAAAAGCCGTGTTGACTAACATTCCAAGTTTCTCATCCGGCAGTTCGTAACGGCAAATTATGCGTGTAAAATGGCGCTTCAGCGAACCGTTTTTCTCGGAAGCTAACCGGTCAATGATTTCAGGGATATAGGGTTTCAACAATTCGGGTGAAGATTCTGAAACGGTATCGATAATCCAACACGAACGCCACGAGATTCGGCGATTTGTATTGAACGTGAGTTGATAGAGTTGTCCAAACACGCTTTGGTCTGTCGCGACGGCCTGTTCCCAGAACTCCATTTCGCCACCCAATCGTTGACCGGCAATCAGATCGATTAACTCTTGCTCGTCGTTCGCCCTATTCATTTCGATTCCTGAGGATTTCATAATATTCCAATTGAGCTTTCACCTTTGGTGTTCTGTCAGAATCCTTGATTTGGTTATTTAGTTGCACATCGAGCACTCTGGCTGCTGTATTGTCTTTCCATTGCAATTCGAGAAACTGTTTGAGCTCTTCTTTAATTTTTTCATCATAAACCGGAACAGCCACTTCTACGCGGCGGTCGAGATTCCGCGACATGAAATCGGCTGACGAAATAAATAATTTTTCGTCGCCATTGTTGTAGAAATAGTATACCCTCGAATGTTCAAGGTAGCGGTCAATCATTCCAATGCTTGCGATACTATACTGTAGTTCTGTATCTTCCGTTATCACCGAAAACATGCCACGTACATTTAGCCTTACGTTTACGCCGAGTTTTGCGGCCAGGCACAGCATATTGATGATTTCGGGATCGACCAAATTATTGCATTTCAGATAGATCTTTCCTTCTAATCCTGATCGAACATTGCTGATTTCCTGTTTTATCATCTTGATAATCCGGCTGCGGAGCGATAGTGGCGATACCAGTAAGTGGGCGAACCGGCCAATCTTATAGTTGCGGTCGAAGAAGTCGAAGACTCTCGAAACCTCTTTGGTAATGTTGGTATCGGCGGTACATAACAGCTGGTCAGAAAAAACCCTGGCCGTTATCTCGTTAAAGTTACCGGTACCGATGCAGGCATATTGCCGGGTCTCTTTTTCCTCTTTACGGCTGATTAGACAAAGTTTTGCGTGTACTTTCAGTCCCGGAACACCAAGAATCACTTTAACCCCCTCTTTGGTGAGCAGATTTCCCCAATCGATATTTTCCTGCTCGTTAAACCTTGCCCTAAGTTCCAGTACTACAGTTACTTTCTTTCCATTGCGTGCAGCATTTATCAATGCATGAATCACATTCGAATTTCTGGCCATTCGGTAAGCTGTCATCTTTATCTCCGTCACTTTGGGATCGATCGAGGCTTCGCGCAGCAAGTCGATAAAATGATAGAAACTTTGATAGGGGAAATGGAACATAATGTCGTTGTGGGCAATCGCCGAAAGGTAGGCTTTCCCCTGTTGGATATCTTTATGCCCTACGGGCTGTATGGGCATATAGTAAAGGTGCTTGGCCCCAACCGACGGGAAAGCCATAAAATCTTTGAAATTATGAATCCGGCTTCCTCCTATAACTACATCGTCGCGGTCGAAATTGAGCTTTTTGAGGAGAATCGAGAGTAACTTTTCAGGGATTTCTTTGTCGTGTACAAACCGGACCAAATTACTGTTCCCCCTTTTTTCAAGACTCTTGGCTACAATTTTCACATAGCTTTCAGCAACATCGTCGTCAAGGTCAAGTTCGGCATCCCGGGTTAGTTTCACAATCCACGAACTGATGTTTTTGAAACTGAACATGTAAAAAATATCATTCAGTTCGTAGCGGATGACATCTTCAAGCAAAATAATGTAGGTTTTTCCATCATCAGAAGGGATAATGACAAAGCGGGGCAGAATATCGGTCGGGACCTCTATCAGCGCATATTCTTCTTTGCTGGTTCTCGACAGGATGACTGCAAGATAGATGGCATCGTCGCTAAGCAAAGGCAGGGGTTGGCTCTTTTTTAAGATGATAGGCATTATTCGGGGCCTCACCTCTTTTTTAAAGTAAGCCGTTATATATTCTCCCTGCGAGAGGGTCAACTGTTTCTCGTTAATGATGATAATTCCCTCGTCTGCCAACTCGTTTAGCAGTTGATTGTAAATGGTTTCAAACCGCACGCCTTGCTCGACAACAATTTGTTCAATTCTTTCGAGAATTACCTTTGGGTTGTCTCCTTCGGAAAGTGTCAGCTTACCAATACTTGCCAATCTTCGGAGAATGGCTACCCTGACCCTAAAAAACTCGTCGAGGTTATTGGAGTAAATGCCCAAAAATTTTAGCCTTTCGATAAGCGGTACATCCTGTTTGGTTGCTTCCTGAAGCAGCCTTTCGTTAAACGACAGCCAACTTATCTCCTTATTTCGAAGTGTGGGATTTAGCATTTCGGCAACATTTTTCCCGAAATATAAGACTTTTAACGCTTCGTTTGTCGAAACGGCTGATGTCAAAAGGTCTTAACAGACAATTATGGCATATTTTAACACCGTTGTAACATTGGCCATGCGGTTACTCAGCGATGTAATATCTCAATTGATCCATCATAATGGGTACATCGTCGGGGTCAATACCCAAATTGAGCAGATGATGGAGGTCTTCATGAAATGCTTCCATAAACTCTGCCTCCGAGTTGTCACTGTTTTTGATGCTTTTCTTGTAAAATTCGAGCGCCTCTTTACGGTTCCCTTTGCACCATTGCACATGCCCCATGTTCATCAAATCGTATTTGTTGGGCATCTCCTCAATCAGTTTTTGGTAATAGCTTTGTGCCTGATCGGTCTTGCCCACCAAAAGCGAGCACCAGCCAATGGGCCTCCATATCTTTTTATTCCCGGGCGAGAGATATTCAACTTTAAAGAAGGATTTCAGTGCGTTGTCAAAAAGGCCCAGTTCTACCTGACAGTGGCCTATCGAAATATGGTTCGAAAGATTATCGGGTTCCAATATAGCAGCCTGCTCATAATACTCAAGCGCTTGCTGAGGCTGTTTCAGGTTGCGGTAACAAAGGGCTATTTTCTTTAGGTTCCAAAGCTTATTCTGCTCGAAAAGATCGGCTTTCAGGTAGTTGTTCAATGCCAGAGCGTAGTCTCCGTTTTTTTGATGGCAAAAGGCCAGTTTTTGCAGTAATTCCGGATCATTGCTATTCTCATCCGTTAAAAGGGTATAAATATCGGCAGCTTCAGCGAAATAATTCTTTGCAAAGGTGAATTCGGCAATGTTGCGAAGCAGTCTTGGTTCTTCAGTCAGCAGTTTACGAAAGGCATTTTTATGGTGAAAGTCGAATTTCCAGTTGAATATATCTTCAAAATCAGCCCGTTGGGGATGCAATTTGTAGAAACGGTAAAGATCGCGGATATATTGACTGGCCACAATCTCAGCTTTTTTATTGTTTTCGAGGATATTGTCTTCTTTATCGGCTTCGGCCAACTGGTCAAATTCAGAAGCCATCGACTCCGACATCATCTTTTTATATTCGTCAGGAACCGTTTGAATACTAAAGCAGAACGAATACTTATCGGAATTACAGAGAATCGGCGATTGCAGGATCAACTCGAAGAGCTTGTTGTTTCCATCTTCGGCCGAAGAGCGTCGTGCGATTTCGGGATGCCTGGGATCGAACGGATAGAACCAGTTGGCAAATTCACTGAAAAAGGGAAAGTTTTTCAGCATGGAAAATGAACTCATAAAAACATCGGCACCTTCGAGCTGCATCTCCGAAAGCTCTTCCATTTTATTCATCAGCCCGGGCGAATCTCTGAAAATCTCCCCCCATTCTGGGTTCTTGTCCTCCGACACTCCTTCGCCCAAAAGGCTTTCAAGACTTAACTTGTTCCGAAGGTTTGGACTTAATTTCATCATCTCGGGCAATATTTCATCCTGAAGCTTTCGCTGAATTTTTTCCGTCTCCTTGCTTCGGATAAATTGTAGTATGATCTGTTCGAGGTGGCTTTTGAAAATTGAACTGTCGGCCAGAATGGTGAGCCTCCCGGTTATGGAAGGAAAAAATGGCATACGGTTGTCGAAGTGGTAAAGCGCCATTACCAATCCGGTCAATGCACGCTGCCTTATCTCTTCATTGCTTTCTTCGCAGGCTTCGAAAAGCAACAGGAAGCGGTTTTCGTCGAACTGCCGTAAAAGCCCAAAGGTAAGTGCCGTAATAAGCAGCGACTTTTCCTGAAAAGGGAAAACCGAACTTTGAATGAGTTTTCGGAAGAAAAGAATATCGTTTTCACTCAACTTTTCCCTGAACCAAAAGTGATAAAAGATATTGAGCACCTTTTGTAAATGAACTTCCGCTTCAAAGGCATCCTTTTTTCGATCTGAATGCGAATCTTCGACAAGGGCTTTCAGTTGCTGCTGAAGATGGTAATCTTCCAGAAGATGAAAATAGGTTCCAGTATCTTCGATGTAGAGTTTCGAAAAGCCTCTTTTTTTCTGGTATTCAATCGACTGTGAAAATTTGAATAACAAAGATTCGCGGCATTTATCATTCAGTTCGAACGCTGATGAGAGTAAATGTTTGTATATTTTTTGCCGTTCAGGGTCATTAATTCCTTCGAGCGTGTATTTCAGCATCAGGTGGTAGGTCTGTTCCAGGTCGAGATAACTGTCGCGGTATTCGCCCAAGCTGTTTTCGTCAATTAGCTTTTCAATTTTATCGAAAGCCGGCTTGAGTTTACGGTTGGCCAGTAAAATGCTTATTTGATTATGAATCTCTTTTATCTCTCTGTCTTTCATTGTATTATTGTGATGGCTTCCTTATTTCGGTTGCCGGTTTTCTTTTTGCAGAAAAGTAATCATTATTGGCCATTGATTACAAATTTAAGCAATCTAACTCAACAATTTCACTGTCACAAACCGGGTGGACTCTGTTTTTGTAAGATTGGGATGCCCATCATTTTGACTAAATGAATATTTTTTCACCGTCAAACGGCAGTAATATTCTGAAAATGCTGAATAATAATTGTACTTTTATGTTCGTATTGAGTTGAGACAAAATTCGAAACAAATCAGAAATATTGATATGAAGAAATCGAGAAAGTTGTGGCCATATCTTTTGGGGGCTTTTGTTTTATTGATTCTACTCCTGGTTATAGGTAAAAAAGCTGGCTGGATAGGCAAAGAAATGAAGCTAAAAGTGTCAACCGAGAAGGTGACCAGTCGTATATTGACTGAGGTAATTACGGCCAATGGAAAAGTTGAACCTCAGACTGAGGTTAAAATCAGCCCCGAAGTTCCGGGTGAGATTATCGAGCTGCCCGTAAAAGAAGGTGACCGTGTGAAAAAGGGCGATTTATTGGTGGTAATCAAACCTGATATCTATATTTCGAACCTGAACAGAACAGAAGCGGCATTGAATACACAACGTGCACGCCTGGCCCAGGCCGAAGCGCAATTGGTCGAAAAGGAGCTAAATTACAACCGTGCGAAACAGTTGTACGAGAGAAACACCATTCCCAAGTCGGAATTCGAAACAGTTGAAGCCGCATGGAAAGTAGCCAAATCGGAGGTTCAAGCTGCCCAATATTCAATTAAGAGTTCGGAGTCGGGGGTAAGCGAAGCAAAGGAAAACCTGACCAAAACGAAGATCTATGCTCCAATCGATGGTACGGTATCCAAATTGAATGTTGAGCAAGGTGAACGTGTCGTCGGTACAAATCAGTTTGCCGGAACGGAGCTGATGACCATTGCCAACCTTAACATCATGGAGGTTAAGGTTGAAGTAAATGAGAATGATATCGTAAGGGTTGCTAAAAATGATACTGCTTTAATTGAAATTGATGCTTACTTGAAAAAGAAATTCAAGGGTGTGGTTACTGAAATAGCCAGTTCGGCCAATGTTTCGGGCACGGCTGTCGACCAAGTGACTAACTTTAACGTTAAGGTGTTGTTGTTGCCAGAGTCGTACAGCGAACTTATGGCGGCTGACACAACCAGATATCCCTTCCTGCCGGGAATGTCGGCAACTGTAGAGATCCAGACTAAGACGCGCCGCGATGTTGTTGCCGTTCCCATTCAGGCGGTCACTACCAGAGCCAACGATGGGACTGCAAAAGCCGATAACTCTAA
>RRZU013354542.1_pt1 | contig 16108 bp, 12 predicted proteins | sample 2165561 | NCBI WGS metagenome assembly RRZU01 (sample SAMN10456909, study PRJNA506462) | wastewater metagenome | isolation source: wastewater sludge | place: USA: Moscow, Idaho
ATTACGCACGCGCTTGATGGTATTGACCAGATCGCTTAATCCTTCCAACGCATAATATTCGCATTGCATCGGAATCATCACCGCATGCGCCGCGCATAAGCCGTTTAATGTCAGCATATTCAGCGCCGGAGGACAGTCAATCAAAATATAGTCATAATCACTGGCAATGACTTCCAATGCGGTTTTCAATCGTGCTTCGCGCTGGGAAAATTCCACCATCTCCACTTCCGCTCCGGCTAGATCCCGATTGGCGGGAATCAAGTCGTATTTCCCCTGCGGACTGCTCACCCGTACATGTTGTATTTCTGCATTGTCCATCAGCACATGATAGACCGTGGTTGTGACCTTTTGCTTGTTGATCCCACTACCCATTGTTGCGTTGGCTTGCGGGTCGAGATCGACCAATAAAACGCGTTTCCCGGATGCCGCCAAGCTTGCCGCCAGATTGACGCTAGTGGTAGTTTTTCCGACACCGCCTTTTTGATTGGTAATAGCGAATATTTTGGTCACGGCATTGGCTCCTTATTGCTTGCGGTCGAATCAAGATCATATTTTATAATGACCAATTGCCGCGCTGCTTTCAATTCAGGTACGTTCAGCGTCACGATGTCTTCAATCACAAACGGCTCACGAATTTGCTTGCGTTCCTGTTCTGAACAAAGTGCTTTCATCGCGACCCAGCGACAATCAATATTTTGTGCATTTGCCCATTGCCGGGTTAACGCGACAAATTCTCCCAGTTCTGAAAAAGCGCGCGAGATAATGGTATTAACGCTTTTGCTTACAACGATATGTTCAATTCGTTGCGCCATGATTTCAACGTTCTTCAACTCCAATTCGATTTTTACTTGTTGTAAAAACGCGATTTTCTTTTGATTACTTTCCACCAAAGTCACTTGCCAATCGGGTTTTGCCAGTGCAATCGGTATTCCCGGCAGTCCTGCCCCTGTGCCAACGTCGATAATGTGCGCGCCATGAATATGCGGCAACACCACAAGACTATCCATCACATGTTGTGTCAGCATCTCTTGCGGAGAACGAATCGCCGTCAGATTATGAACTTTGTTCCACTTTTCGATCAGCGCTAAATAGCACTCGATGCTTTTAGCAAACTGTTCTTCGGGTGCAGTAACAACCGGATCCAGTGCTCGCAAACTTTGCGTAATCTGCGGAAGCAAACTCATTCATTGACCGCAAATCCGCGCTTCAAATGCACCAGAAGCAGCGAAATCGCCGCCGGCGTCACTCCGGAAATCCGCGATGCTTGGCCCATGGTCTCCGGTTTGTGCTGATTCAATTTTTGCTGCACTTCGTTCGACAGCCCTTTCACCGCGCAATAGTCAATATCCTTCGGCAGCAAAGTATTTTCATATTGCGCTTGACGGGAAACCTCTTCCTGTTGACGCTGGATATAACCGTGATACTTGGCTTGAATCTCGACTTGCTCGGCTACTTGCGCATTCACCACCGGCTCGCCCGCACCCGGCAGGGTCATCAATGAAACATAGGTGACATTGGGTCGCTTGAGTAATTCAGTTAATGTATATTCGCGCTCAATGCTTTTACCCAGCACGCGAATGGCATCCTGCTCTGGCAATATTCCTGGCAGCACGCGAATCGAATCAAGTCGACGCTGCTCTTTTTCAATCGCTTCCTGCTTTGCGCTAAATGCCGCCCAGCGCTGATCGTCGATCAAACCCAGCCTTCTGCCGGTTTCAGTCAAACGGAGGTCAGCATTGTCTTCGCGCAATTGCAAGCGGTATTCTGCGCGACTGGTAAACATGCGGTACGGTTCGGTCACGCCGGAAGTTACCAGATCATCGACCAGCACGCCCAAGTAAGCTTCATTACGTTGTGGCAGCCAAGCATCACGCGCCTGAATTTTCAGCGCGGCATTAACTCCGGCCAACAATCCTTGCGCCGCAGCTTCCTCATAGCCTGTGGTGCCGTTGATTTGCCCGGCAAAGAACAAATTCTCGATGGTTTTGGTTTCGAGTGAGCGCTTCAGATTACGCGGATCGAAGTAATCGTACTCAATTGCATACCCTGGTCGCGTGATATGCGCATTCTCCAGACCAGCGATCGAGTGAACCAGCTTAACCTGCACATCGAATGACAAACTGGTTGAAATGCCATTGGGATAGATTTCATACGTGTTCAAACCTTCCGGTTCAAGAAAAATCTGATGCGATTCACGCGCGGAAAAACGTACCACTTTATCCTCAATCGACGGACAATAACGCGGGCCGACACCTTCGATTTTTCCGGAAAACAAGGGTGAATCAACCAAACCATCGCGGATAATATTGTGCGTCGCATCATTGGTATGCGTGATCCAACAGGAAATCTGGCGCGGATGCTGAATATTGGCATCAACCAACGAGAACGACGGGGTCGGGCTATCGCCCGGCTGCTCCAGCAGCTTGGCATAATCCATCGTACGGCCATCGATACGCGGCGGCGTACCAGTTTTCAATCGCCCCACCGGAAATTCCATTTCGCGCAACCGCTGCGCCAGTGTCAACGACGGCGGATCACCGGCGCGGCCAGCTTTAAAATGGGTCTTTCCGATATGCGCAAGCCCTGCGAGGAATGTACCCACCGTCAGGATTACCGCGCGCGCATGAATTTTAATCTGAAGCTGCGTAACTACGCCAACCACACGATCCTGCTCGACAATCAAATCATCCACTGCCTGCTGCATCACCCGCAGGTTCGGCTGATTCTCTACGCGGCTGCGGATCGCTTGCTTATACAGAACACGATCGGCCTGCGCGCGCGTTGCCCTGACCGCCGGCCCTTTGCTCGAATTCAACATGCGAAACTGAATCCCCGCTTCATCTGCCGCCACACCCATCACACCACCCAAGGCATCGATTTCCTTGACCAAATGACTCTTACCGATGCCACCAATCGACGGATTGCACGACATCTGACCAATCGTTTCGATATTATGCGTCAGCAATAACGTCTGGCAACCCATACGCGCAGCCGCCAACGCAGCCTCAGTCCCGGCATGCCCACCGCCCACAACAATAATGTCAAAATCCGCGTGATTGTTCATGATGTTAAGTTACCGATAGCCTGATAAAACAAGAAGATTTTTAGTAGATTGGTTTCACGTGAAACCTTTCTTGCATTGTAAGCTAAAAAGATGGGATTCTGGGACGCGATTATAGGTGCAATAAGTTAATACAGGCAAATTTAGCTTTTTAGATTCAACTACCCTAATAAAGCCAGTTACAAAAGATTACAAAATTTATTGATTATCAATTTGATTCCAAACTAAATTAATACTTTTGCGAAGCCCTGCAAGTTCAATGCTAAAAGAAAAAGCCTCAAAAGAGTCATATATTTGCCATGGCTTGCCATTTTTAGCTTCTGGATAACGATAGAGCTGATCAATAGGAATGGAGGCCAATCCCTGTAATCGTGCAGCATGCTCCTTTGCACACTCTTCATAAGAGGTATAAAACAAAGTAGGGATCTGAAGGCATTTCTCCGGATAAAACTTTAAATAGCATTCACGAAGTTTTTGAAGATTGTGTGAGCGCCGTTCGTTCGGATTTTTTCGGAGAACAGCCGCTTTATAGAAAAGCTCTAATGCATGATGTGCTAAAAACAAGACAACAGCACCGCGCTCATACGTTGCTTTCCTAGTCGAACGACTAAGAACATTACACAATCGTTGCGCTGAATCCAAGTAAGCTATAGCAAAATTAAAATATTGTTGGTATTGAGGAGATTGCGTGAGACTATGAGAAAATAATTGATTCCAATGAGGAGTAGTCATAGTAGGCAACATAATTCATACTAGAAGTTTAAATGAATTTGCTCATTCATTTGGCATTAAAATATAACCAAATGAAATAAAAACATATTATTTCATTTGGTTCTTTAGAGAAAAGTAAGATTCAGAATAATCCAGGCTCAAGTAAGTTTAATAACAAATCGTTTTTGCCATTAATATAGAATCTATGCGATTCTGACCATCATTCTAAATACTGTAAAATGTCTTTACCTTCAATACTCAAATGAAACAAATGCAACGCTGGCTTCGCACATTATCAATCTTCCCCATCCTGCTGCTTACCGCTTGTGCGATGGGGCCAGATTTCATTCGCCCGCAAGTTGATACTGCCGAGAAGTTTCGGCTGTCAGAAATGGAGGCTGAGTCGATTGCCAATTTACACTGGTGGGAGTTGCTGCAGGATGAAACGCTACAACAATTGATCCGGCAAGCTTTGCAGGAGAACAAGGATCTTAAGCGTGCCATCGCCAGTGTGGAAGAGTTTGAAGCGCGCTCACGCATTGCGTTTATGGATTTTGTTCCCAATATGGAAATCAGCGGCAATGCGCCTGCGTTTGGCACGCTCGGTGGATTCAAGATTCCCGGCTTCCCAACGCCCTACAATTATTTCGGCCAGACAACTTTGAACTGGGAGCTGGATATCTGGGGCAGGATTCGCCGTTCCAATGAGGCTGCCCGCGCTGAGCTGATGGCACGTGAGGAAAATCGTCGCGCCATCATTCTGACGCTCATCAGTGCGGTGGCACAATCCTATTTCGACCTGTTGCAATTTGATGTCCAACTGGAAATTGCGCATCGCGCCTTGTCTTCATGGGAAGAATCGGTCGCTATTTCCCGTGCGCAGCTTCAAGGTGGCATCATTTCACGTCTCGATCTGGATCAGTTCGAGGCGGAGCGAGCGAATGCAGCTTCGAGGCTGGCTGAACTTGAGCGCAGAATAGTACAAAAAGAAAATGAGCTTAGCGTACTGCTGGGTAGAAACCCAATATCGATAGCTCGAGGGCGACTCCTGACAGAGCAAGCGATTCCGCCCGAAGTGCCGGCTGGCCTGCCTTCAGAATTATTGCAGAGACGCCCGGATATTCTCCAGGCCGAGCAAACCCTGGCAGCCGCCACCGCGAGAATCGGCGTAGCTCAGGCAGCACGCTTTCCCAAACTTTCGATTACCGGTTTCCTTGGCGTGGCCAGCCCGGCTTTATCCAATCTGCTGCTTTCCGGTAGCGAGTTTGGCGTGGGTGGGCTTGGCTTAGCAGGCCCATTGCTCAATGCACAAAGCCTGGGTTTTGAGCAACGTGCTGCGGAAGCGCAGGCAAGACAAGCGTTCGCACAATACGAGCAAACCATCTTGATTGCGTTCAAAGAAGTTGAAGATGCACTGGTGGCCATTCGCACCGTCAACGAGCAAATCAAAGCACAGCAACAGCAGGTCGAAGCATTGCACTCTGCTTTGCATGTGGCAGACCTGCGCTATCAGGGCGGCATTACAAGTTATGTCGATGTGTTGCTCGCCAAACGCACGCTGTTCGATGCCGAGTTTTCCCTGAGTGCGACGCAGCGCCTTCATCTGGTATCCATTGTCCAGCTGTATAATGCCTTGGGTGGCGGATGGGCGCCGGAATACAGCAATGGTCATGAGACAAACAAAGTAAAGCTACACTGAGTTTGCTTGCATCAGTACAGAGGAAATAACATGAATAAAATTTATTTGAGCATCGGATTATGCCTGGCTCTTCTGATCGGTTGCACTGAGAAGCCGCCTGTGGATTCTTCCGCTCCTGTTCCACAAGTCGAAGTCATCACCGTAACATCGCAAGCAATTCAGGATGAACCGGAATTCATTGGGCAAACGGAAGCTTTCCGCCCAGTCGAGATCCGTTCGCAGGTTAGCGGAATCATCAAAAAGGTCTTTTTTACTGAAGGGCGCAATATTAAACAGGGTAATCAGCTATATCTCATTGATCCTGTGCCATTTAAAGCGATTTATCTCAGCAGCAAAGCCAAGGTGGCCCAGGCTCAGGTCCGCCTCGATCTGGCCAAGCAGGATTTGGCGCGCGTGCTTCCGCTGCTGGAGCAGCAAGCCGTCAGTAAAAAAAATGTGGATGACGCGCAGGCAGAGGTGCGGGGAGCTAAAGCGGCGCTGGAATCAGCGCAGAATGATCTGATCAAGGCTAAATTTGACCTGGACAATACGATCATCACAGCGCCGGTAAACGGTCGCATTGGTCGCAGCAATTTCTATGAGGGAAGATTGATTTCCGCTCAGGAAACGCTTCTCGCGACAATCGACCAGCTTGATCCAATGTATGTCAATGTCAGCGTTCCTGAGAGCTATCTTCTGCGCCGCCGCCGTGAACTCGCTGAGCATAAGGTGGAACGACCGGATATTTTTCAGTTACGCGGCGTGATGACTTTCATGGATGGCAGCGTGTACCCGCAAGAAGGTGTGCTTGATTTTGCAGATGTTGCTTTGCGGCCTGAAACGGGTACATTGCAAGGACGATTTGTATTTCCCAATCCCGAAGGTGCTTTTGCGCCAGGGCAATCCTATTTTTATCCCGGGCAGTTCGTCAAAGTTCGCATTAAAGGCTATACCCGCACCGACGCCATCCTGATCCCCCAACGCGCTGTGCAGCAAGGACCTAGCGGATCATTTGTCTATGTCGTTGATGAGGAAGATAAGGCGGAGCTTAGAGCGATTAGGGCCAGCATGTGGCGTAGCAAGGAATGGTTGATCGAAGAAGGTTTGCGTCCAGGGGAGCGTGTGGTGGTAGAAGGTTTTTTCCGGATTCTCCCAGGCGCGAAAGTGGACCCCGTGCCTCATAAAAAAGAAACTACTCCCTCAAGCCACAGCCCCGAGGAACCCAATCTACAGAGTACGCCATGAACTCCCATTTCTTCATTGACCGACCTATTTTTGCATCGGTCCTGTCCATTATCATTGTTGTCATCGGCCTAGTTGCCCTGCAGAAATTGCCTATTGCGCAGTTTCCACAGATCACGCCGCCTATGGTGCAGATCGATGCGGATTATCCGGGCGCCAGCGCGGAAGTCGTGGCGGAAGCGGTAGCGCGCCCAATCGAAGTGCAGCTTCCGGGTATTGATAATCTTTTATATTATGAATCAACCAGTACCAACGATGGGCATATGACCATGAAGCTCACGTTCGAGATTGGAACCGACATCGATATTGCACAGGTGCAGACGCAGAACCGGCAGCGTCTGGCCGAGCCACAACTGCCCGATGAGGTTGTACGACAAGGTATTACGGTTAAAAAAACATCGCCCGATTTATTGGCAGTGATTGCTTTGAGTTCAACGGATCCAAAGCATGACACCGTTTTTCTCTCGAACTATAGTTTGTTGCGCATTCTCGATAATGTCAAACGGCTTCCCGGTGTTGGTGACGCAGTTATTTTTGGCGGGCAGAATTACTCCATGCGGCTGATTCTCGACCCCATCCGTATGGCGCAACTTAATATTACGCCAACCGAAATTGCAGCGGTCGTGCGAGAACAGAATCGCGATTTCCCAGCTGGCAGGATAGGGCGCGAACCAACACCCAAGGGTACAGAATTAACTATTCCGGTCATTACTCGCGGCCGCATGAGTGAGGTTAACGAATTCGAAGACATGATTATTCGTGCTCATCCGGACGGCGCGATGGTGCGAATGCGCGATGTTGCGCGCGTGGAATTGGGTGCTCAATCTTATGACCTGCAAGGACGGTGGAATGGGAAACCCAACACTTTTTTACTGACCTTTCTGTCACCCGGCGCAAATGCGCTCGACACCTCTAAACGGATTCGTGAAGAAATGGACAAGCTTGCAAACAGCTTTCCAGCAGGCGTGTCTTATGATATCCCATACGACACAACGACATTCATTGATGTTTCTATCAGGGAAGTGGTCAAAACGCTCGCCGAAGCAATGATATTGGTAATTCTAGTTGTTTTTCTCTTTCTGCAAAGTTGGCGTGCAACACTGATTCCGGCACTCGCCGTTCCAATTTCGCTGATTGGAACGCTTGCCGGTATGGAAGCGTTGGGATTTTCGATCAATACGCTGACGCTCTTCGGTATGATTCTGGCGATCGGTATCGTGGTGGATGACGCGATTATAGTCGTGGAGAATGCCGAGCGACAAATGACTCAAGGCGGGCTCTCACCCCGAGATGCTGCAAAAAAATCTATGAACGAGGTGACTGGGCCAGTGATTGCAAGTGTTCTGGTGCTGGCCGCCGTGTTTGTACCCGTGGCGTTCTTGGGTGGAATTACTGGCGAGTTGTATAAACAGTTTGCCATCACCATTGCACTCTCTGTGGCTATTTCCGGATTTGTGGCACTGACCCTCAGTCCCGCATTATGCGCCTTGGTGCTAAAGCCTAGCCATGGCTCTCCCGGACGATTCTGGAAAACATTCAATCGATTTTTTGATTGGGCGCAAACAGGATATGTCGGAACAGTTGACGTCGTCATTAAACGATCCCTCATTGCGCTTATCATTTTTTTGATGCTGATACTGGTTAATATGGGCCTGTTCAAAACAATTCCTGGGAGTTTCCTGCCGGAGGAGGATCAGGGATATTTTATTACCGTGGTGCAATTGCCGGATGGCGCTTCACTGACACGCACCATCGAGGTGTTAGAGAAAATAGAAGGCTATTTTCAAGAAATTCCCGCCGTTCATTCAACTGACACACTGACTGGGCAGAATTTTGTTTTCGGTACTCGCGGAACGAACCAAGCGACGATGTTTGTCCCGTTGCATCACTGGGACGAACGCAAGCATGCCGACCAACAGGTACCCGGTCTGATTGCCGCAGCTTACCAGGAATTTGCCAAAATACCGGAAGCTTTAGTGCTGGCTTTTAATGCCCCTTCGATCAGCGGATTGGGTTCCACCGGCGGTTTTTCAGCGCAATTACAGGATCCCGCTGGCGGAGATTTCGCTGAATTTGCCGCAGTGGCGCAGGAGTTTACTGCCAAAGCCACAGAACACCCAGCGATTGCGGTGGCCAGCACCAATTTTCGTATCAGCGCGCCACGACTGTTTGCTACGGTAGACCGCGAACGTGCCAAGGCATTGGGAGTTCCGATTTCGGAGGTATTCGATACCATGCAGGCCTATTTCGGTAATCTCTACGTCAATGATTTTGTAAAATTTGGCCGCATCTACCGGGTACAGACCGAAGCACTACCAGAATATCGCTCCAACCCGGATGATATCAGCAAGATTTATGTGCGCGCCCGGACGGGAACAACAAATACTATGATTCCACTGGATTCGGTAGTGACCACCGAGTTTAATAGTGGCCCAGATCCTGTGACGCATTTCAACGGATTCAATTCTGCGCTCATATTGGGCGGCGCGGCGCCCGGCTATAGCTCGGGAGAGGCACTTGAAGCCTTGCAGCAAATTGCCGATGAAATTCTCACGCCGAAAGGGTATTCGATCGATTGGAGCGGAATATCCTTGCAAGAGCGTAAGGCCAGCGGACAATCGACTTATGTTTTCGCTTTTGCCTTGCTGATGGTATTTCTGGTACTGGCCGCCTTGTACGAAAGCTGGTCTATTCCATTTGCTGTTATTTTAGCTATTCCTTTTGGAATCCTGGGAGCATTTCTGGCAATTTGGACAAGGGATTTGACTAATGACATTTATTTTCAAATCGGCTTGGTAACTTTGATCGGATTAGCGGCCAAAAATGCCATTTTAATTGTGGAATTTGCCAATCAACGCTATGCAGCCGGAATGTCATTAACCGAAGCAGCACTCGATGCGGCACGGCTTCGCTTTCGGCCTATTATCATGACGTCGATGGCATTCATACTGGGGGTGCTGCCACTGGTTATCGCATCCGGTGCTGGCGCAGCCAGCCGTCACTCAATCGGAACCGGTGTGTTCGGCGGCATGCTCGCAGCCACATTCCTGGCGATCTTTTTTGTACCGCTGTTTTTTGTCTTGATCGGCAAGCTCACGCAACGCGGCAAACAACCAACTAGTGCAAACCAGCCACAACAAACAATTGCTATAGCGCCGCCACAAGATGATCAAGCCAGAATCGATGAAGGTAAACAATGATTAGAAATTTAGTGCGGCATGGCATTGCACTTGTCTGCGGATTATTATTCGCCAGCCAAGCGATCGCACAGGATCGCGCACAACCACGCCTACCTACAGTCGAATTAACGGCCGGCATGCATGTAATACAAGCCGAAGTTGCGCACACATACAACCAGCAGAGCATCGGCTTAATGCACCGTAAGAAGATGGGGGTCAACGAAGGAATGCTATTCGTTTACGAGGTGCCGCAAATACGCTGCTATTGGATGCGCAATACGCTGATACCACTGACTATCGCATTTATCGACGATAATGGCGCCATCGTCAATCTGCGCGACATGCAGCCGCGTACCGAGCGCTCGCACTGTTCGAGTAAGCCGGTACGCTATGCCTTGGAGATGAACCAAGGTTGGTTCAAAGCGCGTGGTCTAAAATCCGGTTTCAAGCTGCGCGGAATTCCACTTGCTCCGGCAGTGATGCCGTAAGTTTGTACCCTGGATTATCGAATAGTAAGCTAGCGTCCTCGCCCTCCACTCGCTCGACGAGGTTCATCGAAACGCCGACGGGACGATGGAGCAAAACCGGCACCCGCAGGTTTTTTACTTACCGGCTTTTTATTTTCTGATTTTTTTGGTGAGTTGCGCGAGGGCGTTGCGCCACGTGGTTCCCCACCACGGCCATTTTTAATTGGCTCAGCCTTAATACTGGGATCCGGCTCAAATCCAGCAATCACCTGGCTGCACAATTCGTGTTTAATCAATTTTTCGATTGCCGCAAGCAACTTAATTTCATCCACGCACACCAATGATACGGCATCTCCTTCCGCTCCAGCACGACCCGTCCGGCCAATGCGGTGAACATAATCCTCGGGGACATGGGGCAATTCAAAATTAACCACGTGGGGCAATTCACTGATATCAATGCCACGTGCGGCGATATCGGTCGCTACCAAGACTTGCAGGTTACCCGTCTTGAATTTGGCCAATGCCTGCGTGCGCGCCGTCTGGCTTTTGTTACCATGGATTGCAAGTGCAGGAATACCGTCTGCGGTCAGAAATTCTGCCAGCTTATTAGCGCCGTGCTTGGTACGGGTAAATACCAGCACCTGCGACCAGCGATGCTGCTTAATCAGATGCGCCAAGAGATTTCGTTTGCGCTCACGATCCACCGGATGCACCACATGCGTGACCTTGTCTGCAACCGCATTACGACGCGCCGCTTCAATCAAGGCTGGTTGGTTGAGCAGATTATCCGCTAGCACCCGGATCTCGTCCGAGAAAGTCGCTGAAAATAATAAATTTTGCCGCTGCTTGGGTAACAGCGCGAGTATTTTTTTGATATCCCGAATAAATCCCATATCAAGCATGCGATCGGCCTCATCCAGCACGAGGATCTCGATCTGTGACAGGCTCAGTGTTTTTTGTTGCACATGATCCAGCAAGCGTCCCGGTGTCGCGACCAAAATATCCACGCGACTTTTCAGGCGAGTGATTTGCGGATTAATATTCACACCGCCAATCATCATCATTGAACTTAACTTTAAATATTTGCCGTAATCACGCACACTCTCTTCCACCTGCGCCGCAAGCTCTCGTGTTGGCACCAAAATAAGCGCCCTTATTGGCGGTCGTCCGATGGATGGCCCTTTGACGCTTTTGTCAGAAAGGCGGTGCAGAATCGGCAAGGTAAAACCAGCCGTTTTTCCGGTGCCGGTCTGCGCCCCGGCCAGCAGATCGCCGCCCGTCAGGACAGCGGGTATTGCTTGCGCTTGAATGGGTGTAGGTACGGTATAGCCGCGTTCAGTGACGGCGCGAATAATTTCATCGGACAAGCCGAAAGTAGCGAAAGACATAAAACTCCAAGGAGGGTTAACAGGTTGTCATCCCAGGTTGGGTATGACTATCAAGACAAAGGGATGAAGGATACTGCCATAAATCCAATTCTTATAGCGAGTATAATATGAATTGGTTTCAGAATCTCAACAATCATCAACAAATTTCTAGTTCTTCCATGGCCTTATATTGTTATTTTACTACTTGGCTTATTTTACCGCCGCTATCGCCATGAACAATGATTGCATGGTTCATTGGCAAGAAATTGGCGGGGAAAAATCTGCTCACTGGCATTCTGAGAAAGGATTGCCACCACCCAAACGAGTGCAAGTCATCGATGACCGCATGCCAGCCGATACCGCTTACCGACTGGCATGCGAAGGAACCGCATTGCTGTGGCGTGGGGATTTTCAGAATGCACGCCAACTTCTGCAAGCAATGGCACGGCGTGTGGACAAAAAAAAGCCGGAGAAAAAGCCAAAACAATCAAACATTTCACCCACCGACGCTTTTCACCGGCATCGCCTGTCGCAATCGCAGCGCGCCCGTGTCTTGGAAAAACTGTTGATTCCTTTTAACGCCGATCACAGCATTCCCTTGCGCCGCGCACCCGACGCGCTTACTGCTTGTTTGGAAACCTACGGACCCTGCACTGAGCCCTACATCGCCTCATTGCGTGAACTGCAAGGATTAATCGGCGCACACGAATGGCGCAAAAAAGGGATTGAGATCCCGGCATTGAGTATCACGATTCATCCGCATTACGGGGTTTTTGCACCGATTCGTAACGAGTATGTACAATTGATTGTGCAAGCGTCGCCGCCCGAATTACTGGCAACCCAATCCACAGCATTCGACATTGGCACCGGAACCGGCGTTTTAGCTGCGGCTCTGGCATTGCGTGGCGTTCGACACATCATCGCAACGGATCAAGATCCGCGAGCATTAAGTTGCGCACGCGACAATTTGACGCGACTGAATGTGCTAAGCCAAGTTGAATTAATGCAGACCGATCTTTTTCCTTCAGGTCAAGCTGCACTGATCGTATGCAATCCGCCTTGGATTCCTGCGCGCCCCAGCTCACCCTTGGAACATGCAATATTTGACCCGGAAAGTCGCATGCTGCACGGTTTTCTGCACAGGCTCAGCGCGCATTTGCTACCCGGCGGCGAAGGTTGGTTGATTCTGTCCGACTTTGCTGAGCATTTGGGATTGCGCACACGCGAGGAATTGCTTACTACCATTGATGCGGCTGGCTTAAGGGTATTGGATCGGACGGAAATGAAGCCCTGCCATCCCCGAGTTTCGGATGCCAGCGCCCCACTGCACAAAGCTCGCGCTGCGGAGCTTACTTCGCTGTGGCGCCTAGCCGCCCAGTGATCAGAAATAGTGCGACAGCAGTTCCTTACAATTCAGTGTATTTCTTAGCGCTGCCCCTGGCTTTTTCCACCGGATACTTCAGTGCATTTTGCTCAATCTTCTGCAGTACGATTTGCTTCACATCCAAATCGTATTTTTCCGCCAACAGCAAAGCAAACGCAACAACATCCGCAAGCTCCTCTCTCACCTTATCGATATCCGCCTGTTCAGAGGGTTTCCATAAAAAGGCCTCGAGTAACTCTCCGGCTTCAATATTTAATGCTAGCGCAAGGTCTTTAGCATTATGAAATTGCGCCCAATCCCGTTCATCACGGAATTTTAGCAGTGCTTGGGTAATTTCTTTAATGTCACTCACATGCAGAAAGTCCTATTAGTAATAATAAACCGCCATTAACCACTCAACTGGCAACTCAGCCCATTTGGATAATTCTGGCTACCGAAGGAACACCCGAAGCATTCCAAACAAATAGCAAATAATGACCCGGAGGGGCTAAATTGGGTGATGCAGGCGACTGCACCGTTACTATGTTCCCCACCTGTGGAACCGGCAAATCAAAAAAACGGATTTCTTGGTCAAATGCATGCGTCACTGCACCAGCACGTACCAATGTTACCCTTGTAATGCTTTCGCTCGCTTCGACTGAAAACTCCTGATTCCAGCTAATCTGTGTTGTGGGCGCATCAATAATTTCCGGGCGCAACGCAAACTCACCACTTTCATCCGTCTTGAATAAGTAAGGCGGGTAATATATTTCACCGTTGAGCTGCGTTAATGGTCCTTGTGCACCGCCACCGCCTGTAATTACCGTTCCATCTGGAAGCAGGAGAGAAGTCGAGTGATACAAACGCGCCGTAGCCGCGCTTGCAGTCGTTTTCCATGTATTGGTAGCCGGATCCCATAATTCCGATTGCAGTGCCGCACCCGCCAAATCGTTACCCGTCGATGAACCGCCATTGACCCAAACCTGTCCATTTGCCAGCACGATTGCGGTACCATACTGGCGGTCTTTTGCTAACAATCCTGCGGCAGAAACAATAGGCTTAACAGTATTGTTGAAATCAACAACGATAGCCTTACGATCCTTACGGATCGTAAGGATCTTTCCAGGCGCAAACATCACGCTCGACAAACTCGCCTGGCTTGGCTGAGTCTTATTGCTGTACTTGGTAAGCACACCATCGCCGGATGTACTCAGGTTATACATGTTTCCATTGTGCGCAAGGATAAACAGATCCCCTTGAGGGTTTACCCAGGCCCTTGGGTAGAACCAAGAAGAAGCACCCAGCGCACCATAAGCATAATCGCTGGCTGCTGAAGTGAGCGTACGCCAGCTACCATCAGCCGCGCGCACTTCTGGTGTAGGCGAATAAGTCGCCACAGTTGCGGGAACCGTTTTTGTGCCTTTAAAGAATCTGTCGTTGCGCCCACCCAGCACAGCATGCTCGCCATTTGGAAGCGTAACCGCCGTTGCATACCAACGTTTAAATTCCATACTCTGGGTCTGGCGTATCAATGCATCAGTGGCTGGATCAAAAATATTTACATCACTGTTTGCATAGTTTCGCCTGTTATTTACCAGCGCATCACCGCCGAGGATGAGCGCCTGACCACTTGCAGGAATATGCGCCTGGCCCGCACAAAAAATATCAGTTTCAGTCGTATTGGGCAATACTTCGAATGCATCGACTCCCGTTCCCGTGGATGGATCCCAAATCGCATAGTACATTTTGCCGCCTTGCGCACCGTTCGTATTCGTGCCGTAAGCAAACACCCTTCCATCCGGCATGAGCATCATGGCAATAGGAATAATCGGCCAATCATGTAATGGGCCAAACTCACCCTTTATATGCACCTCAGGTCCAGCCGCCACAGCAAAAGATGCTCCTCTGAAATCCGGCACCAGCAATACCAGACTGAAAAAGAACAGAACTATAAGATGCCTTCCTCGCTGCGCAAAAGGCAAATGCCTAACTGTAATCATCAGATATCCTCAATATCAATCATCATTCATTCAATACAAACTAATAAACGATCACAGTCCGCTTTCAACACTTGATCTGAAAACTGCAATCGCAGTACATAGTGCATAAATTGCGGCCTGTATGATACGGGAAGATTGTCACAGATTAGGAAGGAGAATTGTCCTTTTCAATTTGTGTCAATGTCTATACCGTGGAAAGCGTTTGTAGCGGTATTTATAATCAGAACATTCAGAAAACAGAATCTTCACAATCTGTTGAAATATTTTTTCGAGATAATCGATACAAAACAAAAAATACTAAACTCTGTAAAATGATTGAACAAATACCATTCAACGAGAGGTGCCCCATGCAAAAACAAATCGTAGTATTCATTATTTTTATGCTGGCATCCTTGCCGGGCTATGCTCAGCAACCGGATTTTAATCCAGAGCAAATGCAGCAATTAATGCAGCAAGCGCAACAAATGCAAGACTGCATGTCCCGAATTGACCAACAGGCCATGGAAGCATTAGGAAAAAAATCGCAGGCAATGGAAACGGAAATTAAAGCTTTGTGTCAGGCCAATAAACGTAGTGAAGCACAAAACACCGCCATTCAATTCGGACTTTCCATGTCTCAGGATGAAAATATAAAAATGGCCAAAGAATGCGGCAAAATGGCAATGGGCATGATGCCGAATATGGATTACCCCACCAGCGAGAAAGACCTTAAAGGTCGCCATATTTGTGATTCTTATTGATTACGAACGGGGCAAGATGAAAACTGTCCCTTCTTACACGCTCTTTCTCCGCGTAATACAAACCGAAAATCATATCTGGAGGAAAAAATCAGGTTCATTCAATCAATTCTTGCTTGATGCTCTTTCCCGCTTCAAGTTCGGAATTGATTCGAGCAACTGCCTTGCATTAGCAGGCGAACGAAGAAGATATGCAGTCTCTTCCATCGCTTGATAATCTTCCAAGTGTTAATCAGCGTGCAAAACTTACCAGGGTTCTTGGTGGAACAGCGTTGAAAAGTTTCCACTCTGGATTGTTAAATA
>RRZU011206108.1_pt1 | contig 16105 bp, 9 predicted proteins | sample 2165561 | NCBI WGS metagenome assembly RRZU01 (sample SAMN10456909, study PRJNA506462) | wastewater metagenome | isolation source: wastewater sludge | place: USA: Moscow, Idaho
ATGATAGGCTTTGACTACAGTCTAAGCCTGATGCATCAAGAAAATTTGGTCCTATCCAACCTACTTTATCATTACTTTTAAATTTATAACTAGCACCATCAAACATTACTGAGGCAAAGTCACTCGATATCTGAACTTGTGGATCTTTCTTCAGCTTCAGTCCTCTATCACCTTGTAGTAAATCATTAACAAGTCCTTTAGCTAATACAGAAAAACTTTCTGGCATCGCCTTTTGCCAAGAATTACTTAAATCATAATCTTTAAAGCTTAGCTTAACATTGATAAAACCATTTACAGCCTGAAATTCAATCAGCCAATTATGTGTTTGCTCTCCCCCTACTCGACGCTTTATTTCAATATTACCTGTTGTTTTTAGTGAGAGTAACAGTTCCACATGAGGAGCTATTTTTGTACAGCTCTTTGCTACATTATTACCAAGGTCAAGGGCCAAAACTTCAACTAGATTTTCTCCTCCAATATTACCAAGAACTGGCCTTATTGATAACGTATCAGAGTTAAAGCCCCAAGCTTGATCTAATAATAAACAGTTTTCTTTACTCTCTAGTTGCTTGAGCAATTCACTAAATAAATTAAATCCTGAAGCAACGCCATTTGTTTGTTGACATTCACAATCATCTTCTAGAAGATTTAATAACTGCCATGCTCGCCATACCTTCCTATACTGTTTATCCTGTAATAATACATTATTAGGTGGCATATGCTGCCAGGGTTTTATTTCGGCAAATTCATCTTCTCGTAAAACTTTTTGTATTGAATCAATAAGAGCTTCTTGCTGTTCTGTTAATTTAAAATTAGCTTCTCGCCGATCTAAAAGTAAGCCTTGAACGCGAATTAAGAATGCTTTTAACAAACGATTTTCAAGCGTATCAAAACTCATCTTACGAGTAGCAGCTAAAATATGCGGATTAGCTGCTAGTTTTTCACGCAGATTATTACCAGGCCTACGACTTAACCACTGCAAAGAACGACTATCGAGACGTTGTGCTAAATAAACAGGTGTCATCTCATGAACTCTATTAATCGTTTGTCGAGGCATAATCAGAATGTTATTAATAGCATCGACAGCATGATCAATTAGATAAGTAAAACGGTCCTGTAATTTAGTATTTTCAAGTGTTTGGCTATCGTGACTTAACCAATGACTCATTCGTTGTGGTAATGCTTCACCTGTGAGCGGATCAAAGGTAAGATTAGCCAAGTAGAAATGCTGTCCCTGTAATAATTGCTGTGCAATAGGCTCCCGCACTGTATAGCGACCGTATAGTTGTCCAAAGTCGTTCAACTTTTCATTTACAAAGTTGATCATTTAGACTCCTTGTGCCAACTCTTGCTGAACATTAGTTTTTTGATCTGATAACACCGCAGTTGTCGCTAGTTTAAATAATTCCTGATAGCGTTCATTACTCTGTTCATTATTTAGATAATCCGCACTTACCCAATTAAATTGCCCATGCCCTATACGCATCGCCTTATCAAAATCATCAAGAATATCTAACTTTTCTTTAGCTAAAATTTCGCGAATTGGATCTAAGCAATGCTGTTTGGCATACCCACGTGTCTCTATCCCACGTAACTTAGGCATTACCTTCTGTACCAATTGATCCTCAAAGGCAAATTTCAAAGCCTCTTTATATTCATCAGGGTATTGCTGTGCATCCAACCCTATAACCAATGGATGATTCACCATATAATATTCAATAGACTGCCAAACTCGATGACCTAAGGCTTTACCATCAGAACCTAAGCAATCATTAATATTTTCAATTATTTGCTTATAATATTGAACAATTTCAGTTGATAAATTACTTTTTTTATTGATCCACTGCCACCAAATTGTCATTGGTAGTAAATTTACCTGTTGAGGCAAGGCTTTAAGTCCTTCACGACGATGCAATGAGGTCGGACGAGGGAAGTAGATTGAAGTACCTCGGTCAATCACTTTATCTGATAATGACTTCGTTGTTTCATCCTGGTTCATTGTACCTGCAAACAATAAATTACGACCGAGGGACAATTTATAAGGATCTATATTAGAACCTAAATTAATATCTATGTGAGGTAATTCATTATTTTTAGCACCACGTCGCTGTTCTAATTTACTTAGAAAGTCAGCAAAGTATAGTTCAACATGTGCAAGGTTCATTTCATCAAGTAATACTAAGCTTACCGTATCATTTAGCCCATTATAATTATCTTCTAAATTTTCACTATCTGTTACTAGCTGCTCACGGCTTTGTACAAGGAAATTAAGCATTGGTTGAGCTTCGTAACTATTACTGATGGAATTAAAGTAACCCAACATAGATTCTTGTGAATCCCAGTTCGGCTGCACTGGTACATTAATAAAATTAATACCACCAAAACGGCTATACAGCTTAGGTAGTTCAGATTTTCCTGTACCACTCACACCTGCTAAGACTGTTAAAGGCGACCATTCAGCAATTTTGAGTGCTGTATGGAAAGCACATAAAATACGGTTAGAAAAATGCAGCCCATAGTCATCAATCTTTGAACGAATCGTTTCAAGCCAATCTAGCTCATTAATATATTTTTCTTGACGACGTGGCGCAAATTTTTCAATATGAGGACGTTTAATATTTTTGAGTCGCTCTTTAATATCTGCTGGATCTTTATAAGATGGACTTACTCTTTTTAACGTCTCTGTTAATTTGTTGTTATCTGCTTTAACTGCCTCATAACTAACTTCAAGACTATTAAACTTAGTTTGCAAACGTTCTTGATCATATTCCAACTGCTCTTGAGCATCTAAATCACGTTGAAGCTCACGAATTTCATTTTGTAATTGTTGTTTGTCATTTTCAAGTTGAGCAACTTCAGCACGATGATTATCATAGTATTCTTCTGGTTTCTGGCTTAGGCGGTTTAGCTTCTCATGCAATAATTTAAGCTCATCATTCTTCGTAGTAAGGTCATTTAATACTTCCTCTGCTGAGCGGTCACCTAATAGTTTTTTAAGCTCATCATAGGCACTATACAATTCATCTTGATATTTAATTCGACTCAATAAGCGTTGTTTATCTAATTCAAATTGTTTCTCATTTTGATCAAATTCCTGTAAACGAGTCTGAATACTTTCCGCAATTTTTTGCTCAAGAGAATCTTGTAAGGCATCGACTTTTACTCGATCAAGCTTTACATCATTTTGGTCAGCAATTAACTTAGCTTGCTTTTTATCAAACTCTTGTTTGCTTTTTTCAAGATCATCTCGACGCTTCTGAATTTCAGCGTCAAGTGCATTAAAACTTTTTTCTCGCTGCTCTTGAATCTCCTTATCTAGTTCAGCTCTTGCATCTGAGCGCTTCTGTTGCAACTCTCGTTGTAAATTAGCTCGTTGCTGTGCAAAATCACCATCAACTATTTCTTGCATACGATCAAGCTGTTCACGTTCAACTTGCAACTTCTGCATTTCAACTTCTAATTCGCTCAAACGCTGTTTTAACTGCTGTTTCAGATCTTCAAGCTGTTGTTCACGCTCTGCAAAAATTTTGTCTCGAAGAGCTGGTAAACCTTGTTCTATTTCGAACTGTCGAATCTCTTGCTGTTGATGGCGTGTTTCAAGTTCAAGGCTACGAGCATTATTATCCTCTTCCTTTTTAATAGCAGTCTGTTCACGTAATTCCACAAGGTGAAGTCGGCGTTCTAACTCTTTTTGTCCTTCTATTAATTCTAGCTTTTGCTTTTCCAGCTCATCGGTTTGTTTTTTAATTTCTTTTTGCTCAAATAGTACGTGATCATTTTCAACTTCAACCTTATTCAGTTGTTTATCCACAATATTGCTCCATTAAAATCTTAATTAACTTAAATATCTTTTTTTGAATTGCATTCAAATTGTCATGCTGGTCTAGTATCGGACCAGAATGCCCCCTTATTGTGCTTAAATGATCCACCGCTTTGATAAACTCCTCAGCGGTTTGTAACTCTCTTTGTTGCTGATCAGTAATTTGTGCCCAAAAAGCGATAAAATTTGCGCCAAGAGTTGTATTACAACCATTGAGTGCATGATGCACTTTATTTGAGTTACTCTTACTGATATTCTGACCACCTAAATCTGCCAACTGCTTTTTTGTAACCTCTATTTCTTTTGCTTCACTTGCATCAAGTGCCTGACAGGCTTGATAAAGAGCATGCTGTAAAGCACCGGCTAAGGCATTAGTCCTATCTCTAGCATCCTCTAGGTTGGCAAACACTAAAGAATCAAACAATCCCTGATAAACACGCTCATTCATTCGACTGAGCATTATTCCAAAATACTGATTTAACTTATGGTTAGCTTCACTACGGATATCATCTTTAAGCCAGTTAGGAATAATTTGCTCTGCTACTTGATTATTATTACTCTTCAACCACTCCGACAAGATTTCACGCATTCGCTCTACAAGCTGGTGAATAAATTCAATTTGCTCAAAACCAAGTTCATTTCGAATAGCATTAGCATCCCTATGATCAATCGAATTTCGCCAACAGCGCAATTTAGCAATATCATTCAATAATTCTGGATATTTTTTAGCGAGCTCCCTCATTGGTTGTTGTTCATCATTCCGTGCTAAAAGCAAATGACAAAATAATAATGCTGACATTTCAGGTTGCTCTGCCTTAAGATAAATAATACTACCCTTATTTGTCTTCAGTAATTTATTAACAAGCTTGCCATCTTTAAACTTAAAGCCTATCTGTAATGCGATTTTCTCTGCTTCATTAGCATTGCATTGTGGATCTGTCGAAAGTTCAGAAATATAGCGTTCAAGCTTAGAAAATGCGTAACACTCAGCTAGCATTTTCTCAATCTCGTAATAGCTCTTACTTACAAAAGATAATAAATTATTCTCGTACTCAGACTGCTCAATAGAATTCTTTACTTTGCTGCTTTTTAATTCCTCGTAAAGCCTACTCAATGATTTTGATTTTTGCATACCCTTAAGTTGATAGTTTTTTCGGCTTTTTTGATAGAGGTTTTCATACGCTATTTTAATAGAAAAATTACTATCACGATTTCTATTACTATTAAAACCTCTCGTAAATTTGTCCTGAATAGTTGAACGAAAACCATCACTTACATATGAGGAGTATGTACCAGACACCATAAAAGCATAGCAATGTAGATAAACTAATTCACTATCCGAATTTACTGAAATAGTCCCCTTACTTGTAACAAAACCATCGTTACGAGTCTTACCAAAAGACAATTCCATTTTCTTTTTTTGTTGACGAAAACGTTTAATAATATCGATTACATCACGCTCATTTGGTGCATTTTTAGAAACTATTTCACTGAACAAGGGCATTGCTCTAATCTGTCTAGCATTTCCTACGCTCCCTTGTGAAAACTCAACCAATCCATCATCTTTTGCTTCAACATTAATTGATTTTAGTTCACCACGAGTGATTATCGGCAGCCAACAATGATTGATTAAATCAAAATATACACTTGCACCAATTACCTGGGTTTGAGTACTATTAATTTTATTAAGTACTTGTTCACCTTGTGTTGTTAATCTAAGTCTATCTGTAATCAGGTCTAACTGCTGTAATTTAAGGTTCAGAAACTCTACAAGACTTGAACGCGTTCCTGCCTCACTTACAAGCCCCATTTGCTGACTTAACCGCTCAAGATCACTTTCGCCCTCACCTAATAAGCGCAATAATGTGCTCTCAAATAGATTTAAGTCATGATCTGCCTTAGCTTGTAATGAAATCGCAAAACGTAAGCAAGGCCATAAAATATCTTGCGTCGCTTTAGGATGATATTGAGCAATAGAATGTGATTGATGTATTACTTTAAATAATTTAGGTATATGTAGACTCATGGAAGGAATATCCCCTGTGCATGATTCTTACATAACTCATAAAATGCTTTTAATTCAGGCACTGACTGTTCCGCTATGGAGGCTTGAATCAACTGACTATCACCTACAAGAACCAAGACTTTTTTTTGTCGCGTCACAGATACACATAATCTGTTTTTAGACATGAGGTGACCAAATACATCTTGTTGTTGTTTTGCTGAGAAATTACGGTCTTGAAGAAATTTTGAGTTTTTTGGTTGAGAACGAACCATAGATAAAAACACCACATCGAATTCCATACCTTGAAAAGAATCAACAGTACCAATGCGCAAACGCTCCTCTGTGGGCTTACCTTTATTATCAAAAAGCATTTGATAATCTCTAGTAACAACATAATTTCCTTCTTCGTCTTGTTCAGTAATCTGGTATTTCACAAGTGCTTTCATGACCTCATTTATCTGCGCCTTATAAAAGGAAATCACACCAAAACTAAGATTCTTACCTTGTTCACTATCAATCCAATGCTTTAATTTTTTCGCAATCAGCTCCGCTTCAGCTTTTCTAAATCTGCTTTTAGTAGCATTACGCTCTTCATCTCCAAGTCGTGCCGGTGCATCTATCCATACTGCTGCTTTATCTTCTATCCCTTCTAGTTGATGAGAAAACTTACTGGCTGGCGAAGGAGGGGATTCATACCCTTCCCCATAAGGTTTATAAAATTGATCGCTGGCAAATTGTCCTAATAGAGGATGGCTACGGTATTGTGCATCTAAGGTGATCGTTCTAGGCTTACCATCTTGTAGCTCCAATTGTTTAGCACGATGGAGTAGATACTGAAACATACTATTGGTTATATGCTGATTAAATTTTTCTTTTATATCCAAGTGAATATTATCTGACTCTTGCTCCATTTGCTTCAATAAAGCTTCATCAACAATATGAGGCAGTTGTCGATGATCACCCACTAAAATAATACGATTTTTTGCTTGTACCATAGGAATCATGAGATCTCGAGGGCTAGCACGAGCAGCCTCATCAACAATCACTGTTCCATACTGCAGGTAACCTTTCCCGTCGCCACTTTTTGATTTGAAACGACGAATGACCTCTCCCTCAGATTGCCCTGTTGTAGCACCATAAACTAGGTTGTACTCTGCTAATGCTTCTTGTACTGTATACGGATTTCCTTCTAAATCACTTAAATAGTCTATTAATGCTCTATTTTTAGATTCATAACGACTATTGTCTTGTAGTAAATTAAGAGTACGTTGGATTGCTAACTTCACATCTTCTCTAGCTAAGCTTCGTTTGAGCTGAGGGCGTGGTGTAAACTGTTTTAATAATTGTTGCTTTACTTCTTTTAACTGAGGTAAAAAATCTAAATTATTTTCAGGTTGCCAAATCAGAGCTTGTTGTAATGTATCTAAATATTTGTCCTCAATGGTTATATCTTCCTCATCCAACCAAGTCATAAAAGCTGCAACTCTCTGAACCCCATCATCCTCAAATGCCGGTTCTGATAGACGTAATGCACGTAAAAATCTTATACCATCGTTCTCACCTAAATGCTGACTATTAAGTTCACCACTAAGAATCTTTAATAAACTTATTAACTCAGTACTATTTGGGATTCCTGTTAATAATGCTTTCGCTTTATCAACTAATCGTAAGGCGGCACTATCACTTGGTGTTGTCGCATACGATATAGCTTCATTTTCAAGCTGGAAATAAGTAATACTTTCTTTCAATTCAGGCGCATGCTGATAAATGTTTCCTACCGTTTTCAAGCGCCATTCATCTAATTTAATATCAGTGGCATTGTTTTGTTCTTTCTCACCTGAACGCTGCCCAAATTTAATTGCAGGCAAGTCATTCACTGATAACTTATTTAATAAATTCTCTACCGCATCATGCTGATAACCAGAAACCAAAATATCGCCCTGTATTGACTTACTCTTATCTAACTCCTGATTAAGGCGTTCAATAATGGCAGTAATTACAGTCGTTTTTCCTGTTCCTGGTGGTCCTTGAATAATCATGATATCAGGGGTATTCAAGGCAAATTGAATCGCTTTTTCTTGAGTCTTAGTAGGCGAATTTTTAGGAAATATTTTGGTTTTAACAAAACTAGAGAGTGGTTCTATTTCAGGACGCTGAACACGTCCACTCGGTAATATAGCATCTTCCTCTATGAGTAATCCTAGATGGGGCATCGCACTTTTACCTTCAAGAATGGCATTGCGAGCAGCCATCCTCCGCTCAATTTGTACTTGGTCACCCATAATAGACTGTACAATAATCATCTTACCCGAGGGCATATCAGCTCCCTCTACTACAAGTCGATTTTGCTCAACTTTAATAATTTTTAAAATCTGACTTTGCTCATTACCCACCTGTGTTAAATTCTTTTGATGATCGGCATCTTCACTCTCTAAGTTAGATTGTTGTTCCCAATTTGAAAGATTACTATCAAAGCCCTTTTTGACCTTATAGTCCTCTAGTAATTGTAGACTAAATGTTTGCCAATCCATCTCAGTATCTTCGAGATAAGGCACTGATATTTCTGGGCTCATCATTAACAATGAATCTTGTGTTGTTAATAAATTGCGTAGATCTGTATTAACATAAATAGACATCTGTCTACCAAACTCACCATACACTTCACAATGCTCAGGCATCACATCAATGCGACCAATTTCTCTAGCACGCTTAAGTAACTGTTCACCTTCAGTACTTCCATATTTATCCCAAGTGGATAAATACCCTTTTTGATTTGCAATAATTTTACGCATCTGCTGAGAAGCAAGAGAAGCTACCTGCTTTTGTTGCTCGCTAAAACTTAGCTGAAATCTCACTAAACGAAGTGCACGCGTAGACGTTGTGCAAGCACGAGTAACTAGTTTACGTACCCCTAAATAATCAAACTCTACTGCAGAATATTGCTGTACCGCTAGCTGTAAATTATTGCCCAATAAAACTAGGCCATTTTTAATCTGTTGCTGCGTTTCTTTATCCGTTAAGATGCTATCATCTTCATTTTTTGCAATATATTTAAGCTGATCTAGTGCTCCCTCACCCAACATAGCAATTGCATACTGCTGCTCTGACTCATCAGATAGGCTGAAACTACAGCTATGCTCAAGACCTACTTTAATAGCATCGAAATGCTCACCTAAACCCGCAACTTTTGCTTGTTCTAATGTTCGATCATCTAATACAATATCAATTGATCCTAATTCAATTTCAGGACCATTAAATATCACCATCGCCAATTCAAGTTGGACACTTTCTTTTGACCAATCCCTTTGTCGATGTACTCGACTGACTTCAACAAGATTTGCATTAGCTCTATCAAATCCAAGTACTATCTCATTAAATAAAATAGGCTCACGCAATGTAATAGTAAATAATTTTTCCTTAATAACTAACTGCAAGTTACCTGTCCGTGAACTCAAACGTAGCTGACCTAAGTCTCCTTGTTTAAAAGAAATTCCTTTACTATCTAGCGGTTCTATCCAAAACTGATGATTTATTTCAATATTGAGTTTTTTAAATATCATTATTTTTTTTGACCTTAATTTCAATAATCACTGAATAAGGAGCATGTAGATACAACTGTACACCTTCCTCAATTTTCTGCTCATCTAGAAGCCACTGATTCGTTAAATGAAAACTATCCTTATTATCTATCACATCTATTCGCACATCTTCTGCTGAGACATAGAGAAATCGATCCTGACCAAGTTGATTAATTTCAATCATTGGAACATTATGTTGATCTATATCAAAATCAACAGAAATCCTTCGTGGCAATTGTATATTTTGATCATCCGTAAAAGGAGAAACCCAAGTCCAAACTGGGTCACTTAAACCTTCTGATGTATAAAAATAACTATTCACTACTAAAATTTTCGGGTGATGCTGATTACAATATGGACAAGACTGTATAGAATTTTCTGATTGATAATAAAAACTCATACCACAATGGCATTGAATAGAAGCATCTGCAGCCTTGGCTAACAACCTAGGTAATGATTGAAGACTCGGACGTTGCCAAGGCTCTGTACGCCCTTTTCCAAACATTTTTTGAAAAAAGCATAGTAGATCTGGTGTGAAAACCAATTCAGCAGGTAATCCATGAGTTGCTGTATTACTTTTATCTTCAGCATCAAATATAAACGGAAGCTCGCCTTGTGCTGCCTGCACTTCTAAAGTGGGCTTACTACTTTCTGAATCGTCTGTTGCCCAGTCATCTTCATCATCTACGACATCACTAAAAATTTGTCCTTCAAAAGCATTGGACATCGTGAGAATTTTAAATGCTAACAATGCTAATGAATAAGTATCACTAACAGCTCTACCACCATCAATACCTTTAACTATCTCCGGTGCACCATATTGTGGAGTGATTACACCAGACTTCGAACTAATCCCTTCAAAGCGCAGATTATCCGCATCTATCATCCACACCTCACTATGCTGTGGTTTAGTTGAGCAGTAAATATTATCTGGAGAAATATCCATAAATATCACTCCTACACTATGCAGTCTTAACAACTCTATAGCAGCCTGGCTCAATAGCTCTAATCTTCGCTTAGTACCACCAGAATTAGCATACATAGCCAATGAGTAAGCAGCCTCTAAAGAAACATCTTCACTCAACCAACTAGGACGAGTAAAGGTTTTAGCAAGTTGCTTATTCAAAATTTGTGGCAACCATTCTCCTATCGGTTGCATATCTTGCATCATCTGCATCACATAACCAGCCTGCTCTTCAAGCAAATAAAGCGGTCTCGTAATATGCATTTTATTCGTTAAGGGCAATAGATAAAGATGTTCAAACCGCTTTTGAAAATGATTAATTTCATCTCTACTAGTTATTTCTTTGCCATTTTTAAGTGGCATTTTCACTAAAAGCTCGGGATCTGCTGTTCTATATACAATCCCTTGTCCACCTTTTCCTAACTCTTTTTTCAACTCATGCCATTGAGATAGTTGATCTTTCACCCGAGTCAGTTTGGGTTCTTTGTGGTGTTGCATATAAAGCTTCCTCTACAGCTCTTCAGTAGAGCACTCCAATATATTTAAAATAATTAACGATATAAGGCAGCGATTGTCTTATCGTCGCTATGACCTGTCACTGGCCATTGGCTTATCCAGTGCTTTACATCTCTGCTAACTTCGATATCTGATAACTGACGATATTGACTCAACAACTCGCGATAAAATCCGATACGATGCTCCGACGCTAGATCATCAGCAATGCCATCTGTAACTAAAAAGCAAGCCTCTAGCTCTGCAGTTGGTTGTAAACAAAAATTCCATTGTCCAATTTGATTTTTTTTACCTAAGGAGTGCGTTTGATTAGCAAACAATCCATCATCTTTATCTGTTAAAAAATAGATCTGTTGCTCATCCTGAGCTGAAGTAATGATACAGCAATCCCCATCCCCAACTTGAGCGATAAAAGTATTATCTCCCAACACAATAGCGAATAATGCCGTACAACCACATTGACCAACATCGGCTCCATTCAGTTCTTCCAACCAAAAACTATGAAATAACTCAATAACCAATAATGGCTCAATTACCAATGCACTCATATAGTGTCGAGCAACTCTCACCACTGCTCGACATACCGCTTGAGAACCAATATGCGATAAGGACTTACTACCTAAACCATCAGATACAGCAACCAAGACCAAGTCATTTTCAAGTTCTAGATGACAAGAATCTTGATTGGGTAATCCAAGGCGTTGATGAAGTGGTCCTACTTCAGTACCACTAAAACCTCGCCATGCAAAAGTGTTACCATTCATCATTTGATGTGTTTTCGCTAATCATACTAGTTAAATCAACTCGGCTTGATGGAATAACAGATACAGTTTCTGATCGCAAAATCATATGTAAAGCTTGATCTAATTGTTCAGCACAATAGCAATGCTTAGATAGCGTATTTAACTGTGGCAAATCTGCATCCCCACCTACACCTATCAGATATAAATGATTCAGCTGACCTAGCTGATACCGTTGTTGGGTATTTAGCCTAAAGTAACCATCGGTCAACAGCAGAATTTTGACGTCTGGATTGATTTCAGTCCATTTACAAAGTACATCAACATCTCCCCCACCTTTAGCGATGGGTAATCCAATATCACTTTCAACCGACCTTTGAAGTTGTGCAATATTCTCTTGCCAACTGAAGTAGTATATATTTTTATGATGCTGCTCAATAAATTGACTGATATGGCGTATTAAGTTAACCAATAACATTGGTTTACCATATTCCGCCATACTTCCAGAGCAATCGATAATGCAATGAAGCTTAGATGAATTCATCAGACTCTTCTTGCTGTTGAGCTTGCTCTTGCTTAACTAGTTGTTCTATCTCTTCTGGTTTAGGTACAACATTGGCATTCTGACTATTGGTACGCGTAGTGACTGACATCGTCACAAACTTAAAGAACTCCTGTATTTGTGAAGCATCTGCAGCTGTAAAGACCTTATTTTCTGTACCTGAGATAAATTCGTTAAGTACACTATTAGAAGCTGCACCACCAATTGCCATTGCCATACGGTCACACTTATTTGAGCGCCCATCATTAACTAAAGCACGTAAAGGTTGTTCCCAAGAATCAGTTGGTTCACCATCTGAAACTAAAACAATTGTTGGACGATATGCACGTGATGGCGTTGTTTCCTTGTCTTCAATCATTGCTTTTACCATCGAAAAAGCCGTACCCATTGGGGTACTACCACTTACAGTCAGATCTTTCCAATCAATATCTTTGGCTGAAGTATAAGGTGTATGAAGTAGAACTTCTGAACCAAAAGTAATAATTGAAACTAATATCTCTACCTCATTTTTTTCTGCACTAGCAAAATCTGAAATCATTTCTTTTACAGCAATATTAAGCTGTTTTATACTCTCCCCTCCCATACTACCACTTACATCTAGCAATAGAATTACTGGTAAAGGTTTGGCTTTAGCAACTGTAAAATTAGCAGGGTTAAATTTAGTCATTATGTGATCCTAAAATTATCTTAAATATATAATTAACAAATAGTTAAGTACATGCATTAATATAGTTACATCTGACTTTTTAGATTCTCAGTGGACTATAATTAAACACGTTACTATCTTCATTCACCATGTTTTTCATAAATATATAATATAGCCTTTTAACAAAAAATTCCCAATGACAAGCTTGCCAACTATACAATGCACTGTAATATTCCACTCATATCGATAGATTATTACTATTGATCTTTCAAATTACCCCCTTTAACAACATAAAAAAGTCTTGAGAAGAAGCCTTTGGGTATTAATTTTTTAGTAGATTGCTGCTGTTCATCAAGTTGTTTTTCTAATGTTTGATAAGTTATTTTAGCTTGTATTTTTTGTTGTTCTAATTCTACTTTAGTGCGTACTATACATTGATTTAACTCTATTATTTTTTGATGCAATTCTTCAAGCTGATCTTTTTCCTCTAATTTAGCCAAGTCATTATTATCTACCATTTCTTCTAGAATTTTAATTTTTTCCATTAAATGCCGATTTTCAATTAGCAATTGATCCCTTTCGTTTAACAACTCCACACTATTATTACTTTGTGACTCTCCTACATTTTCATTTATTTTCCATTGCTGATACTTAAGATTTTTCGCAATTTTCTCATCATATTTTGGTAAATCACGCTCATAAATTTCATGCGTTCGAAAAGCATAAGCTACATAAAAAGCATCGTCTTTGATAAAACCTGCTAAACGCTCAGCAGTAGCATTTTGTTTAATCACGATTAAATTAGTTTCATACCATTTTTCACTATGTTGCTTACGCCATAATGGATTCACACTATTTTTAATTAAACGCTTTAAAGCTAATGCTGGTTGTGTAATATCATGTTGAAGTTCATCTATCACGTTCTGGCTAACCATAGGATAGGAATTGCGATTCTCTATCGATAAAAGTACTTCAGCAAGAGGCGAAATCGTTACCATATTATCGCCAATAGGCTCAATAAATGAAGTAAATAGCTGTTTTTCCTGCTCAATATAATCAATAATACAAGAGTAATATTCTTGCTCAGTAATAGCCGTTTGCTCATCAATACGTTTTAATGCCGGCACAACACGATTGTAAATATCAATATCAAAACTAAATGGAAGTGGTGGTAGATTAATCAATTGTTCAGCATGTTCAAATATATATACACTACGTTTTCCATATAACATCCCTAATACTGTTACAAATGGTATCACTCCCTTATAGCCACCTGTTGGATTTAAGATCAAATCATATTGGTAATTTAGGTTATCATCTATTAAATAAGCCAAAATTGTGGTGACTAACTCACGAAATCCTTGTTCTTTTAATGCTTTTATATCATGTACTTGTAGACCCTTAATACGCTTAATTTCAATATTTTGTTTCGAAAGACCAAAAATTTGTTCAATATTTTTTTTTAATTCATTAGCGCAAGCTTTACTCGCCGCATTATCTGCTGCTAGCAAAACCACTTTACTCATTGTTGTCAAACCTAATCGTTCAAGCGAATTAATCTCGGCAGATATTTTATGTACGGTTTTTTTAAGTCCTCCAACACGCATATTTATTTGTTGCTCAAATACTTTTGTATCCTCTTCCCATATATGACCTGGCTTAAAGTATTCAAGTTGTAACTCACAACCATTAGCAATAGAAGTACCTATAGTACAAATAACACATTTATCTTTTTGCATTAACTTACCTTTATCATATAATTTTAAAAAAAATTGAACCCAGTAGCTTATTGATTTTTTAATCTATCTAACATTCAATGATTACAGTCTCAGACATAAAATAAAAAACCTCATGTTGTTGTGTATTGTACTCATTACTCCCTATTTCAATAGCTTCAACCACAATCGCTTCAAGCCACTTTTTAAATTGTCCATTAATTTTAGAACGAACTTGCTGAAGCCAATCTTTTTCGAATGGCCTCATATCTTTTAATTTTGACAAAGTTTCGGCAGAACACTGCTCAACCATTTCCCTATCAACATTAAAAGAAGCAAATACTCGACTATCGCTAGAAACCATTGAATACGTTTTCAAGTAAGAAGCGCTATATTTAGTATCAGCACAAAACTGCCGATTAATATTAATTCTTCTTTCAGGTTGTTGAGATAACCAAAGATAAAATGCTAGTTCTTTTGGTGGAAGTTTAATCTCTATACCATTTACTAAAATACACTTTTTATTAGATATTATTTGGACCTTAATACTTGTATTTTTATAAGTATTTAATAATGCAATAGTCTTACTAAAGGACTTCCTTTCCATCTGATTTATAAAGCTTGGATCAACCATATTTCGCATTCGCACAAACGGAATCTCTGCAAGAGTAACTTTTGCTTCTTTAGTATTTAAAACCTTATCTTTGTTAGCAATATAATTATCGTTTAAGGTTGGGAAAAAAAAATTCTCAGAAAATTCAAAATCCTTACTAACAAAAACATGACTTAAAATATCTTGTTCTCTACCAAAGATTGACATGGCATAGCCCATATAGAATGCCATAGTCTTGCGACCACCTGCTATTGATGCGTGAATTCGACAGTTCTCATCTGCAGTAAACTTAGCAACAATACGAGTAATGGAGTCCGCAATACTTTGTTGATCCTCTTCTTCACGCCCATTAAAAATCTCCACACCATCCTCATGTTGCATCAGCAAAATATGACTTAATTCAAATTTGAAGTCTGGAAGGTTATGATGCGCTTTTAAATCCTCAATTTTCCCTCTTTCAAATAACCACTCAATTGCTTTTGCCTTTGCATTTACTGAAGTGATTAAGTAAACTTCATCAGGAAAAGGCTTACCTTGCATGTGAATTGCATAAAGTGTTTCAGTTAATACCTGAGGGCTTATCCCCATGATCGAAAGCAGTATCGTTTTCACTCCTTACCCCTCAAATAACTTCCAAGCAAAGTACAATTCTGCTTATTTATCACTTAAAAAACAATAATCTAGCACTAAAATAACATTAGACTGAATAGCCACCGAGTTTATAGACAGCTTTTAGTTAAATAAAATTCATCTTTAGTTTAATAAAAATGAAAAATTTTAACCTTTTTTTACCCAAGTAAATTTCAACAACTAAAGATTACTACTGTAATCTTTAGTTCAATATTGATTGAGAAAACCAACTCAATTCACGTTGCTTTTTATGCCAGTCTACAATCCCATAAAGAAAAGAGCTTAATAGCCTCTTCTGAGTTTGAAGCAATGTACTATG